>Ga0209253_10003354_pt1 | contig 14119 bp, 10 predicted proteins | sample FrelakmetBRP12BR_FD_187145 | JGI IMG/M metagenome (GOLD analysis project Ga0209253, IMG submission 187145) | Freshwater lake sediment microbial communities from the University of Notre Dame, USA, for methane emissions studies - BRP12 BR (SPAdes)... | ecosystem: Environmental > Aquatic >...
CCTCCCCTTCGTCAGAAGAAATTGAATGCCTGCATTTCTGACGCGTTCTACAGGGAGCTGTTCATGAGCCCTTGTCTTTCGGGATGGAATGATGGCGAGGCAAAACATAACTATATGCATCTTTGTCATGAGGTGCTCAGTCGAAGTCATCTTAATGCGGTAGTGAAGCTTCGGGATGCCGGTATTCTCCTGAGTAACCTTGCAATCCTCCCTACAATATCGAACACAAGCCTTGCCAATAACGGGACCCATGTAAGCCTGGGAAGCAAGAAGCTTTCCCGCTTATTTCAGGACTCAGGCTCCGGTTTTACCAGGTATCATGAAAAATACCTTGGTGATCTGGTTGTAAAGGTTTTTGAGCATTTTCTTCCTCTTTTTGTTGGGACCTATAGTGCTGCCCCTTACCGGTTTGATTTCGGAGAATTTCATCCGGAAACAGTGCTTGGTTTTCTCCCCCACGAACTTGACTATACCCACCTGCGAATGTTATGGCGGCGCTGGAAAAAGAAGACAAAGATGAAAGTGTTCAATCAGCCGATTACCCCTTCAGGGGTGCCATGGCTTGATACAGTGGTAGGTAGGGTTTTTGGGTTGAAGGGCGACATAGTTCCTGATTTTCGACTTATAGACTATCTTGTTTGTCTTATGAGCACCTATAGCAGCCCGGCCCTTAATGGTCGTTACGGGAATTCCGTCAGTTTAAAAAAAGACCTTGCAGATCTTGGCATATTCAACACACAGATGTCGCTCTATCTGTTTTACAAACTCCGCGAGTATAATGTTATGGGTTTTTCCGGTTTTGAGGGACGACACTACAGCCTCTTTGAGAGCTTTCATGATGACATGGGGCGCGCCTGCAGCCTCCAGAATTTTATCACTGCCCTCGCTTTTAAATATATTGTCTCAGGAGAATTGACCCATAACAATATACCCGATGATCCTTTTATTGAAAGCGAAAGAAGACAGATCATCTTTTGCGCAGCCCTTGGTATCCCCACGTTCTATGTCCGCAGTGACACAAAAAACCTTTTTATGAAAAGGATTTTCGCCAGGACCCAGAAGGTTCGGAGCAGCAGAAGATATCCTGGATATGTTCGAGTTGAGCTGACCGAATATCGAAAAGCACTGATTGACATCCTTGCCGAGGATGGTGCTCCGCTAATTGAAATGTTAGGAATTGGAACAACAATAAAAGATCTTAAGAATAGAATTAACAATTTTGAAGAATTCTCTGTCGCTCCTCGTCTGATCAAAGGCATTCTCAAGAGCAAGCAGAAGCACTCACCCCTTAACATGGATAGTGATGCATTCAACAGCGCTGCAGAAAACTATTATCGGGGTGATTTGAAAAGGAGTCACATGTTAGAGGCGTTACTCTTTCTCAAAGAAGATTGCAGAATGATCGACAAGGGTATCTTGAGTTCCAATGATTCTCTTTCAAAAACCCTGCGCTTTATTCTGAATGATTCAGGGGCGATGCAGATGCTCGATATTCTAAAAGACGATGTGGTTGAGGAGCGAGTCAACCTCGAACACCTCACCAAGCTGATCCATCTTGTCCTTGTAGTCGAGTACATTGATCAGCTTGCAGCGAAACACGAGGAGGCGGAGGATGATCCAGCACCAGTATATAGAACGGGAAACCCATAGCATTTGTAACGAACAGCTTTACTGGGACCGGATCATCAACTTTTTCTATTCTAGGGTGAGAGAGAGTTCCCCGGTGCTGTTCCGCGCGCTGACCAGTGCGAGATTCTCTAAGATTCTCAGTTTTTTCACCTATGAAGCATTTCTGGGACAAAGGCTTTCAGGGAACAAAGGTTTTTTGAAGCGATGTGGTATAGATTTACAGGAATGCCTTGAAAACGTTGCATACTACGACACTCCCCGAAAAATTTTTGAGAGACAAATACGTTATTGGGAATCAAGGCCCATGCCGGAAGAACCCCAAGTGGTTGTTTCTCCGGCCGACGCAAAAGTACTGGTGGGATCTCTCACCGAAACAAGGACGTTTTTCATCAAGGAAAAATTTTTTGAATTCGAGCAACTGTTTGGCCATAATCGTCCCCAATGGTTGAATACCTTCGCGGGCGGTGACTTTGCAATTTTTCGTCTTACCCCCGACAAGTATCACTATAACCATACGCCCGTGGCAGGGAGGGTTGTCGACTTCTATGAGATTTCCGGATCCTATCATTCATGCAATCCGGGGGCTGTGGTGATCGCTGTTACCCCGTATTCGATGAACAAGAGGGTGATAACCATTTTGGATACTGATGTACAGAGTGGCTCACAAGTTGGTTTTGTTGCGATGATCGAGGTGGTAGCGCTCATGATAGGGGAGATTGTTCAGTGTTATAGTGAGGAAAAATATGACACCCCCCGTGATATGACCCAAGGAATGTTTGTAATGAAAGGAGTCCCTAAAAGTCTTTACCGGCCTGGCAGCAGCACGGATATACTCATCTTCCAGAAAAACCGCATACGTTTTGCAGAGGACATCCTTCTCAACCGACTGCACGGAGACGTCCAGAGCCGTTTCACCTTGGGATTTGGCGCTAGCCTCGTGGAGACAGATGTCAAAGTTCGTTCTTTGATAGCCCATCCGTCATGAAATATGGGCTGAGTGGGATGTTACCCTTCCGGACGGGAACGCAGTTGCATTCTGAGTGACCTAGCATCGTCCCGGAATGGATTTGCTCTCTCCAAATCCAAAAGGAGTTGTTCAGCGGCTTTCGGATCAGCCCTGTGGAGTCGATTGGCCATCGCAAGGAGTGGACTGTAGGCCGGGTCGAAGTCGCGGCTTTGCCGTGCGATAGCGAGCAAAGGTTCCTTGATCTGTAAAGCAAGTTGTAGGCCGTCAGTGGTTTCTTTAAACTCGGCTCCTGTGCGAAGAAACCTGTCACGCGCTGACCAATAGGAAGCAAGACGTCGGTGTATGTCTGCTTCGATCATGTTTCTAGCGGGCCCCAACACAAGACTCGTTGTGGGCTGGAATACGTCGAGCAAGAGGAAGAGTTGCCGATAAGCAGGCTCAGGATTCGAATACGCAAAGCGCGGTGCCTTAAAAGTGACGAGGGGCAGATCGTCTGTGTTGAGCGGGCCTTCTCCCGCGAACTTTCTTAAATCCCCGGTGCCGGCAAGGAAGCATCCGAAGAGACCGAATTCATCATTGATTCTGATCTCTCGGAGTTTTTGAGCCAGAGCCACATCGCGGACGCGTGAACGGAACCAGTCAGTCTGATATGTGCGCGATCCCTTTGTCGCGACTAATCCGATGATGGGCGCCTTCAGACTGTAATGGGCAAGAAATGCTGTGCCCTCCGGGAATACGGCAAGAAAAGTGCGGGTAACAATGCGGAGCGTTTCCAGGTCAAGTTGGTAGAGTGGGAGCCATTGGCAGAATAAGCCCCCGTTGGTAAGGCGTGAGTTAATTGCGGCGAAATGCTCGAGAGTGTACAGTGATCCTGACCCGTCTCTGGCGGGGTGGAAAAGATCAGCCACAATTACATCATAATACTTTGATGATCCGCTCACATAGCGTCGGGCATCGGCCGAAACGATGTGCAGTTGCGGATGGCTGGGGAGGTCTCCGGTTGACTTCTTGAAATGATGAAGAAGAGGGATCACCTCAGGAATGAGCTCAACCCCTTCTGCATGCAGCCCCGGATATTCCTTGGCCGCCGCGAGGGTCGCCCCCGTACCCATACCCAAAAACAGAGCGGTTCTTGGTCCAGGATGAAGCAGCAAAGGGATATGACCTTGTCTCCTGTCGGAAAAGACCGATGACGTTCCTCCCATCTGGAATCGGTTGTTGACTTTTAAATGAACTTCTCTCTGTCTATCCTGTATGATGGTGACCGTCGCCATGACTCCTTCCCGATGTTCGACAATTTCATCGCCGGAAGACAGGGTTACAATCATTAAAGGTGTGGGTAACAGGATGATAATAATGCCCGCCGAGAGCGGGAAAAGGGCGGGTGTATAACGCCACTTCCCTGCCACCGGAATAAGAAATATATAGCCAAGTGCCACCAGAACAAGAGCGATTTTGGCCCCGAGGAGCGGCAGGATGATCAGTCCGAATGCAAGGGCGGAAAACGAGGCGCCGAGCGTGTTTATACTCAGGGCTGTACCCAGTCCGCCGCCCACCTGGTCCGCGGTTTGGGCCAGATGGCTGAAGATAGCCCCCATTGCCACGGTGGGGAGAAGAAAGACTATTATCGCAAGCGCCATTTCACTTAGAATAGAGCCTGTCATGCCGGGTCCGAAGAGCTGATGGGCATAAAGATAAATGTGATTGGAAGCTCGAAGTACCGGTATTGTCAACAGGCAGAACGATGCAAGGGTAACGAGAAGAAGATTGAGCTCATCGTTAAAGCCTTTTTTCGGCATGACACGTTGATACAGGGCTCCGCCGCAGGCGGTTCCGAAAAGGTAGACGGTGAGAGCGGCGGCGAAACTGTAGACCGTACCTTCCGTAACCTGGCTCATGAGACGGACCACAAGCACTTCGTATCCGATGCCAAGGAAACCCGTGACGAAAAGAGCTGTGAAAAGTCTTCGTGGAGAACAAGAGGCAAGCGGTTTTGCCCGGTCTGTATCGTTTATCGGCAGGACCTGATGACCCCCTGCTATAAGGATGGCGCCTCCTGTGCAGAACAGGTTTATCAAAACAAAGAACAGGAGAGTAGCGCTGTAGCCGAGATGGGGAATAATGAAGAAGACTGATAGAAGCGTACCTGTCACAGCGCCAAACGTATTGGCAGCATAAAGGCCCCCGACGTTCTTCCCTGTTTTTCCGAGAAAAGCCAGCAGATGGCTCATGACTGGGAGAGTCCCGCCCATGGAGAATGTAGCAGGCAAGAGAAGCAGAAAGGGAAAGGAAAAGGATACTGCCCAATGGAGAAGGGTTGAAGGTTCCGGCCCCATCACATACGCCATGAACCGGTTCGAGAGCGGTATAAGGATGATCAGCGCCAATGACCAGAGACCGATTGTTGCCTCAAGAACGGCATAGATATAACCGGGGCGCCATTTCTGGACCCAGGTGCTCTCAATATACCACGAACCGGCGGCCACCCCGCAGAAAAAGGCGGACACCACCGCCAGCACTGCAATAATCTCATGGCCGAGGCCTACGGCAAAGAGGCGGATCCAAACAATCTCATACCCGAGACCTGCAAATCCTGAAAGGAAAAGAATAAAATAGAGAACAGCGACTCGAAATCTCATGTAATAATGCCCCAACGCCGGAAATAAAACCGACAGGAGGGGAGCCGATGGATCCCTTCCTGTCGATCAGACAACTACCTTGCTCACTCGTCGTTACTTCACATAGACGAAGATAGGGTTAGAGTAGAACCAGAGATCGGCAAACGCCTTATCGGCATTATTTTCTCCCATGAGTGCGTCCGGCAAGGGACTACAGTAGTCTTGGGAGGGCAGCGTCGTCACCGGACCGGTTTCGTTCGCAGTTCCGCAAGCCAGGTTTGTTCCGCGGAGGCGGAAGTATGTGCTCGTGTCGAGATCTTTGACATGGTATACGATTATGTTGTTGCCATCCCGGTCTTTTTTCCAGTCGGCGCTGGTGAAGCTGGCGATGACCATTGTGCCGTCATTGGTAGGCTTGGTGTAATCCTGGCTTGACGGATCAATCTTCCCGGTGATGGGGCCGGCGATGAGGTCGATGTGATCTACAACGGGCTTGTCGCCATAGTTGTTAGCTGCAGGGCTGCTGAACTTGATAGTGAGTTTCAGGTCTTTAATTTTTTTCTTCTCCTTGAGTTTGTCTCCCATGGAAGCTTCTTTGCGGCCACTTTCCGCTTTGAATTCGAGACTGTCTATCAGGTCCCCCATGGCGAACCAGGATTTGCCTGAACGAAGGGCGTTAGCTATAGTATTCATTGAGCGACGTGGTTCCTTAGAGAACCAGCCATGCCGGTCGGCATCGTCTACGTAGACCCATTGTTTTTGATATTCGCCAGGATAAAAATCATCACCGCCTGCTGTCCAGTGGCTGTGGTAGTCGGAGTTGGCAAAGTTGAACCAGCGACGGCCTTCGCCAAGGAGGGCATCCCAAAGCCCGCCCACTTTTGCTGAGTAAAAGCCGACTCCGCCGTATGTCCCTCCGAAATCCTTCGATATACAAACGTTATCTGTACAGGTGACCGTATTGCCGAAGCCGCGGAACGGATTCACCTGATGGCCGGGTGCGCCTTCGAAACCGAAGCACACATCGGGGCCTGCGTTATTGAAATCACGGAAGTGCTCTACATTGTAACCGCCGCCGTTTGTGGCATTCCATGAGCCGGCCCGTTCGATATGGGCAAAGACGATCCAACCGTTGTCGATGAGGCGGTTGTCGTATTGTTTCTGCATCCAGGAGCACGCGGCAACAGAGTCCAGATGCCTTTCGGGATAGGGCTTGCCGGTAACCGTTTTAACGCCGTTCACTAATGTGTATATGTAGCCGTTTGTTTTTTCGAGTGTTCCATAAGGGGTTGCTTCCCCATTCCGACTTGTGTCGTTATCGTTTTTGTCGAACTGATACTCGAAGGCGCTGATGGCGCTTGCATCACGGGCCACTATACCGGTGCTGCAGTGCTCGTGGCTGGGGACGTTCCATTCCAGACCGGATAAAATCCTCTTGTCAGGATAAAAACTACGAGCATCGAGAATATCGGCGAAGACGAAGTCGCGAAGACTCTGCCAGCGCCACATGACCTGATGGCCCCCCGAGGTAGCCACATCGCCTTTGATGGGGTTTGTAGGATAATATGTGGAGTCATCCCAATAATGGCCCAAACCATCCCTGTTAATACCACCGCCATGCTCGGAATTGGCCCACCAATCCAGACCGTACTCATTGTTCTTTCCCATGACGAAATCGAAATCTGTGCTGCCGTCCGTATAAAGAGTATGCTGATGAAAATCACCTGACATCCATTGACTACGCTCCTTTTTGCATTGTGGGCTGCTTTTTTCTGCTAAAGCAACACCTGAAATGACCAAAAATGCACCGGCAACGATGAGCGCTACGATCTTTTTCATTTTTCTTGACTTACTCATACCATCTCCTCCTATGTTGTCGTTTGTTTGTTAACAGTCCCGCGGGATGGTCATCCCGCCTGTCGAGGCTCCCCGTGCCTCATTCACCTCCTCAGCTTTCGTTGAATGTACCCACCCTGCGCATTCCATGCCCCGTAGCGGGGGTGGGAGTACATTGATGGTATATTTATACTGAGGCGAGTTAAGACAGTATTAAATCTTTGTTAAAAATTTGTTTAGCGCGATTTGAAGGAAGTAATTGTTAATTTTTAATGAAATTTTCTTATTTTTTCTATGAAAATGACTTTTGTTGCGAAATAGCGAGGTTCATTCATACAATCTTAACAAAAGTCTGTTATCAAATAAGAACAGGGCTGGACAAAGGTTAGGATACGCCTTTTTGTTTTGGCGCAGAGAGAGGACACTCAGATAAGAGTCTGAGCCACAGAAGAAGCATTCGATATTGATTAAGGAGGAATTACAGTGATTGAAAAAACAACCGTTCTATTTGTATGTGTCCACAATTCTGCAAGGAGTCAGATGGCAGAAGCATTTCTCAAAAAGCATGGTGGCGATGAATTTGAGGTGGAGAGCGCAGGTTTTGAACCAGGAGAAATTAACCCGCTTGTAACTGACGTAATGAGAGAGGTAGGAATTGACATATCTCAGAAATCGACACAAAGCGTTTTTGATTTGTATACAAAAGGCTACCTCTATAGCTATGTGATTACCGTCTGTGATGCTGCCAACGCCCAGAGGTGTCCCTTATTTCCCGGTTTCAGCGTGAGGCTCTCGTGGTCTTTTGACGACCCTGCAGGTTTCACCGGCTCCTATGAGGAAAAGCTCGCAAAAACCAGGCTTGTGCGAGACCAGATACTAAAGCAGGTAGAGGATTTCATAAGAAACGTCAGAAAGGCAAGGTCCACATAGCTGACAAATAACTTTTTCATAACGAAGGCTAGTTTACGCAAAATAGTTTTAACATAATCTTCTCAATAAGTTTATTCCTCGTTAACAAAGAACCCTTATAATGCAGAAAAATGAACAGACATGAGGAGATTAGAATTATGAATCGGTGGATGATCAAACTTGCAGATCACTTTAGAGAGGTCAGTCTGGACTATCCAACGGACAGACTACTTGTAGTTTTTGACATCGATGGAACCATCCTTGACATGCGTCATATGATTCTCTATGTTTTGAAGGAATTTGATGGACAGCTTGGGACAAAATACTTTCAGGGCTTGAACTTTAACGATATCGACTTCCACGAGGCACACGTGTCGGGCCTGCTCGAACGTTTATCGATACCGTCCTCTCACAGGAAAACAATACTTGCCCTCTTCGAAGATCGTTTAATATCAGCAACAGCTTTCCCTGAACCACAGCGTCCTTTCCACGGCGTGTTTGACGTGGTTCGATGGTTCCAGAGGCAACCAAACACTTTTGTGGGCCTTAATACGGGAAGACCGGAATCTCTTCGAAGCAATACCCTCAAGACCCTGAACACATGGGGAAGATGGCATCAAGTGGTTTTTCGAGATGAACTTCTCTTCATGCGAAGCTCAAACGAAATCGGGAGCATACCTGAGACCAAAGTTGCCGGGCTTGATTATTTCAAAAAATGTGAGTATCGGACTTTTGCTTTTGTCGATAATGAACCTGAAAACCTGAAAGCGGTTGGCGATGCTGATCCCGAGGGTGAGATACTCTTGCTCCATGCAGACACCATTTTTAAATCTAACTTGACCATTGTCCCCAAGCGGGCCGTCAAAGGTCGAATTTATGACTTCAGAGCACTTGTCAGTGACAGGAATAGGTTGAAGCCTTGGATTGACCCTGATGATTATGATACCGATTTCCGTCGAATCGCATGATATTTGCGAACAAGTGAATGAATTACCATGAATCATGAGATAAGACCATGGGGACCTGCTTCTATTCTTTCATGGCTCTGTCCGAAATGCGGAGTACCCATGCACGATGATCATGACAGAAAATCAAGTGTCACGGCATATGCCTGTTTTAAATGTGGTAGCAGGGTCTATCCAGATTATCCAAAACGTCCTGGTAGTGAGGATATATTTTGCAAGGACGTAGAAAACTTGGCCGCTTAGCTGACTAAGATGCCAGATCGAGAAGCGGTTTCTCCTGGTGGTAAGCAAGAAATACGGCAGCGCCTTCTTTCCCCATGTAGTGCCTGAGTAATTTTGTGTCACATTTCGTGAGATCCACCATTATAAGGCCGTCCAGGCCATTGGAAAAAGATCGGTCTAAACTGAAGCCAACCATTTTGCCTCCTAGCTTCACATAGTGCCTCAGGAGAACTGGTATGCCTTTTTGATCACATTCTATGTCCGATATGAGGCCAGAAAGCTCCTCCATATCCTTAATAAGGGTTGTAAAGGCCTGGGTTTCTCGTCCTTTCAGAGATGTAAGGCGAATGGGCATTCTTGGTTTTACGAGTTTTGCCAAATCAGGTGTGTAATTATTGGTTTTCAGGTAAGAAACCATAAGCTGTCGCGAAAGGGTATTATAGCTGTTGCTGATGGTTACAGGTCCGAAGAGGGTCTTGTGCTGGGGATACCTGGCAACAAAATGGCCAATACCTTTCCACAGGAGGAAGAGGGGAAAATAGAGTTTTTGATATTCAAGACGAATGAATGATCTTCCAAGTTCGAGGGCATTATTGATTTGCTGAAGAAAAGCCGGACGGTATTGAAACAGTGTTTTTGTATAGAGCCCATTTTCACCGTAACGTTGAATGATGGCGTTTACATCCCCTAGCCTATAGGCCCCTACAACTTCATGCCTTTTTTTGTTCCACAGAAAGAGATGGTTGTAATAAAGGTCAAAACGGTCAAGATCTATTGCCTTTCCGGTACCTTCGCCAATCTGCCTGAAAGTTATTTCTCGAAGACGACCTATCTCCTGAAGAAGGTTGGGAATTTCATGGGCCTTTGCATGGTAGACCACACATTCATCATTCTCTATGAGAACGTTATTTTGTTCAAGGTTTCTTATTTCAAGGCTTATGAGATGACTATTCACTATGACCGATGTTGGTACTGTCATCTTTTCCTCGTCTGAACTCGAAGGCATACCCCCTCCCTTGACGATAGAGTTTTTTTTCCTTCTGTGGCGCAGGGCATACGTCCTGAACCTGAGGTAGTACATAACCTCTCGATCTGTTTGCAATGTGCTCAATCTCTCAAATGAAACAGGGTTACCGACGTAAACCTGTATGTCCTTGTTGCATTTGTTCAGCAGTTCTCTGGGAAGAAGGGCTGTGCGAAGCCGGCGATGGACCAATCCTGCCATCTGGAAAAAGGCACTATTCGTTCCATCGAAATAAACAGGTATAACTGCAGCGCCTGTTTTTCGTATGATGCCTGCAATTGTATTAGTCCATTCAGGATCGGTGATTTCAGTTCTTGGAAGGCGTAAATGGGATACTTCGCCGGCAGGGAAGAGCCCCAACATGGCACCGTTACGCACCCAACGAATAGCCTCCTTTAAAGGTTTCACGTTGTCCTTGAGGGCATCTCTTGTGCCGAAAGGATCAACAAAGATAAGTAGCTCCCTCATCTCGGGGATACACTTCAGAAGATGGTTGGCCATGATCTTCACATCAGGTCTTCTTGAGCGGAGTATGTCGGCGAGAATGATCCCCTCAATCGCACCGAAGGGATGATTTGCCACCACAATAGCCGGATCCTTTGTTGGAATGCGCATCCGATCTTCTTGCGATAGGGAGTACCGTATGTTCAATTTATCGAGAACATCTTTTAAAAAGAGATTTGTTTCATTTTTCCTGGAAATATTATTGTAGATGTCATTGAGTTGCTGAAGGAGAAGCATTGATTCAGCAACTGTTGACGCAATTGAAAAAAGTTTTTTCCTAAAAGGATCTGTGTAACGTGTTTGCAACGAAAAAATCTTTCCTCCACCAGCCGTTTCTACCATTTTTTTGAACCTCCCTGGTTTTTAAAGATTTCCATATATATGTGGCCGTAAGAGATTGTGAGAATTCTACGTGGGAATTGTTAAGCTCGTATAAAAAAACTGTGAATAAAGCGTGAACCCTCGAAGTCTTTTTTAATTAACCCGCTCTACATCGTTTCTTAACATTGCGATGATATAGATTGACTACAATTTATGCAGAGGTGATATCCATATGATAAACGAATTATTCGTCCTGGGGAGTGCAATCTGTTTCGCTGTTTTACTTTTCTGGAGTTTCAAGTATTTGCCAGGAGAGAATTGGCAGATTCTAGCAGCGTTGCCTTTCAAGAAAGATGAAACAGGATCTTGGTATGGAGTAAATCTAACTTTTTACGGTTTTTTGATCGCTAACGCTCAGGTTATCGCACTTTCCATTTTTTTTGTCCTTATGGGAGCGCTCCGCATTTCCCATAAGGACCTCACCATATTGTCAATTGGACTGCTTTCTGTTTGCTTACCTGCATCAAAAATATTGGCAAAAATTGTGGAAAAAAAAATGAATACCTTCACCGTGGGAGGCGCTTCTTTTATAGGAATAATTTTAGCCCCATTGATTGTATGGATGTTCAATGTCCTTCTCGATAAGTCTATACCTATAGTGCCTTTTCTGGCCGCTGTGTCGATTGCCTATGCCCTCGGGGAGGGGGTAGGGAGACTTGCATGCATCAGCTTCGGGTGCTGTTATGGAAAACCATTATCAAAGATACATCCTTTCCTGGCGAAGCTCTTCAAGTATGTTTGTATTTCCTTTGAAGGGAAGACAAAAAAAGTAGCTTATGAAGCAGGCCTGGAAGGAACAAAAGTTTTACCTGTACAGCCGATCGCATCGATTCTCTATGTTTCAACAGCACTTGTAGGAGTATACCTCTATCTCAACGAGAAGTATGCTATCGCTTTTGTTCTTACAATTGTCGTAACGCAGGGGTGGAGGTTTTTTTCTGAAATGCTGAGGGCTGATTATCGAGGTAGTAGAAAAATAACCGCCTATCAGTATATGTCCCTCTTTGCGGTTTTATTTGCATTCGTCTTTCAGCTATTTCTTCCGTACACACCACAGTATCATCCGGACCTGTTAATTGGTATAAAGCAACTCTGGGATCCTGTTTGGATAATCTTTGTTCAGCTTGTGTGGGTTGCTGTGTTTCTCTATCTCGGGAGAAGCAGGGTTATTAGTTCAACCCTTGTTTTTAATGTTCGGCACGACATGATATGACGTTAATGGGAGTTTAAACGCAATGTTCTTTTCTTACAAACTACTATAGCGCAATACCGGTATAACCTTCCTTCTGGCTGAGTTCCAGTATTGTCTTTTTCCACGACGATTTGAGAGAGCTGTCCTCATGGTAGGTGTTGTGAACGGACATGGCTGTATCTTGATGCGACACTGCGTGGCTGCCCTTTCGTGATTCAATTTTTGTCGTTTCCTTTACCATCGTATCTCCTCCCATGTTTCGTTTCGCAGTCTTTATTATGCTGCTGCATGTACACAGCGGTCGTCATCAAAAAAAAGGAAACTGTTTGGCATTATTGATTCAAAAGGATTTCTGAATTGTTCGATGGACTTTGGAGGCGATCCATGGATTGCGATGTTTTTCAGGGCGTGTATAAGTTCGGAAACATAAGTGTTAGAGCTACATATGAAGCAAGGATGCAAACGGTGACCCATGGCAATGGTGTGGCATTCTGTATCGGGTAGTAACAATACGAGTAGAACCTTACTTAAGAGATGCTGGATAAAGTAGATATCAATTAGATCTTTTTCCGTAGCAATGGAAACAACGGCAACCGTTTTCTGGTTTAGATTGCGATGAAGCCGTTCCCTGAAGCCATCTGTTGTTGAGAAATACTCAACGTTAGCCAGTCCCGTTGAAGCCTGAATGCCCTGTATAATGTCATCTCTCTTTTTGTCTTCGGGAGTGACATAGCAAATGACTTGCATCTTTAACTTCCCACCTTTCAGAGCAAAATTAAATGTTCTTATGTTTTATAATACACACAAACAATTAATAAGTTATTTCGAACCGGTTAATTCTTTGTTAAAAAAGCATAAGGATGGAAGTCTTGAAGCAAAAGATCAAGTGTGTCTGAAGGGCAATGTAATCGTGAATTTCGTTCCCATTCCCAGGGAGCTTTCTATATCGATGGTGCCGCCATGGAGGAGAACTATATGTTTTACAATGGAAAGGCCAAGGCCTGTGCCACCAAGCTTTTTTGACCGTGATTTGTCAACAACATAGAACCGCTCAAAGATCCTGGGAAGATGGCTTCCAGGGATACCGATGCCGGTGTCCTGTATTTCAATAATTGATTTCGAGTCTTCCTGTCTGAGCGAGATTGATGCTTCTCCCTTTTCAGTATACTTGATTGCGTTGTCCAGGAGGTTGATAAACATCTGTTCCAGCTTGAAGGGATCGGCCTGAATAGTTTTAAGGCCTTCCCCAGCCGAGAGTTTTAGCTGGATGCCTTTCTCTTTTGCCACTTGTTCGAAGACCTTCAGTATATTCTCTGCCAAGCTCACAAGATTGACGTTCTCAATCACCAGGGCACTACCGGTTTGCTCAAGCTCAGACAACACGAGAAGGTCGTTAACGATATTCATCAACCGGTCGGTGTGTCTCTTGATGATCTCAAGATACTGGGCATTCTTTATCTCTTCCTCTTCCTCAAGGGTTTCAACAAAGCCTTTTATTGCCGTAAGAGGCGTCCTAAGCTCATGGGACATATTGGCAACAAAATCTTTTTTCATCTGCTCCAGGTTTTTGAGTTCCGTGATGTCGTAAAGAACGGCCACCATTTCTTCCTTGGAACTGAGAAATGTTACGCTACACAGATAGTTCTTGTCCCTGAATTCAATTTCCTGAATGTGATTTTTTCGTTCCTCCATGACCTTCTTGATCAACTCACTAAAATCAGGGCATCTCATGACTTCCCAATAGAATTTGTCCTGTACTTCTTCATTATCCAGGGCTTTCTTAAAACTTTCATTGGTAAGCTTTATCCTTCCATCCTTGTCGAGTACAAGGAGTATTTCCTGGATGGATGAGACGATTGTATCGAGTTCTTC
>Ga0209253_10003356_pt1 | contig 14116 bp, 12 predicted proteins | sample FrelakmetBRP12BR_FD_187145 | JGI IMG/M metagenome (GOLD analysis project Ga0209253, IMG submission 187145) | Freshwater lake sediment microbial communities from the University of Notre Dame, USA, for methane emissions studies - BRP12 BR (SPAdes)... | ecosystem: Environmental > Aquatic >...
CACTATCCGCGATCCGCTATCCTCTATCCGCTTCCCCCTCTATCCGCTTCCTTCACTATCCGCTTCCTATGTCTTTCAAGATCCTCACGCTCAACAACATCTCCGTCCGCGGGCTCGACCGGCTGCCGCGCGATCTCTACGAGGTCGCCTCCGAGATCGGCCACCCGGATGCGATCCTGCTGCGCTCGGCAGACATGCACTCGATGGAGATTCCCGCGAGCGTGCTCGCGGTCGCGCGCGCGGGCGCGGGCACCAACAACGTGCCCGTCGCGAAGTTGGGCCGGCGCGGCATCCCGGTATTCAATGCGCCCGGAGCGAACGCGAACGCGGTCAAGGAACTGGTGCTCGCGGGCCTGTTCCTCGCGTCGCGCAACATCTGCCAGGCCTGGGGCTACGTACGCGCGCTCGAGGGCGACGATCACGCGATCGAGGAGGCGGTGGAGAAGGGCAAGAAGAAGTTCGTCGGCCATGAGCTGCCCGGTCGCACGCTCGGCGTCGTGGGACTCGGCGCGATCGGCGTCGAGGTCGCGAATGCGGCGCTCGGCCTGCGCATGAAAGTGCTCGGTTACGATCCGCAGATCACGGTGCAGCGCGCGTGGCAGCTGTCGTCGGGCGTCGAGCAGGCGCTGAGCCTCGACGACCTGTTCGCCCGCTGCGACATGGTCACGGTCCACGTGCCGCTGAACGACGCGACACGCACGCTCGTCAACGAGGCGCGCATCCGGCTGATGCGCAAGGGCAGCGCTGTGCTCAACTTCGCGCGGGCCGGCATCGTCGACGAAGCGGCCGTGCTGCGCGAACTCGATCGGGGTCAGCTGGGCTCGTACATCTGCGACTTCCCGACGCGGGCCTCGAAGGATCATCCGCGGGTCGTCGCATTGCCGCACCTCGGCGCGTCCACCGGCGAGGCGGAGGAGAACTGCGCGATCATGGTCGCCGAGACGCTGCGCGACTTCCTCGAGAACGGCAACGTGCGCAACTCGGTCAATTTCCCCGAGGCGGTGCTGCCGCGCGTCGGCGGCAATCGCGTCGCGATCGCGAACGAGAACGTGCCGAACATGGTCGGCCAGATCTCCACCTGCCTCGCAGAGGCCGGGCTCAACATCGCGGACCTGCTGAACAAGTCACGCGGCGACCTGGCCTACACGCTGATCGACACCGAAGCACCGATCCAGCCCGAGGTGCTCGCGAAGCTGCGCGTGATTCCCGGCATCCTGTCCGCGCGGACGGTCTGACCGTGGCGCGCGGGAAAGCACCGCAGCGCCCCTCGCGCAAGGCTGCCAAGCCCAGGCCGCAGCGCAAGGCGGTGCCCGTCCAGCCGGCGCTCGAATCGATTCGTGAGCGCATCGACGTCATCGACGCCGACCTGCACACGCTGATCAACGAGCGTGCGCGCCTCGCTCAGCAGGTCGGGATCTCGAAGCATGCGGCCGGGCACACCGTCGATTTCTACCGTCCGGAGCGCGAGTCGCAGGTGCTGCACCTGGCGCTCGAGCGGAATCGCGCCGCCCGGGGCCCGCTGCGCGACGAGGAAATCCTGCGCCTGTTCCGCGAGATCATGTCCGCCTGCCTCGCGCAGCAGGAGCCGCTCAAGGTCGCGTTCCTGGGCCCCGAGGGCACGTTCACGCAGCAGGCCGTCTACAAGCAGTTCGGCCACTCGGTCCGGGCACTGCCACTGACGTCGATCGAGGAAGTGTTCCACGAGGTGGAGTCGGGCACGGCCGACTTCGGCGTGGTGCCGATCGAGAACTCGAGCGAGGGCACGGTCAACAACACGCTCGACATGTTCCTGACGTCGCCGCTCGCAATCTGTGGCGAGGTGGAACTGCGGATCCATCACAACCTGATGGGTGCGATGAGCGCGCTCGGCCAGGTCGAACGGGTCTGCGCCCACCAGCAGGCGCTCGCGCAGTGCCGCGGCTGGCTCTCCGAGAACCTGCCCGGCGTCGAGCGCGTGCCGGTCGCGAGCAATGCCGAAGGCGCGCGGCGGGCGCGGGACGAGGACGGCACGGCGGCGATCGCGCCGATGGCCGCGGCCGAGGTCTACGGTCTCAACGTGCTGGTGCCGGAAATCGAGGATCGGGCCGACAATACGACCCGGTTCCTGGTGATCGGCCGCAAGTCGTTCCCGCCGAGCGGCCAGGACAAGACCACGCTGCTGGTGTCGGCGGCCCACACCGACGCGCCGGGCGCGCTGTTCCGGCTGCTCGAGCCGTTCGCGCGCGAAGGCATCAGCATGACGCGGATCGAGTCGCGACCGTCGCGCCGGCGCAAGTGGGACTACGTGTTCTTCATCGACCTCGAGGGTCACGCCGAGACGCAACCGCTCGCCGGCGTGCTCGCGAAGCTCAAGGGCCAGGCCTCGCTATGCCGGGTGCTCGGCTCGTATCCACGGGCGATTCTCTGACGATGAGCGAGTTCGTCGTCGAGCCCTGCGCGGGCATCGCCGGCCGGGTGCGGGTCCCGGGTGACAAGTCCATCTCGCACCGGGCGCTGATGCTCGGCGCGATCGCCTCGGGCAAGACGCAGGTCGACGGGTTCCTCGAGGGCGAGGATTGCCTCGCGACGTTGCGCGCGGTGGCGAGCCTCGGTGTCAACGTGCAGCGGCCGGCACCGGGCGAGGTCGTGATCGAGGGCGTCGGCCTGCGCGGCCTCGGGTTGCCGCGCTCGGTGCTCGACATGGGCAACGCCGGCACGGCGATGCGGCTCTTCATGGGCCTGCTCTCGGCGCAGGGCTTCGACTCCGAGCTCGTTGGTGACGAATCGTTGATGCGACGCCCGATGGAGCGCGTCGCGAAGCCGCTGCGCGCGATGGGTGCGCAGATCGAGACGCAGGACGGACGTCCGCCCGTGCGGATCCGCGGCGGCGCCGCGCTGCGCGGGCTGCGCTACGAGATGCCGGTGGCCAGTGCCCAGGTCAAGTCCGCCGTGCTGCTCGCGGGGCTGTATGCCGAGGGCGAGACGACGGTCGTCGAGCCCGCCGTCACGCGTGATCACACCGAGCGCATGCTGCAGAGCTTCGGCGCGAACATCGTCGCGCGCGGCGGCAGCGCGACCGTGTTGCCAGCGGCGCAGCTTGACGCTACGCGCATCAGCGTGCCCGGGGATTTTTCGTCGGCGGCTTTTTTCATCGTCGCCGCCTGCATCGGCGCGCGCGAACCGTTCGTCATCGAAGGCGTCGGCGTGAACCCGACGCGCACCGGGCTGCTCGAGATGCTGGCGCTGATGGGCGCCGACCTGCGGCTCGTCAATCACCGCAGTGCCGGGGCCGAGCCGGTCGCCGACATCGAAGTGCGGCCGGCGCGCCTGCGCGGCATCCGCGTGCCGGAACGTCTCGTGCCGCTCGCCATCGACGAGTTTCCCGCGTTCTTCATCGCCGCGGCCTGCGCCGACGGCGAAACGCGGGTCGCCGGTGCCGAGGAGTTGCGCGTCAAGGAGAGCGACCGGATCGCGGTCATGGCGCGCGGGCTCGACGCGCTCGGCGTGCGCAACGAGGTGCTGGCCGACGGACTCAGGATCGAGGGCGGTCCGTTCGGCGGCGGCGTCGTCGACAGCCACGGCGATCATCGGGTCGCGATGTCGTTCGCCGTGGCGAGCCTGCGCGCGTCCGCCCCGATCGAGATCCGCGATGTCGCCAACGTCGGGACGTCGTTCCCGGGGTTCGCGGCCACCGCGCGATCCGTTGGCCTGCGCCTCACCGAGCGGGCCTGAGCCGGGGCTTGCGGTGACGGTACCGATCATCGCGGTCGACGGGCCGAGCGGCTCCGGCAAGGGAACGATCAGCCGGCTGCTCGCCGAGCGGCTGGGTTGGCACCTCCTCGACAGCGGGGCCCTGTACCGGCTGGTGGCGCTGGCCGGCGCCGCGCACGGCACTGCGGACACGGACGAGGCCGGGCATGCGGCCATTGCCGCGGCGCTCGACGTCCGCTTCGAGGTCGACGCGGCCGGGGGCGAACGAGTCCTGCTGGATGGGCGGGAGGTCACCCGCGAGCTGCGCGCCGAGGCGACCGGCAACATGGCGTCCCGGGTGGCCGTGATGCCGGCGGTCCGGGCGGCGCTGCTGGAGCGCCAGCGCGCGTTCGCCGTGCCCCCGGGGCTGGTCGCCGACGGCCGGGACATGGGAACGGTGGTTTTCCCGGCTGCCGGGCTCAAGGTGTTCCTCACGGCGAGCGCCGAGGAACGGGCCCGCAGGCGCTATAACCAGTTGAAAGAAAAGGGCCTCGCTGCTAATCTTGCCGGCCTTTCGCAGGAAATTCACGAGCGGGACAGGCGCGATTCGGCGCGGTCCGTGGCGCCGCTTCGCCCGGCGACGGACGCAGTCATCATCGACTCGACCGGCATGACGGTGGAGCAGGTGGTGGCCCAGGTCCTCGCCCTCGCTCGAGAAGCTTTCCCCGCGATCTGATTGCAGCAGCCTCGCCGCGCGAGCGGCGGGGCGCCGTTTTCTCAAAGTCGCCCGGCAGGATGCTGGTGCGGTGTAATCAACCCTTCGTGGGCGGGATGCCAGCGGAGTCATGGGCTTGAACGCCCTGGAAAAAGTAATGACCGAAAGTTTTGCGCAGATGTTCGAAGAGAGCCTGGCGAGTCAGCGGATTCGCCCGGGCCAGATCCTCACCGGCCGCGTGATCGAGGTCACCCCCGACGTGGTCGTGGTGAGCGCCGGACTCAAGTCCGAAGCCGTCATCCCCACCGCGCAGTTCAAGAACGAGCGCGGCGAGATCGAAGTCAAGGTCGGCGACGACGTCGAAGTGGCCCTCGACAGCGTCGAAGACGGCTCCGGCGAAACGCGCCTGTCGCGCGAGAAGGCCAAGCGGGCCCGCACCTGGGAGCGCCTCGAGACGGCGTTCGAGAAGGGCGAGGTCGTCTCCGGCCTCATCAACGGCCGAGTCAAGGGCGGCTTCACTGTCGAGATCGACTTCGTGCGCGCATTCCTGCCGGGCTCGCTCGTGGACGTGCGCCCCGTGCGCGACCCGGGCTACCTCGAGGGCAAGACGCTCGAGTTCAAGGTCATCAAGCTCGACCAGAAGCGCAACAACGTCGTGGTTTCGCGCCGCGCCGTCGTCGAGCAGGAATACAGCGCCGAGCGCAGCGAGCTGCTCGACAAGCTGAACGAAGGCACCGTGATCAAGGGCGTGGTCAAGAACCTCACCGACTACGGCGCGTTCGTCGACTTGGGCGGCATCGACGGCCTGCTGCACATCACCGACATGGCGTGGAAGCGCGTCAAGCACCCGTCGGAAGTCGTCAACGTGGGCGACGAGATCGACGTCCGCATCCTGAAGTTCGATCGCGAGCGCCAGCGGGTCAGCCTCGGGCTCAAGCAGCTCGGCGCCGATCCGTGGCAGAACATCGCGCGCCGCTACCCGGCGGGCACGCGGTTGTTCGGCAAGGTCACGAACATTGCGGACTACGGCTGCTTCGTCGAGATCGAGGAAGGCGTCGAAGGCCTGGTACACGTCTCCGAGATGGACTGGACGAACAAGAACGTCAGCCCGTCCAAGGTCGTGCACATCGGCGAGGAAGTCGAGGTCATGGTGCTCGACATCGACGAGGATCGCCGTCGCATCTCGCTCGGCATCAAGCAGTGCAAGCCCAACCCGTGGCGCGAGTTCGCGGACAACTACAACCGCGGCGACCACGTCACCGGCCAGATCCGCTCGATCACCGACTTCGGCCTGTTCATCGGCCTGCCGGGCGGCATCGACGGCCTCGTGCACCTCTCCGACCTCTCCTGGGACGTCCCGGGCGAGGAGGCGGTGCGTAACTACCAGAAGGCGCAGACCGTCGAGGCCATCGTGGTCGCGATCGACCCGGAGCGCGAGCGCATCTCGCTCAGCGTCAAGCAGCTCGCCAAGGATCCGTTCTCGACCTGGATCGCCGAGCACCCGAAGGGCAGCATCGTCCGCGGCCTCGTGCGCGAGGTGGATGCCAAGGGCGCGATCGTCGATCTCGGCGGCGGCATCGACGGTTACCTGCGCGCTTCCGAACTCACGCGGGATCGCGTCGAGGACGCGCGCGCCGTGCTGAAGGTCGGCGACGAGGTGGAGGCCAAGTTCACGGCCGTGGACCGCAAGGTCCGCACCATCGCGCTGTCGATCAAGGCGAAGGACATGGCCGAGGAACAGGAAGCCATGCAGAGCTACCGGTCGGACTCGTCCACCGGCACGAGCCTGGGCGAGCTGCTCAAGGAGCAGATCTCCGGCCAGTAACGAGTCGCTGCGGATGCGGCGGCGGGCCCGGGCCCGCCGCCGCACACCGCGCATCGAAGGACCGATCGGACTGCGGGGAGAGTCTTAAGTGGACGGCGAGCGCAGCATGACGAAGTCCGAGCTCATCGAGCTCATCGCCGCGAAGCAGAGCCACCTGCCGGCCAAGGACGTCGAGCTGGCCGTGAAGCAGGTTCTCGAGATCATGAGCGACGCGCTCGCCCAGGGGCAGCGCATCGAGATCCGCGGCTTCGGCAGCTTCAGCCTGCATTTCCGCCCGCCGCGGCAGGGTCGCAACCCGAAGACGGGCGAGACCGTGGCGCTGGCCGGCAAGTACGTGCCGCACTTCAAGCCGGGCAAGGACCTGCGCGAGCGCGTCAACGAGCCCCTCGACGAGCCGCGTTCCGCCGAGCAGCCGCTCCCGGCCTACTGAGCGGACGCCGCCGGATGTTGCGGCGCGCCGCCTTCATTACCGCCCTGGTGCTGCTGCTCGTCGCGGCGGTGCTGTTCGTGGCGCTCAACCGCCAGAGTTTCGACGTGGACCTCGCCGTGGTGCGCTTCGGCGTGTCCTCGGGCCTCGCGTTGCTGATCGCGTTCGCCGCTGGCCTGCTCGCTGGCGCGCTGTGGAGCTCGGCCTCGATCGCCCGCCTGCTGGGGGAGCGCGGTCGCCTGCGCAACGCGTTGCGCCTTGCCGAGGCGCGTCGGGCGCCGCCGCCGCCGCCTGATGCTGTCTGACCCGAAAGGCGTCTTCTGGCTCGTCTTCGCGGGCACGCTTGCGGTCGGCTGGGCAGCCACGGTCTGGTACGGCGAGTATCGCCGCCGGCGCCGCGCACGACGACGTGAGCGCTACCTCGACGGCCTGCGCTTCCTGCTCGACGACAAGCCCGAGCGCGCGCTCGAGGTGTTCCTCGGGCTCGCCGCGGCCGATGATGAGACCATCGACACGCATTTCGCGCTCGGCAGCCTCTACCGGCGCCGCGGCGAGGTGGACCGCGCCATTCGCGTCCATCAGCACATCGTCAACCGCGCTGGCATCGACCCACGGTACCGCGATGCCGCACTCGGCGAGCTCGCGCGCGACTACGTCCGTGCCGGACTGTACGACCGGGCCGAGAAGCTGTTCATGCAGCTCGCCGAATCGGGTCGCGAGCCCGCCGTGGCGCTCGCGCACCTGGTGCGCATCCACGAATTGCAGCACGACTGGCCGCAGGCCGCGACCGCACACGAGCGGCTGCGCGCGATCGGCGTGCCGGAGCAGCCCGTCGCCATCGCGCACTACTACTGCGAGATGGCCGAGGCGGCGATCGCCGAGCGGGACTTCGCGACCGCGCGCGATCACCTCAGGAGCGCGCGCCACGAGCAGCGCGACTTTGGCCGCAGCGCGATCCTGCGCGGCGATCTCGCCCGGATGCAGGGCGACCCGCGGCTCGCGCTGCAGCTCTATCGGCGCGTCGTGCGGCGCGATTTCCACCTGCTCGCGCTGGTGCTGCCGCGGCTCGCGGACGCCGCGCGACTGGCCGGTGACGCCGAAGTGTTCGGCGACGCGCTGGCCGACCTGTTGCAGAACGGGCTCGCGAGCCGATCCGAGATCGCCTACGCGGCCATCGTCAGCGGCTATTTCGACGATCCGGTGATCCTCGACTGCGTCCGCGAGTGGATATCCGCCGACAACGATCTCAAGGACATCACGAGCGCCTTGCTGCCGCCCGGGGCCGACCCCACCCGCGAGCAGCTGCGTGCCGTGGCCGGCGCGATGCGCAACGTCGTGCTGCGCCACGCGCGCTATCGCTGCAGCGAGTGCGGCCTCGACAGCTCGAGCTTCCTCTGGCAGTGCCCGGGGTGCCAGTCGTGGGAGACGCTGCGCGCGATCGCGGCGCTCGAGTTCCTGCCAAGGGCGGCAAGGCCGAGGTCGCAGGAGTAGGGGATAGCGGATAGCGGATAGCGGATAGCGGATAGTGAAGAGGTGGCAACTGATCGATCAGCGGCTACCTCTTCCTATCCGCTATCCGCTATCCGCTATCCGCTCTCCGAACCTCGGCGTCCGTATCCTTTAGTAACTGCGCTATCTTTTAAAGGATAGAGTCAGATCCTTGCTCTAATTCTAAGTTTATAAAACTTAGTATGGTAACCTTGAAGAACAGATCGAGATCTTAAAGGTCCTGCCAGGAGGCGAGAGATGCGCCGCGTGGATGTTGCGATCGACCGTCAGCCCTACCTGGTGCCCGCGCTCGGGCACCCGCACGTGTGCGCGCTAGTCGCCCCACCCACACCGCGCGTCATCCCGCTGAAACGGTCGCACGACGCTGGCTTCGCCGAGGCCCACGCAGCCCTCGGTCGCCTGCAGGGCACGCTCAACCTGATTCCCAACGTCGACATGGTGACGCGCACGCTCGCACGCCGCGAGGCGGTCAGAAGCTCGCAAATCGAAGGTACGAAGTCCGACCTGTCCCAGCTCCTTACCTACGAGGCGACGCAGGGCACCCGCGGTCTGCCGCCGGACGTACGGGTCACCGAGCGCTACGTCATGGCGCTACAGCACGGCCTCGATCGCGTACGCATTGACGGCCGCCGCGCGCTCACCCTGGAGCTCATCAACGAACTGCACGCCATCCTGATGCAGGACGACGACGTTGCGCATCCGGGCGGCGCGTATCGGGGGCACCAGGCGTGGATCGGCTCCGCCGCGCGGATCGAGGATGCCACCTTCGTGCCGGCGCCGCCGGCCGAGATCGCCGGTTGCATGACGGAGATGGCCGCGAGCATCCTGCAGTACGCACCGCGCGAGGAAGAGCAGACGACGCTCTCCGTGCTCGCGCAGCTTGCGATTGCACACGCGCAGTTCGAGACCATCCATCCCTATCACGACGGCAACGGCCGGACCGGTCGGTTGCTCCTGCCACTCATCCTGGCCGCGGAAGGGTTCCCGCCGCTCTATCTCTCCGGTGCATTGCTGCGCGCGCGGACCCAGTACTACGCGGCGCTCGCCGACGTGCAGTTGAGGGGCAACTGGAGCCCTTGGCTCGAGCTGCTTGGGCGATCGGTGGTCGATGCCTGCCAGGATTCCATTTCGATCGCGCTCGACCTGCTCGGGCTTGTCGAGCGCTGGGAAGCACAGGTGAGCGAGTACCGCGTCGATTCGGCCACGAGCCGGCTGCCGCGGTTCCTGATCGGCCATCCCGTGCTCTCGGTGCAGCAGGCGGCGAAAGGGCTTGGCGTTTCCGTGCCCGCGGCCAACATGGCGCTGAACAACATGCTCAAGGCGGGCATTGTGAGCCTGGTCGACGAGCGGCAGTGGGGCCGCGTGTTCCTGGCGAAAGAGGTTTTGCAGCGCCTCGATCGACCGCCGGGCTGAACCACCTCGACACGGAAGCAGGGGAAGGGATAGCGGATAGCGGATAGCGGATAGCGGATAGTCGGAGGTGGTGCCGAACGTTCGGGCCCAGCCTCTTACTATCCGCCATCCGCTATCCGCTATCCGCTTCCTCACCGCGAATTTGCACGAACCCGACACCTTTGCACTCGAACGTGGCTGCCCTGCTGCGGTAGCTTCTCCTGGACCGCACCCGATCCGGGACTGCGGCAGCGAAATGCCAAGGAGGCAGCCATGAAGAGGGAATATCGCGCGTTCGTCCAGGCGCTCGTCGTGAGCCTGTTGCCCGCCATCGCGTCGGCGGGGCCGGTCAACGTGAACACCGCCGATGCCGCCACGCTCGCCCGGGAACTCGACGGCATCGGCGCGGCGAAGGCCGAGGCCATCGTCGAGTACCGGCAGCAGAACGGCCCGTTTCGCTCGGCGGAGGACCTGCTCAAGGTCCAGGGCATCGGCGAGCGCGTGCTCGAGCAGAACCGCGGCAACATCCGGCTCGACAAGGCGGGATCGACGCCGGCCGCCGGTAAGAGTGCGCCGGCCGCGAAGAAGCCCGCGGCTACGCGCTGAGTCGAACCTGCGGGGCCCGTCGCACGACGGGCCCCGTTGACCGAGCCCCGGCAGGGAGGGATCCGCTACAATTGTCGGATTCACTGCGACAGGAAGGCGCTGCGTATGACGAGGATCAGGACGGCCGTATTCCCCGTGGCCGGTCGGGGCACACGTTTCTTGCCGGCCACCAAGGCCAGCCCGAAGGAAATGTTGCCGATCGTCGACAAGCCGCTGATCCAGTACGCGGCCGAAGAGGCCCTGATTGCCGGCGCCGACAAGCTGGTGTTCATCACCGGCTTCTACAAGCGCGCCATCGAGGATCACTTCGACCCCGACCACGAGCTCGAGCGGGAGCTCGAGGCCAAGGGCCGGCAGGACACGCTGACCATGCTGCGCGGCATCGTGCCGTCGTACGCGAGCTGCATCTTCATCCGCCAGCCCGCGCCGCTGGGTCTTGGCCATGCGGTACTTTGCTCGCGTCCGGTGGTGGGTGACGAGCCGTTCTTCGTGCACCTCGCCGACGACCTGATCGATGCCGAGGAAGCGTGCCTCGCGCAGATGGCACGTGTGTTCGAGCAACGCCAGGCCAGCGTGCTCGGCGTGGAGACGGTCGCGCGGGAGGAGACGAACAAGTACGGCATCGTCGACTCCGAAGCCATCGACGAGCGCCTCTCGCGCCTGAAGGGCATCGTCGAGAAGCCGAAGCCTGCCGACGCGCCCTCGAACCTCGCCGTGGTGGGTCGCTACATCCTGACGCCCGCCATTTTCGCCAAGCTCGAACGCCTCGGTCGCGGCGCGGGCGGAGAGATCCAGCTCACCGACGGCATCGCCGCGTTGCTCGCAGACGAGGCGATCTACGCCTACAAGTTCGAAGGCAAGCGATTCGACTGCGGCTCGAAACTGGGCTACTTGCAGGCGACGGTCGAGTTCGCACTCAAGCACCACAACCTCGGTCCGCAGTTCTCAATCTACCTCAAGAAGTTCGTCGCGGAGCGCCTTTGATGTCCAAGAGTAACCTGCAGCTGCAGGCTCGTCGCGATGCAGCGTTTGCCCGCGGGCTCGGCAACATGCTGCCCGTCTACGTCGACCGCGCGCGCAATGCCGAGATCTGGGACGTCGAGGGCCGACGCTACATCGACTTCGCCGGCGGCATCGCGGTGCTCAATACGGGTCACCTGCATCCGAAGGTGCAGGCCGCCGTGGCGCGGCAGCTCGAACGGTTCAGTCACACCTGCCTGATGATCACGCCCTACGAGTCGGCGGTGGAGCTGGCCGAGCAGCTCAACCGGCTCGCGCCCGGCCCGACGCCGAAGAAGGCCATCTTCGTCACGACGGGCGCCGAGGCCGTCGAGAACACGATCAAGATTGCCCGCGCGCACACGGGCCGCAGCGGCGTGATCGCCTTTGGCGGCGGCTTCCACGGCCGGACGTTCATGGCCATGGCGCTGACCGGCAAGGTGGCCCCGTACAAGGCCGGCTTCGGTCCGTTCCCCGGCGACGTCTTCCACGCCCCGTTCCCCATTGCGTACCACGGCGTCAGCGTGCAGGACAGCCTCGACGCGATCGAGCACATCCTCAAGTACGACATCGAACCGGCGAAAGTTGCGGCGATCATCGTCGAGCCGGTGATGGGCGAGGGCGGGTTCTACATCGCGCCGCCGGAGTTCCTGCAGGCCTTGCGCAAGCTGTGCGACCAGCATGGCATCGTGCTCGTCATCGACGAAATCCAGACCGGCTTCGCACGCACGGGCAAGATGTTCGCGATCGAGCATGCCGGCGTCGAGCCCGACCTGATGACGATGGCGAAGAGCCTCGCGGGCGGCTTCCCGCTGGCGGCTGTGGTCGGCAAGGCGAACATCATGGACGCCCCGGGGCCGGGTGGGCTCGGTGGTACCTATGCGGGTTCGCCAATCGCATGTGCCGCCGCGCTGGCCGTGCTCGAGGTCATCGCCGAAGAGCAGCTCTGCGAACGCTCGGTGCAGATCGGCCGCCTGCTCGTGGACGCGCTGCGCGACGCAGCAAAGACGCTGCCGGCCATCGGCGACGTGCGCGGCCTCGGTGCAATGGTCGCGATCGAGCTCGTGAAGAACGGCGATGCCCACCAGCCCGACGCCGACCTCGCCAAGGCCCTCGTCAAGCGCGCCGCGGAGAAGGGCCTCGTGCTGTTGTCCTGCGGGCTTTACGGCAACGTGATCCGCTTCCTGGTGCCGCTCACGGCGTCGGACGAGATCGTCCGCGAGGGCCTTGAGATCGTCGTGGCGGCGCTGCGTGAACTGACCAGTGGCTGACATCGTTCCCACAGCGGAATCGCGTCACGGTTTCGGGCCACGACCTAACTGATACTATCGCTCCATTGCTCCAGGTGGACAGCGAAGCGGATTCGCGTGTGCCCGGCGGCGGACGTCGCGCGGCATTCCTGACCGATGAATGAACCAGTCGTATTCAAACGCAGCCTGACGATCGCGCTGCTGACCTTCGTCCGGACGATCACGCCGGCCGTGGTCGCGATCGGCATGCTGTACGGCGTCGCCCGGGCGTACCGCATCCCGTTCGACAGCCATTTCGGCGTGCTGGCCGTGCTGGTCGCGATCCTCGGACCGGTCGTCATGCACATGCCGCCGGTCAGCGCGCAACAGTTCCTGGCGCGCGGGTGGTCAACCGCCGGGCGGTTGGCGCTCCGGTGGATGGTCCTGATCGCGATCCTGCTTGCGATCGGCTACGTCACGAAGTTCTCAGAGGATTTCTCGCGGCGCGTCGTGCTGACCTGGGCGCTGGTGACCCCGGTGCCGCTGATCGTCGTCATGGTGGCACTGAACCACCTGATGCGTCGGTTGATGTACGCCCCGAGCAATGCCCGTTCCGCCGTTTTCGCGGGCTACAACGAAGTGAGCGTATCGCTGGAGGAGCGGCTCACCCGGCACCCGGAACTCTGCATCCGGGTCGCGGGATACTTCGATGATCGTAGCCTGGAACGGCTCGGAGCCGAGCACGGGGCCCGGCTGCTCGGCGGGCTCAGCGACCTGTCGCGGTACGTCAAGGAGCACGGTGTCGAGGTCATCTTCATCGCGCTGCCGATGCGCCACGTGCAGCGAGTGCTGGACCTGCTGGACGAGTTGCGCGACACGACCGCATCGATCTATTACGTGCCCGACGTATTCGTATTCGACCTGATCCAGTCGCGCACCGGCGAGATCCTCGGCGTGCCGGTCGTGGCGATGTGCGAGACGCCGTTCGCGGGCTACCGTGGCGTTGTCAAGCGGCTGATGGACATCGTGATCACTACGCTGGTGTTGATCGCACTGTCGCCCTTCCTGCTGCTCGTCGCCCTGCTGGTGAGGACGAGCTCGCCGGGCCCCGTGATTTTCAAGCAACGGCGTTACGGACTCGATGGCCAGGAAATCCTCGTCTACAAGTTCCGCACGATGAAAGTCACCGAGGACGGCGCTCAGATCCGCCAGGCGACGCGCAACGACGACCGCTTCACGCCCATCGGGCGGTTGCTGCGACGCTACTCGATCGACGAACTGCCACAGCTCTTCAACGTGCTGGGCGGCACGATGAGTCTCGTGGGCCCGCGGCCGCACGCCGTCGCGCACAATGAGCAGTACCGGAAGTTGATCAAGGGCTACATGATCCGGCACAAGGTGCCGCCGGGAATCACCGGGCTGGCCCAGGTCAACGGTTGCCGCGGCGAGACGGCCCGTCTCGAGGAGATGGAGGCGCGCGTGCGCTACGATCTCGACTACCTGCGTGCCTGGACGCCGGCGCTCGACCTGAAGATCCTGGTCAAGACGTTCCTGCTGGTCGCGTTCGACCGTAAGGCGTACTGAGTGTCACCGGCACTCGACCGGCTCCGCTCGAGACCGAGACGGCGTCCAATAGCCATGCTCCGGGACTGTGATAGAGTTCGTGGAAAGCCATCAGGCACCAGATAACATATTGCGGTATGTTGTTCTGGCAAAAGGATTTTTCGTTCGCCCGCAGGCCTGTA
>Ga0209253_10003357_pt1 | contig 14115 bp, 9 predicted proteins | sample FrelakmetBRP12BR_FD_187145 | JGI IMG/M metagenome (GOLD analysis project Ga0209253, IMG submission 187145) | Freshwater lake sediment microbial communities from the University of Notre Dame, USA, for methane emissions studies - BRP12 BR (SPAdes)... | ecosystem: Environmental > Aquatic >...
GACCCGGATGGACATCGATCGCGTGCACTCGGCGGCCACGCAGATGCTGGACACCGAGGCGGCGATCAAGCTGGTCAAGAAGAAGGAGTCCGCGGCGGCGGCTCCCGCCCCCGGGAAGAAGTTCCCGCTGATCCCGGCACTGGGCGGCGTGGGCGGGGTGGGCGTCCTGGCGGTCGTCGCGGTCCTCGCGCTGGGCAAGGGGGGTGGCGGCGGCGCGGGCGCGGACTCGACGCAGATGGCGGCGAACCCGCCGGCCCAGAGCGGCACCCCGCAGACGGCCGTCACCTCGCAGGCCCAACCGGGCGGCACTGCCACGCCGAGCACGCGCGTGCCGGGCGCGAACCCGCTTCCAGGGCGCCAGCCACCACCCGGTCAGGCCAACGTCGCGGCGAACCCGGGTGGCGGCACCGCGCCGCCGCCAACGGGCGGAGGGGTCGCCGCGGTCGCAGAGTCGCTGCGCGTCGGCATTCGCCGTGCTGATGATTCCACTATGTACGGCGCCGCGCGTACCGCCCTGCTCTTCGTGTGGAACAGCTCCGACGCCACTCCGCAGCAGAAGGGCGAAGCAGCCTACCAGATGGCCACGACCTACCCCAACGAAGCGGACAAATCACTCGCCGTGCGCTGGGCGCAGAGAGCCGCCGACAACGGTTTCTCCGCAGCGCGCGAACTGCTCCGCATGCTCGGGGTCACCCCATGAGTGAGAAGCCTGTGATCGTCGAAGTCTTCGGGCGCACCGACGTCGGGATGGCGCGCGACCACAACGAGGACAGCTTCCTCGTCGCCAACCTCAGCACGCGCGAGGCGTCGCTGCAGCCCGAGGTTCGCAGCCACGAACTCGGCAACCGCGGCACGCTCTTCATGGTGGCCGACGGGATGGGCGGGGCGGCGGCCGGCGAGCTGGCGAGCGAGATGGCGACCGAGACGGTCTTCACGCACATGATCGAGGCGTGGGGGAGCGACCAGGAAGTCACCGAGCAGCGCTTCGCCTACCGCCTCAAGGAGGCGGTAGAGATCGCCAACGCGCGCATCTACGAGTACGCCCACAGCCACCCCGAGAATCGGGGGATGGGCACCACCACGACGGCCGCGGGCGTCTTCGGTACGTCCATCTTCCTCACCCAGATCGGCGACAGTCGCGGCTACCTGATCCGCCAGGACCGCATCGTCCAGATCACCAAGGACCAGTCGCTGATGCAGCGGCTCGTCGACGCCGGGGAGCTGACGGAGGAGGAGGCGGCCCTCAGCGAGCGGCGCAACATCATCCTCCAGGCCCTCGGCCCCGACCCGACGGTCAAGGTGGACCTGACCCGCCAGGAGCTGCGCCGCGGCGACCGGCTCGTGATGTGCTCCGACGGGCTCTCCGGACTCGCGAAGGGCGAGGACATCCTGCGGATCGTCACGCGGGCGACGGACCTCGTGGCCGCCTGCAAGGAACTCATCGACCTGGCGAACGAGCGGGGCGGGCCGGACAACATCACCTGCATAGTCGCGCGCTTCGGCGGCCCCGCGCTGCCGGAGCCGGACGGCAGCGAGCCGTTGGGGCACCAGGTCTATCCGCTGCTCGACACCGAGTCGACCACGGAACCGGTGCCGATCTACCAGCCCGAGCCCGCGCCCAAGCCGAGCGAGCGCAAGACGAAGCCAGCCCACAAGAAGAAGTGGTGGCCCTTCTGAGCCTCGCCGGCACGGGAGGAGCCGTCTCCTGATGCGCATCGAGTTCGAGATCGTCTCCGGAGCCCGCGCCGGCGTCCGCAAGGCTTTCGAGAAGTCCTACGTCGCGCTGGGCCGCGACACCCTCTCCGACGTCCGCTTCGACCCTGAGGCGGACCTCGATGTGTCCACCAAGCACGCCGCCGTCCTCCTCAGCGGGGACGGCTACGTCGTGCGCGACCTCGGCAGCCGCAACGGCACCTTCGTCAACGGCCAGCGCGTCGCCGGGGACACGCCCCTCGCCGACGGCGACGTGATCCGCTGCGGCGGGCACGGCCCCGAGGCGCGCGTCCGCATCGTCAGGGAAGCGGCCGAGCACGTGCTGGCCAAGGTCGTCGCGCCGCCGCGGTCCGCGGCGCCGGCCGCGCCAGCCGCGCCGGCCGCGCCCCGGAGGGCTCCCCCCGGGACCGACCCCCACGCCAAGTCGACCGGGCCCTCCGCCACCTCCGTCCTCCGTGCCGAGGTGAAGGCCTCGGCCACACGGTACCGCGCGGTGCTGGTGACCCTGGGCATCATCGTGGTCGGCGCCGCGGCGGTCCTGGTGTGGCAGGGCACCCAAGCCCGGAAGCAGACCGAGCGCCTCGGGTCCGTCGTCGATTCGCTGGGCCGCGAGATCGCCAACCTCGAGAGCGCGAAGGCGCTCGCCGACTCCGAAGCGGCGCGCCTCCAGCGCGAGATCCGCGGCGCGGTCAACGACCCGGCGCGGCTCAGCGCGCTCCAGGCCCAGTACAGCACGGTGCAGCGCCGCCAGCGCAACATCGAGGCGGCGCAGGGCGTGGACTACCGGGGCATCGTGGCCGCGAACCACCCCGCCACGGCCCTGCTCTTCGTGCAGTTCCCGGATACCACGCAGATGTGGACCGGCACCGGCTTCTGCGTCAGCCGCGACGGCACGCTGCTCACCAATCGCCACGTGGTGGTGAACGACCGGGGAGAGTGGCCGCTGCGCATCGCCGTGCAGTTCTCCGGCTCGCGCGAGATCCTGCCGGGCCGCGTCGTGCGCGTCGCAGCCGACGCCGACATCGCGGTGCTCAAGGTGGAGTCGGCGGGCCCGTTCCCAGTGATGCAGGGCCTCGCGCCGGACTCCGCGGTCCAGGCGGGCGACCCGATCGCGCTCATCGGCTTCCCGCTCGGCGCCGATCTGCCGATGGCCGGGACCGAGGAGGCCCCCGTCGCGCACGCCACGCTCGCCACGGGTACCGTGAGCCGCGTGCTCGGCGATTCCCTGCTGCAGCTCGACGCCTTCAGCGGCACCGGCGCCAGCGGCAGTCCCATCCTCGACCGCAACGGCCGGGTCATCGGCATCGAATTCGGCGGCGCACGAGAGGCCGGCGGGCGCATCATCTTCGGCCTGCCGATCCGCCGCGCCACCGCCCTGCTCTCCGGGCGGGAGTAACCTCAGGCGGCGCGAGACCGCCGGACGGTCCGCCGAGCCACCGTGCCCGCCGCGAGCGCCAGCGTCCCGCCGAGCGCCCACGCCGTGGATCCCACCACCAGACCGCCGAGTCCGAGCATCGCCCCCAGCACCTGCGCCAGCGCCGCGGCGCCCTCGCCCAAGTCGCGGCCCAGCGGCGTGGCCGGCTCGAGCCCCACGCGTACGCGCACGGCGCGCCAGCCGGGCCCGCCGGGGCGCGCCTTCCGGTAGAACGCCTCCAGCACTTCCGGCCGCTCCGGCCCCGTCAGCACCATCACCGGCAGCCAGATGGCCAGAGAGCCGAACGCCGTCAGCGCTAGCTTCGCGCCGAAGGACAGCGCGGCCAGTGCCGGCACGAAGGTGGTGAGCAGGGCGATCGTCGGGCCGGCCAGCAGCGCGCTCCACTCGGCCCACGCGTTCACGCGCCACCAGAACCAGCGCAGCAGCAGGACGGTGCCGGAGCCGTTCCCGATGAGAATGATGAACCGGAAGATTCTGCCGACGTCGTTCATCGCGAAGCTCGCAGCCGCGGCGAGCACAGTGATGAGCACCGAGGCGAGCCGCGCCACCAGCACCAGCCGCCGCTGCGTCGCCCCGGGCTCCGCGAACCGCTGGTACACGTCGCGCACGATGTACGACGCACCCCAGTTCACCTGGGTGGACACCGTGCTCATGAAGGCGGCGAGCAGCGACGCGAAGACGAGGCCCAGCAGGCCCGCCGGCAGGTACCGCTGCATCATGAGCGGATAGGCCAGCTCCGGGTCGCGGAGGTCCGGCAGCACGACCAGCGCGGCGAGCGCCACGACCACCCACGGCCACGTCCGCACCACGTAGTTGATGATGTTGAAAAGGACCGCCGCTTTCTCCGCCGCGCGCTCGTCCTTCACCGACGAGAGCCGCTGCACGAACATCCCGCCGCCGTCGGCGTTGCGGAACGACCACCACTGGATCGTGAGGTAGGCCAGGAAAGTCCCGAAGGGCAGCGCGGCGTCGCCGGGGCGCGGCACGATGCGGAGCGCGTCGGCGTGGCCCGCGGCCGCGAGCCGCTCGCGCAGCGCGCCGAGCCCGCCGATGTCCGCCAGCGCGATCCACCCGATAAGCACCGCGCCGCCGAGCGCCAGGACGAGCTGCACGAAGTCCGTCGTGACCACGCCCCACAGGCCCGAGGCCGCCGCGTAGGCGAGCGTGATGCCGACGATCAGCAGCACCGCCCAGAGCCCCGCGTCGCCCGGCAGGTGCAGCGCGTCCACCACGCCGAGGGCGAGCAGCACCTTCCGCATTGCCAGCATCCCGTAGCCGATGCCGAGGCAGTTGACGGGGATGGCGAAGAGCAGCGCGCGGGTCCCGCGCAGGATCGCCGCCGGCCGTCCGCCGTAGCGGAGTTCGGTGAGTTCCGCGTCGGTCATCACCTCCGCGCGGCGCCAGAGGCGGGCCAGCACGAATGCCATCAGGACGTGCGCGAAGGCGAAGCTCCACCACTCCCAGTTGCCCGCGATGCCGCGCCGCGCCACGAGGCCCGCCACGTAGAGCGGCGTGTCCACGTTGAAGGTGATGGCCGCCATCGAGGCGCCGGCGAGCCACCACGGCACCGCCCGCCCGCCGACCAGGAAATCCGCCAGGCTCGCCGAACCCCGCCGCGCGAGCCACAGCCCGAGCGCGAGGGTCCCGCCGAGGTAGACGGCAACCACGATCCAGTCGAGGGTGCGCACTTGAATTTACGAGGATCGGGGCCGTCAGCCGGCGAGCAGCCGCTGCGCCGCGGCGCGCTGCATCACCGCGTCGCCGCTCCACGCGCACACCACCGGGCAAATGCCCGGCACGTCGGCGATCCGCCGCTCGTGACCGAAGAGCACCACCACCGCGGCGTCCCGCGCTAGCGCGGCGAGACGCAGCGCGTTCTCGGCCGACAGCCCCGCCCGGCATTTCCAGGACTTCACGTCGGTGAAGACCAGCACGATGAGGGCACCCTCGCCGGGGCTCCCGCCGCCTGGCTTCGTCGCCTCCCCCTCCGCGGTGACGGCCACGCCGCCCTCACGCAGCGTCTCGGCGAACACCGATCGTGGCGGCAGCGGGTAGGGCCCGCCGGCGTCGTCGTCCACGATCTCGACCCGCGCACGCCGCGGCGGCGGCGGAGCGGTGCCGCGCACCACCCGCACCGCGGCGCGCCCCAGCTCCGCGCCCCGGGCCCTCCCCTCCTCCAGCTCCCGCTGCTCGAGCGGCATCGGCTCCGCGACCCGCTGCAACGCCTCCCGGCGGCGCATCGCCGCTTCCTCAAGCCGCTCGGCCTCAAGGGCGCCCGAAGTGGCGGCTTTCTCGAGGGCGCGGGCCACCGCGGCGACGTCGTTGGGATAGAGCAGGAGGTCGCAACCGGCGGCGATGGCGCGCACCGCCCCCTCGGTCTCGTCGATGCCCTGGAGCGCACCCTTCATCACCAGGGCGTCCGTCACCACCAGCCCGTCGAACCCCAGCTCTCCGCGCAGGAAGTGCCCGACGATGGGCCGCGAGTAGGTCGCGGGGGTACCCGTAGGATCCAGCGCCGGGTAGGCGACGTGGGCGGTCATCACGCTCGCGACGCCCGCTTCGACGGCCATCCGGAAGGGCACGATGTCCGCATCGAGCGCGAGCCGCGACGAGGCGACGACCGGCAGATCCGCGTGCGAGTCCGTGAGCGTGCGGCCGTGGCCGGGATAGTGCTTGGCGCAGGCCAGGACCCCGCCGGCCTGGCACGCCATGATCCACGCGGCGCCGAGCGCGCCGACCGCTTCCGGGTCGTCGCCGAAGGCGCGCGTCTGCACGATCGGGTTCGCGGGCTCGAGGTCGAGGTCCACGACGGGCGCGAACACCCAGTTGATGCCGACGTCCCGCGCCTCCCGCGCGGTGAGCCGCGCCGCCTCGCGCACCGCATCCACGCCGAGCCGGCCGAGTCCGAGGAGCGGCGGCAGCCCCGTCAGCTCCCGCACCTGCTGGCCGGCGCCGCGCTCCAGATCGGAGGCGATGAGCAGCGGGTGCGTGGCCGCGGCCTGCAGCTGCCGGATGAGGCCGCGCATCGCGTCGCGCTCGCCGCCGAAGAGGATGAAGCCGCCCACGCCGAGCGCCAGCCACCGCTCGATCTCGGGCGTGAGCTTCGCGTAGCCGTGCTCGGGGTCCCACCGGACGGACGGGAGGACCAGTTCGGCCCAGGGGATCATGGCGGCGTCACCGTGCCCAGGACCCGCGGGCCGGCCGCGCCGGTGGCGCCGGGCTCGTTGCCCGTGCGGCCAGTCCAGGTGAGGTAGCCGAGGAAGGCGAAAGCCACGGCTTCCTTGGCCTCGCCGTCGAAGAACAGGTCGTCGAAGGAGCGGTGCTCCACGCCGGGCCAGTGGCGCTCGAGCGCTTCCACCAGCGCCGGGTTCTTCGCGCCGCCGCCCGAGTGCAGCACGTCGATCGGGCGGAGCGCGGCGGGGATGAAGCGCGCCGCCGCGCCGATCGCGCGCGCCGTGAGCTCCACCGCCGTCGCCACCGCATCGGCCGGCGCGCTGCTCAGCTCCAGGCACCGCGCCATGAGCCGGTCGGCGAACGGCTCGCCGAACATCTCGCGGCCGGTGCTCTTGGGCGGCGTCGCGGCGAAGAACGGATGCCCGAGGAACTCCTCGACGACCGCGTCCAGCGCGCGGCCCGTGCGGGCGATGGCGCCGCCCTCGTCGAACGCCAGGCCGGGGTAGAGCCTCCGGACGCACGCGTCGATCACCATCACGCCGGGGCCGGTGTCGAACGCGAGGAGCGGATCGTCCACGCCGCGGCGAGGCACGACCGTGAAGTTCGCGATGCCCCCGATGTTGAGCAGGACGCGCGGCCCGTCGTCCCCGGCGAAGAGCAGGCGGTCCACCCGCGGCACCAGCGGCGCGCCTTCCCCCCCCGCGGCGACGTCGCGCGAGCGGAAGTCCGCGATGATGGGCACGCCGAGGCGCTCTGCCATCACGCCGGGGTTGCCCAGCTGGAGGCTGGCGCGCCGCGGCTCGTGCCAGATGGTCTGGCCGTGCGAGGCGACGAACGCGAGCTGCGAGGGTGCCAAGTCCGCCTGCCGCAGCAGTTCGAGCACCGCCTCGGCCGTCCAGGCACCGAGGTCGGCGTGGAGGAGGGCCAGCTCGCGCGGGCCTCCCTCGCGGATCGCGGCGGCGATGCGCCCCTGCTGCCCGGCGTCGTACGCCACGGTGCAGTGTCCGAGGACCGCGACCCGGAAGGCGTCGAGATCGGGCTCGTCGATGCGGACGAGGGCCGCGGTCATGCCGTCGAGCGACGTGCCCGACATGGCGCCCACCGCGAGGATCGGCGCAACGGCGTCAGCCCCGAACCGCACTGTCCTCCGATCCCGCGGGCGGCACGGACGACGACCCCGAAACCGACGCCGACGACGCCGGCGGCGCGCCGATGGCCTTCCGGACGAAGCCGCCGTGCTCCGCGAGGAGGCGCTCGGCCTCTCCGCGGCCCACGCCCATACGCTGCATCACGATGGCGGTCTTCACGTGGCCGGCGGCCGCCGCGATGGCGGCGCGCGCCGCCACGCGGTCGCAGCCGCAGACCTCCATCACGATGCGCTCGCCGCGATCGTGCAGCTTGTCGCTGAGCGCGACGAGGTCTACCATCAGGTTGCCGTAGGCGCGGCCCATCCGGAGCATCGCGCCCGTCGTGACGGTGTTGAGGACGAGCTTCGTGGCTGTGCCCGCCTTGAGTCGCGTCGAGCCGGTCAGCGCCTCGGGACCCACCCTGGGCAGAATGACGAGGTCCACGTTCAGCAACAGGTCCTTCGGCGGGTCGGAGCACGAGAGGAGGATTGTCTTCGCGCCGCGCGCCGCCGCGCGGCTCAGCGCCCCACGCACATAGGGCGTCGTGCCACTCGCCGCGATGCCGAAGACGACGTCGTGCGCGGCCACGTGCCGCTCATCCACCGCCTCGCCGCCGGCGTCGAAGTCGTCCTCGGCGCCTTCCTGGCTGCGCACCAGCGCCGGCGCCCCGCCGGCGATTATGCCGACGACCATCGAAGGCGGCGTCCCGAAGGTGGGCGGGCACTCGGCGGCGTCGAGCACGCCGAGGCGGCCGCTTGTGCCGGCGCCGACGTAGACGAGCCGCCCGCCGGCGCGGAACGCCGCCTCGACCATCGTGATGGCCTTGGCGAGTTCGTCCCGGACGGCCCACAGCGCTTCGGGCACCTTCCGGTCTTCGGCGTTGAGGAGCGTGACGATGCCGAGCGGGTCGGCGAGGTCTATCCCCTCGGTGGCGGGGTTCCGCTGTTCAGTGAGGCGCGGGTCGTGGAAGGACGAGGGGTCGCGCATTGGCGTGGCCGCCAATCTACGGCCCCCGCGGCGGGCGGGCAACGCGACCGGCGCACCCTCGCGGCGTCCGGGACCCGCGGAGCCCGCGAGGCCCCGCTGGCCGTCAGCCACCGGTCCGCCTCCGCAGGCCGAGTTGCTGGCGGGCCGGACGGTTGACAACGTCCTCTATTGGACGTAGTCTAAATGCCGATGAGGGCCGCTCTCTCGCTGCTCCGTGAGCATGGGATCCAGGCGACGCCACAGAGGATCGCCGTGGTGCGGCACGTGCTCCGGACCCACGAGCACCCGTCCGCCGACGAGGTCTGGGCGAACGTGCGCCGCAGCTGCCCCACCGTCTCCCGTGCGACCGTCTACAACACACTGAACCTCCTGGTCGAAAAGGGCCTGCTTCGGTCGCAGGTCCTCAGGGAGGGGACGCTCGTCTTCGACCCCTACGTGGCGCCTCATCACCATTTCGTCGACGAGGAGACCGGCCGGATCTACGACATCCCCTGGGGTGCCGTGACCGTCACCGGCCACCGGTCCCTCAAGGGCTTCGACGTGCGCGAGCACGAGGTCGTAATGCGAGGCCGCAAGAGGACGAAGTAGGGGTCCGGCAGCTCGTCGAACAAGCAGGGCGGATCCGTGCCGCCTGCCATTTCCAGACAGGAGTAGACCATGAAGAAGCGCCAACTGACGACCTCCGCCGGCATTCCCGTCGGGGACAACCAGAACGCCCTCACCGCGGGACCCCGCGGTCCCCTGCTCGTCCAGGACTGGCAGCTGTTCGAGAAGCACGCCCACTTCAACCGGGAGCGCATCCCCGAGCGCGTGGTGCACGCCAAGGGCTCCGGGGCCTACGGCGTGCTGACCGTGACCAAGGACATCACGAAGTACACCAAGGCGTCGGTCTTCTCGGCGGTCGGCAAGCGGACTGAGTGCTTCGTGCGCTTCTCCACAGTCGCGGGCGAACGCGGCGCGGCGGATGCGGAGCGGGACGTCCGGGGCTTCGCCATGAAGTTCTATACGGATGAGGGGAACTGGGACCTGGTCGGCAACAACACCCCCGTCTTCTTCGTCCGGGACCCGTACAAGTTCTCCGACTTCATCCGCACGCAGAAGCGGAGCCCGAAGACGAACCTGCGGAGCCCCACGGCGATGTGGGACTTCTGGTCGCTCTCGCCCGAGAGTCTCCACCAGGTCACCATCCTGTTCTCCGATCGCGGGCTCCCGCGGAGCCTCCGTCACATGAACGGGTACGGGAGCCACACCTACAGCTTCATCAACGGGAAGAACGAGAGGTTCTGGGTCAAGTTCCACTTCAAGACCGTCCAGGGCATCGCGTGTCTCACCGATGACGAGGCGGAGCGGCTGGTGGGACGGGACCGGGAGAGCCATCAGCGGGATCTCTACGAGTCCATCGCGAAGGGCGACTTCCCGAAGTGGCGCCTGATGGTCCAGGTGATGCCCGAGCGGGATGCGGACAAGACCGCGTACAACCCCTTCGACCTCACCAAGGTCTGGCCGCACAAGGACTACCCGCTCATCGAGGTCGGGGTGATGGAGTTGAACCGCAACCCCGAGAACTACTTCGCCGAAGTGGAGCAGTCGGCGTTCTCCCCCGCGAACATGGTTCCCGGGATCGGCCACAGCCCCGACAAGATGCTGCAGTTCCGGATCTTCTCGTACGCGGACGCGCACCGGTACCGGCTGGGGGTCAACTACGAGAGTCTCCCGGTGAACAAGCCCCGCTGCCCCGTGGACACCTACCACCGCGACGGATCCATGCGGTTCGACGGGAATGGCGGGGACTCCGTCATCTACGAGCCGAACAGCTTCGGCGGGCCGGTCGAGGATCCGCGCTTCAAGGAGCCCCCGCTTCCTCTCTCGGGCGACGCCGACCGCTACAACCACCGGGAGGGGAATGACGACTATGGACAGGCGGGGAATCTCTACCGCCTTCTCCCGAGGGACGAGAAGGAGCGACTCCACGCGGCCATCGCGGGCGCGATGCGGGGCGTCCCGCAGGAGATCGTCGAGCGTCAGCTCGCGCACTTCCAGAAGGCGGATCCCGCCTACGCCGCCGGCGTCCGGAAGGCGCTGAAGGAGGCGTAGGCCCCAAGCACGACCCGACGCGCGCACGGAGACCGCGACTGGCGCCGCCCGAAACCCCGGCGTAGCGTTGAAGCCATGCGCCGTCCTCTCTTCTCCTCTGCGTTCGTAGCCTTCTCCCTCGTCCTTGCCGCATGCGGCACCCGCGGCGCCCGCGAGGGCCTGACGCCCAACGGCTGGCGGTACGCCAGCCCGCCGCCGCCCGTCACCGGCCAGCGCGCGATGGTCGTCTCCGAACACCCGCTCTCCAGCGAGGTGGGGGCCGAGGTCCTGCGCCGCGGCGGCAACGCCATCGACGCGGCCGTCGCCGTGGGCTTCGCGCAGGCGGTCGTCAACCCCCGCGCCGGCAACATCGGCGGCGGCGGGTTCCTCGTCTACCGCACCGCCGACGGCCAGGCCTTCACGCTCGACTACCGTGAGACGGCCCCTGCAGCGGCGACGCGGAAAATGTACCTCGACTCCGCCGGGAACCTGACCGACCGGAGCGTGATCGGCGCGCTCGCCGCCGGCGTGCCCGGCTCCGTCGCCGGGCTCTTCGAGATGCACCGTCGCTTCGGCCGCCTGCCGTGGCGCGACCTCGTGGCGCCGGCCATCGCCCTCGCCCGCGGGCACGTCGTGGACTCGGCACGCTCACGGGTCATCAACGGCAACGGCGGGGCGCTGGGGCGCTTCCCGACCAGCGCCGCCATCTTCCTGCCGGGCGGCAACCCACCCGCGCCGGGCGACACGCTCCGCCAGAGCGACCTGGCGCGCACGCTGGAACGCGTCGCCGAGCAGGGCGCCGACGGCTTCTACCGCGGGCAGACGGCGGACCTGATCGTCGCCGAGATGCGCCGCAGCGGCGGCATCATCACGGCCGAGGACCTCGCGGGGTACCGCGCCGTGTGGCGCGACCCGATCCAATCCACCTATCGCGGCTGGCGCATCATCGCGATGCCGCCGTCCTCGAGCGGCGGCGTCACCCTCACGGAGATGTTCAACGTCCTCGAGGGGTATCGGATGCCCCGCTTCGGCACCGCGAAGCTGATGCACCTCGAGACCGAGGCGATGCGCCGGGCGTTCTCCGACCGCAACCGCTATCTCGGCGACCCGGCCTTCGTCCAAATGCCGCTCGACCGCCTCACGAGCAAGGCGTACGCGGCGGAGCTGCGGCGCGGCATCCGCCGCAACCGCGCCACGCCCAGCGCCGAGATGCCAGCCGTGGCCGAGGGGAGCGAGACGACGCACTACTCGATCGTGGACCCCGACGGTAACGCCGTGGCGATCACGACGACGATCAACGGGAACTTCGGCTGCAAGCTCGTGGTGGGCGGCGCGGGGTTCATGCTCAACAACGAGATGGACGACTTCGCCGCAAAGCCGGGGTCGCCGAACATGTTCGGTCTCGTGCAGGGCGAGGCGAACGCCATCCAGCCGGGCAAGCGGATGCTCTCCTCTATGACGCCGACCATCGTGCTGAACCCGGGGGGCCGGCTCGAGCTCGTGGTGGGCGCACCCGGCGGGTCGACGATCATCACCGCGGTCTACCACGTCATCTCCAACGTGATCGACCACAGGATGTCGCTGGCCGATGCCGTGTACGCGCCGCGCATCCACCATCAGGGCTTGCCGGACTCCCTCGCGTGGGAGCCGAGCGGCTTCGCTCCCGCGCAGCGGCAGAAGCTCGAAGCGATGGGACACGCCCTGAACGTGCGGCCCGGGTACATAGCCCTCATCAACGCCATCCGGGTGACTCCGAACGGGCTCGAGGGAGTCTCCGATCCGCGGGCCGCCGGTCGCGCGGTGGGGTTCTGACGCGCGCACCGATGATCGCACTATCCGACAACACGAGGCACGAGATGAAGCGCTTGTTGCCTTTCGTCCTGCTCGCCGCACTGATCGCCGCGGCGACCACGCCGGCCGCCGCCCAGCAGCGGCTCCCGCTCGACGTCCGCACCTTCCTGTCGCTCGACCGGCCCGCCGAACCCGCTGTCTCGCCGGATGGCCGCTGGGTGGTCTACACGGTCGTCACGACCGACGTGAACGCCAACCGGCGCCGCCAGGACCTCTGGCTCCAGTCGGCGGACAGCGCCGCGGGCCGGCGCATCAGTGTGGACTCCATCGGCGGGCGCAGCGCGAAGTGGTCGCCCGACGGACGGCAGATCGCCTACGTCAATTCCCGGGGCGGCACACCGCAGATCTGGGTCTACGACGTCTCCACTCGGCGCCACCGCCAGGTCACGACGCTGTCGACCGGTGGCGACGGCGTTCTCTGGTCGCCCTCGGGACGTCTGCTGGCCTTCGTGTCCGAGGTCTATCCCAATTGCGCCGACGACGCCTGCAACCGCCGCCGCGCCGCAGAGGACGAGGCGCGGCCCAGCCGGGCGCGCGTCATCGACAACCTGTTGTATCGCCATTGGAACACCTGGGAGGACGGCCTCCGCAGTCACCTCTTCGTCGTCCCGGCTGCCGGCGGCACGCCGCGCGACCTCCTGGTCGGCAAGGACTACGACGCGCCCGTCCCGCCGTTCGGCGGCTCCGCCGACTACGCCTGGAGTCCCGACGAACGCGAGATGGCCTTCACCACCAAGGTGGGCAACGACCAGGCCTGGCACACGAACAACGACGTGTACACGGTGCCGGTGGCGGGCGGTGAACCGGTCAACGTAACCGCGGGGATGATGGGAGCCGACCAGACGCCCCTCTATTCGCCTGACGGCCGCTACCTCGCCTTCCTATCCCTCGAGCGCGCAGGCTTCGAGGCTGACCGCGCGAGGCTGATGGTCAGGGACCGCCAGAGCGGCCAGGTGCGCGAAGTCACCCGCAACTGGGATTACCCGATCGGCGAGTACGCGTGGGCGCCCGGCGGCCACGACTTCTTCGCCCAGGCGGACAAGCGCCAGCGGAACATCCTGCTGCACATCGTGTTCGAGACGGGCGAGGTGCACCAGATCCTCACCGACATGAACCCCGGGCAGATCACGGTCGCCGCGACGACCGGCGCCCCCATACTGGCGTTCGTCAGCGACGCCACGAACAAGCCGGCTGAGGTGTTCACGTGGGTCGTGGACCATCGCCAGACGCCGCGCCAGCTCACGCACCTCACCGACGCCCGCGTCGCGAACCTGGCGATGAACCCTTCCCGCGAGTTCGGCTGGGTGGGCGCCGCCGGCGACAGCATGTTCGGCCTGCTGCTGATGCCCCCGAACTTCGACCCGAGCCGCCGCTATCCCGTGGTGATCCTCATCCACGGCGGCCCGCAGGGTGCCTGGTTCGACCAGTTCCACGGCCGCTGGAACTCGCAGATGTTCGCGGCGCCAGGCTACGTCGTCGCGATGCTGAACCCGCGCGGCTCGACGGGCTTCGGGCAGCGGATCACCGACGAGATCAGCCGCGACTGGGGGGGGAAGGTCTACGAGGACCTGATGCGCGGCGTGGACGTCGTCGCCGCCCTGCCCTGGGTGGACTCGTCGCGGATGGGCGCCGCCGGCGGCTCGTACGGCGGCTATATGGTGAACTGGATCAACGGTCACACGAACCGCTTCAAGGCGCTGGTGAGCCACGCCGGCGACTTCGACCTCGTCTCATCCTACGGTGCCACCGAGGAGT
>Ga0209253_10003358_pt1 | contig 14114 bp, 10 predicted proteins | sample FrelakmetBRP12BR_FD_187145 | JGI IMG/M metagenome (GOLD analysis project Ga0209253, IMG submission 187145) | Freshwater lake sediment microbial communities from the University of Notre Dame, USA, for methane emissions studies - BRP12 BR (SPAdes)... | ecosystem: Environmental > Aquatic >...
GTCTTGCAAAAGACGATGATGCAGACTTGGATAACGATAGCGAGTCGTAATGCAGAAAAAAATTAAGTACCCCTCTATCAATTACCGTTCGCCCCCGTATCAAGTACAGGGCAGGCTCTGAGCTTGTCGAAGGGCGAATATCGTAACTTAAATAGTTTTTCATCGGTTCACGTTTCGACAGGCTCAACACGAACGGATGAAAAATGAATTTTAGAAGCCCCTGAATTCAGCGCCCGTACTAACTTAATACCAGTAACAGATAACTCACATAAATACCACCATTCACCAGCAGGTGCCACACTCTGAGGCCGCCTTTCTGGATAAGATATCTTAACCAGATAGCCGCCACCAGCGTCAGCAAGATACCCAGCAGCACTTCCTTACGAGGCTCCCATGGTGTGAGCATGATACCGATAGCCGGCAACAATGTGCCCTGAAACACCATCGCACCAGTGATATTGCCAAAAGCCAGCGTATCCTTACCTTTGCGAATCCATAAAATGCTGTTCACTTTTTCCGGCAACTCTGTCGCAATCGGGATAATCAGCAACGAGAGCAACAGCGCGGAAATACCCAACATGTGCGACGCCTCTTCCACGCCGCCGATGAAACCTTTCGCACCCGCAACCAGCAAGGCCAAACCGAGCAGAAGCTGGATCACAATCACCGCCATATTATTTGGCAACCCAAGCTTGCACAGGAACATATCGCCACCAGCTTCCGTAGCATGGCCATCTTCAACCAGGGCTTTAGATGCACGTAATGTCATCATGACATAGATAAAATAGATCATTACCATACAGAAACCGAGTGCGTAGCGCACAACTACCATCGTATGTGGCACATACATCGCAATCGCAGCAAAACTGAATGCGATAATAAAAAAGTTAAGATCACGCGTCAGACCAGTGCGCTCAGGCCTCAAGTGCCCTTGCGTACCGCGACGCTTCCACACGGAGACTGCCATCAGACAGATCGAAAGGGTTGCCAGCATCAGAGGCGCACCCAAAATCGCACCCACACCGATCTCTTCATTGGTTGCAGCGTTCTGCGTACCTGCAAGCAACGCCAGCAAAGGCACCGAAGTTTCCGGCAAGGCTGTACCAACCGCCGCAAACAGTGACCCTGTTACGCCTTCTGAAATACCCAGTTTTTCGCCCAAATGCTCAAGCGCATTGGTAAACACTTCTGCCGCGACCAAAATCACCAGCAGCATGACCAGCAGTTCTAAAAACACCATGAAGGATTTTCCTTAATTAAATCCAGGTTAAAACCTGTAAATTTTGTAATGTTGGCATTTTAAACTGAAATATGCCTAAAATTAGCACTTATGAAAACTTACCTTATCAATGAGACCGGCTTTGCCGAAAATGCCCGGCATGTTGAGTCACCCAATTTCGATGCGCGCCCCGAAGCCGAGGTCAGCATGATTGTGATTCACAACATCAGCCTGCCCCCCGGCCAATATGGCGGCAATGGCATCATCGAGCTGTTTACCAACCGATTAAATCCGAACGAGCACCCTTATTATGCCGAGATTTATACACGCAAGGTTTCTGCGCATTTTTTAATCCGGCGCAATGGTGAATTAATACAGTTCGTCTCCTGCCTGAACCGCGCATGGCACGCAGGCGTATCAAACTGGCAAGGCAGGGAACGTTGCAATGACTTTTCGGTCGGAATAGAACTTGAAGGCAGTGATTTTGAGAATTTTGAAACCAGCCAGTACCGGACGCTGAAAAATTTAATCACCGGTATCCGCAACGCTTACCCGATAAAGGATATAGTAGGGCATTCCGATATTGCGCCAGGCCGCAAAACAGACCCTGGCCCTTATTTTGACTGGCAACAAATCAACTGAAGTATTTAAAAACATTAAAAACTGCACAATCTCATGCGAAAAATCACGCAACTTATTCTATCGATCCTGCTTTTAAGTTTGCTTACAGCCTGCGGTGACGAAAAACCTGCCGACAAGCAGCCAAATGCGCAGGGACCCAAGCCAATATTGGTCACTTCGGTACAAGTACAAAGCCAATCTGTTGAAATCACTGAAGAAGCCATCGGTTCAATTGAAGGTCTGATAGACCCGACAATAGCTGCCGAGGTGGCCGCACGCGTGGTTAAGGTGCACGTCAGCCCTGGTCAAACCGTAAAAAAGGGTGAACTGATCGCAACGCTGGATGCCACCGATTTTGGTCTGCAGCGCAATGAAGCCTTGGCTGAAGTTGCACGAATTGAAGCTTTACTGGACAACCAGACCAAGACCGTAGCACGCAGCCAGGCATTGGTAGATAAAAAATTCATTTCGCAGAATGCCGTTGATAATGATCTGGCACAGCAGAATGTTTTAAAAGAACAGCTTGCCGGTGCCAAAGCGCGCGTCAACACCATCAATCACAGCAGCAGTAAAACCAGAGTTTTTGCGCCAGCCAGCGGTGTTGTTGAGAAAAAAATCGTTGATACCGGCGAGTATGTCAAAGTCGGCGATCCCATTGTACAAATTATTTCCAACAAACGCCTGCGCGCGCACATCCCCTTTCCTGAGCGCATCAGCGCGCAACTCAAACCTGGGTTAAAAATCCGCCTGAGTACGCCCACCAGTTCAAAAACGGTTGAAACGGTCATTCACGAATTGAAACTCATGATTACTGAAAGCAACCGCACAGTAGACGTAATTGCGGACATCACCGATGAATCAGACTGGCAACCCGGTGCCAGCGTAACCGGCACGGTCATTTTAGGAGAGCAGGAAAGCACCGTGATGGTGCCGGAACAAAGCATCGTACTACGTCCGGCAGGAGAAGTGGTCTATTTGATAAAGGCAGATAAAGCACATCAGAGAATCGTTAAAACAGGATTACGCCAGCATGGTCTGGTGGAAATCATTTCCGGCCTGAATGTAAACGACACCATCGTGATGGATGGTGCAGGTTTTCTGACAGATCAGGCGCCTATCAAAATTGCCGCAGCTCAGCCGAGTCCGCAAAAATAAAGCACTATACCCATGACACTGCCTGAACTCTCGGTCAAACGTCACGTCCTTGCCTGGATGCTGTCAGGCGTCATCGTGCTGTTCGGCATCATTTCATACCAGCGCATTGGCGTAGACCGCATTCCCTCGATTGATTTCCCGATCATCATGGTCAACACCACCTTGCGCGGCGCCAATCCGGATGTTATCGATACCAGCATCACCAGCGTAATTGAGTCCGCAGTCAACACCACCCCGGGTATCGAGCATATCCAGTCGTCATCCTCTCCCGGCGTATCCAGCATCAGCATCACTTTTGCGCTCGATAAAGACATCGATGTTGCCTACAACGAGGTGCAATCCAAAGTCAGCCAGATATTGCGACGCCTGCCCGCAGACACTGACCCGCCTAATATACAGAAGGTAGACACCAATGCTTCTGCGGTCATCTGGCTGGCACTGAGCGGCGATCGCACCATACAGCAGCTCAACCTGTACGCAAACAACGTCCTCAAGAAAAAATTCGAGACCATTAATGGCGTAGGTGAAGTGACCATAGGCGGGCGACGTGACCGTGTGATTCGTGTCAATGTCCTGCCAGAACGTATGGCTGCCTACAAACTCACTGCCAATGACTTGATCAGCGCATTCAACCGCGAGCACATACAGCTGCCAGGCGGGTTTTTAGTCAGCTCGCAGGCCGAGCAGTTACTCAAACTCGACCTCGAGTTTCACAACATCAAAGACCTGGCCAATTTAATTATCAGCTCAAAAGATGGTGCGTCTATCCGACTGAAAGATGTCGCTAACGTTGAAGATGGCATTACAGACAATCGGCAGATTGCACGCTACAACGGCAAACCAACCGTAGGGCTGGGTATGGTCAAAGTCGCCAACGCCAACACGATGACGATTATCAAGGAGGTTGAACGCAGGCTCGAGCAGGACATACGTCCCAATCTACCACCCGGCATGTCTTTGGAAATTTCGACCAACGATGGCATTTTTATCAACCAGCTGGTCTCCTCACTCAAAGAACATCTGGTAGAAGGCACATTATTCGCTGCATTGATCGTATTAATTTTCATGCGCTCGTTCAGTTCTACGCTGATGATCTGCCTGGAGATTCCCGTCTCGCTGTTGGGTGCAATCGCCGTGATGTATTTCTCCGGCTACACCTTTAACAGCATGACCTTACTCGCACTGCTGCTGCTGATTGGCGTAGTGGTCGATGACGCAATTGTGGTGCGCGAGAGTATTTTACGCCATATGTCCGGTGAAGCAGGAACTACGCTCAATGCAGAAGACCTTAAGAACCCGCGTAAAATCGCACTTTTCCGCACTCAGGCAACCATCAAGGGCAGCAACGAAGTAGTATTCGCCGTATTGGCATCATCCATCTCGCTGGTATGCATATTTGCACCGGTGATTTTCATGAGCGGCATCATCGGCATGTTCTTCAAATCATTCGCTGTGGTCGTCACCTTTGGCGTACTGGTATCGCTACTGGTATCACTGACGCTCACACCCATGCTATGTTCGCGTTACCTCAGCGTAACGCACAAGGAAAATGCACTTTACCGAGCCACCGGCAAAGTTCTGGAGCATCTGGACACTGTTTACAGGAAACTATTACTCGCCACGCTCAATCACCGAGGTTTTGTGCTGATTTTTACTGCCGTATTCGTTGCAATCACCGGATATCTGTCGCTCAAATATGTTGAAAAGGATTTCGTGCCCGAATCCGATGAAAGCAGTTTCAGCATCAATGTTAAAACGCCACTAGGCTCCAGTCTGGAATATACCGACTCTAGGCTCAGGCTGGTAGAAGCTGCGGTTGCCAGCCATCAGGATGAAGTGGCAAGCTACTTTTCAACCATCGGCGCAGGCTCACGTGGGCAGGTCAATCAGGGTAACGTGAATGTACGTTTAAAACCCAAGAAAGAACGCAGTAAAAGCCAGAAAGACCTGATCAGGGAACTCAAAACCGAGCTGGACAGGATTCCGGGGGTACGTGCCTTGCCCGCACCCGTATCTGTCGTGCGCGGTCAGCGTTCCGAGAAGTTACAGTTCAATCTCACTGGCGCCAACCTGCAGGAAATCGGCCGTATTTCTCAATTACTGCAAAAAGAACTGGGTAATAACAGCGATATGGGCAAAGTGGACCTGGATGTACAACTGGACCTGCCCCAGCTCGATGTGCAGATAGACCGTGCAAGAGCCGCCACATTGGGATTAACTGCCAATGATATCGCCACCGCCATCAGCTTATATGCCGGCGGCATCAATGTTGCAAAATACAACGAGGCCTCCGGCGATGGTCAGCGTTACGATATCCGCCTTAAGGCAACCGAGGGGGATTTGAACAACATCACCGACTTAAGAAAAATTTACCTCCGCAGCACCGGCGGTCAATTGGTGCGTCTTGATGCCGTGGTTCAATTCAAACAGGAGCTAGGCCCTGCCGTTATCAGCCGATATGATCTGCAATATGCGGCTAACTTCTATGCCAATCCGAACATTCCATTGGGCAAGGCAGTGACCCTGGTTAAACAAACAGCTGAGAAAGTCGTGCCTCCTGAATACACGCTCAAATTCACCGGGCAGGCTGAAGAGTTCGGCAAAACACTTAAAAATATACAGTTCGTGTTTCTGCTGGCTTTTGTGCTGCTGTACATGGTGCTAGCGAGCCAGTTCAACTCGTTTATCCAGCCAATCATCATTATGCTCGCGCAGCCGCTGGCCATTATCGGCGGGCTTATCGCATTGCTGGTCTCAGGCAACTCCCTCAATATGTACTCGATGATTGGCCTGGTTTTACTCATTGGTCTGGTCGCCAAGAACTCGATTCTTCTGGTAGACCTTACCAATCAACTGCGCGAGCAAGGTGCCAGTATCAATGATGCACTCAAGCAAGCCTGTCCAGTCAGGCTGCGCCCGGTATTGATGACCTCGCTTACGGTCATTCTGGCGCTCTTGCCAGCCGCGATAGGACTCGGCGCAGGCAGCGAAACCAACAAACCACTATCAATCGCGATTATCGGCGGCATGATCTCATCTACATTGCTCACGCTGGTCGTTGTGCCGGCGGCCTACTCCCTGATTATGAGTCGCCTGGAGCGATGGGAGTCAAAAAGACTAGGCACTGTTAGCGCAACATAGGGAAACACAGAATAAGTGAGTGAGCGGGATGAAGTGTTACCCGTAAAGGGCATGTCCGTAGAATATATGCGCTAAAGCGCATTATTCATACGCCAAAGGCGCACGGAACGCAGAAACCGAGATAGTATGCGGTATACAGCGAGGTTTCGAGTACCGCGCAACGTAGCAATTCGCCCGCGCAGACACTTATTCCGTGTTTCCATAGATAACAATTCTTTACAGTCACCCTCTTACTTCCACTTGGTTATTTTACTGCCTCAATGCTAGTATCTGAATCACTGAGTTGCGGTGCCGCATTTCAAAATTCAATGACCATCATCTGCACCCGACATCTCTTTTAAACAATTAATAACAACAGGGAGTCGCAATGTCAAACAGTCAAACACCCGTGGTATTTACGGGTAAAGCTGGCGAGTACTTCGGGATATGGGTTGTCAATTTACTGCTGTCCATTGTCACGTTAGGGATTTATTCTGCCTGGGCAAAAGTACGTCGCAAGAAATATTTCTATAACAACACGTTGATTGATGGCGTCGGCTTTGACTATCATGCCAAACCGATTGCAATCCTGAAAGGACGCATCATTGCTGTTGTGCTGTTCGTGCTTTATCAGGTGCTCGCACAATTCAGCCCCATCGTTGGCGCACTTCTGCTCATTTTATTCTTGGCAGCTTTACCATGGATCGTCGTACGTGGAATGACCTTCAATGCCCGCAACTCCAGTCACCGAGGTCTGCGTTTCGACTTTGACGGCACCTACGGCCAGGCTGCACTCACATTTGTCGTTTATCCGATTTTAATCTTCCTGACACTGGGTCTCGCACTACCGTTTGTCATGCAGCGCCTGAATAAATTCGCTTTTGAACATCACAAATTCGGTTTAAGCCGTTTCCAGATGAACGCCTTGGTCAAAGACTTCTATATGGTTTACCTGAAACTGCTTGGGCTTTTATTCGCCGTCATTCTTGTTGTTGGCCTTGCAGCCAGTGTCCTGGTTGGGAGCAAGCAGGCCGAGAGTGTCAGCCTTCATCAACAAAATCATATGCATCAAGCTAGCTCCAATCCAGATGTGGGTGGTTTTATTAAAGTTGCAGCAACTGAAGAAACTGATGCTGAGCAGGACTACCTGAAAGACCTGACCCCGGAAGAGCGCGCCGAGTTTGAAGCACAAATGCGCGAATATGAAGCGAAAATGCAGGAAGGCGGAGCTTATGACGAAGAAGGAATGTCGCCAGCACCGGAATCAAACAACCCGATGGAAAAAATCTTTGGTCCATATGCATCCATGATGGGTCCCATGATTTACCTGATTATTCTGGCCGGTATATTGTTTTATGCAGCGATCATTTTTGTCGTCTCGGCTTACGTAAAATCACGTATCAGCAATCTGGTATGGAATAACACCTCACTGGAACATATAGGATTTATCAGCAATCAACGCATGCGTGATCTGGTATGGCTCTATTTATCCAATGCGCTCATCGTCATCATCACGCTCGGTCTTGCTACGCCTTGGGCGCAGATTCGCATGGCACGCTATCGTGCGGAACACCTGGCACTGACAGGTGAGGCTGACTGGGATAAATTCGTGGGTGAGAAAAAAGAATCTTCACGCGCAATGGGTGAGGAAATTGCCGAAATGTTTGATGTGGATCTTTCATTCGGCTAAACATTTTCAGTTCATGTAATATCAATCCATGCAATTTGAAGCAGATTATTTTGATGGCATCAGCCCCCGCGCCAAGCGGGTGCTGGTGACCATTGAGCATGACGCCTTCCACTTCACAATAAGCACTACCGACACAGATAACATCAGTACAGATCAGCCACTGGAATACCTGATCAAAGACTGTCATGTTCAAGCCAGATTAGGCAGCGGTAAACGTTTGATCGATTTACCTGACGACAGCCGGCTGGAAACAGACTTCCAGCATTTGGAACAACATCTACCTAAAAAAGCATCCAATACATTCTGGCATGCAGTTCACTTTGCTGAAGGCCATAAGCTTGTTATCTTGCTTGCTTTCATCGGTATCGTTTTTGCCAGCTTGGCACTATTGAAATACGGCGTACCAATAGCCGCAAAATACGCAGCCTTAGCGACCCCACCAGAGATTGAACATGATCTGGGCAAGCAAACGCTGGATGCACTGGATCATGAAAAACTAGGCTACTTCACAGCTTCTGAACTGAGCGACACCCGGAAAATAGCGATTCAGAACGCATTGGCCACACTATGTCAAAAGACCGGTGAATGCCCAAACTACCAGCTGACTTTCAGAAAAAGTCCCGCTATCGGCGCCAATGCTTTTGCATTACCCGGCGGCTATGTCATCATGACCGATGAACTGGTCACACTAGCCAAGAATGATGACGAAATCACCGCTGTACTGGTGCATGAACTGGGCCATGTAAAGGGACGCCATGCCTTGCGTCAAACCTTGCAGGGAACCATCTCCGGTCTGATTGTGATTGCCATTACCGGCGATGTCAGCGCAATCGCTGCCGGGTTACCCGCCCTCATACTCAACATGAGTTATACGCGTGAACTGGAAGCGGATGCCGATGATTATGCCTTACAGGCTCTGAGCAAGGCATGCGTGCCTGCCAAATCATTTGCCACGATTCTATTAAGACTGGAAAAAACACATAGTGACGTATCTGTACCGGAGATGATTTCATCACACCCGGACACCAAGGCGCGCATCATGCCTTTCTTAAAGAGTCATCCACACTGTGCCTGACGTAGCTGTACATTTGGCCAGTATTGACCTCAACATTTCAGTGCGCTGGGAAAACCGGGTAAATATTTTATTTACAAATATGTAAAATCTATCGATACTAGGCACTGAACTGATAATAAACCAATGCAAAGCAACTGATCTTGCAAGTAGAGCGTAGCTAGAACATATGTGTGCAATTGAGCAGAGATCTGCTTAAACACATTACCTCACAACCACTTTTTTGTGGAAAGGATTATCCAAATGAGTCTGTTAAACTTATTTTGGTTGTTTGCCGTACCCACCAAAGGTTGGCGACATTTAATGCAATCCAGGTTGTCGATGCATCGGCTCTATCTGCTGCATGTCGTACCCCTCTCTCTGATACCGCCTCTATTTATATATTTTGCAGCCGGCAAATACGCGGGAGACCTGCTGCCTGTTTTATCAAATCCTAAACTCATGCTGGTTGCAGTAATTTTGTTCGTGGTTGAACTTGTAGCAGTGCCTGTGATGGCATTGATTGTTCGACAACTGGCCGAGGTTGCCGAGATACAACCCAGTTTCCACGATTCGTTTACGTTTGCAGCAGTAGCGCCTACACCGCTTTGGTTAGCCCCGATTACTTTCCTTATACCAAACATGACGGTCAATCTGGTTGCATTGACGCTAGCCTTAATGGCGACGGTCGGCTTTATCTACTATGGCATCCCTGCAGTGTTCCGGATAAAAGAAAAAGGACATGCGATTCTTATGTTCGGTGCGGTGCTTACTGCCGGCGTGATAGCCTGGGTGTTTCTCATGATATCAACACTGGTCGTACTGGGCAGTGTGCAAAACCTGTAAATATGCCATTGATAGTATGGCTCATTCATGTCCGTGCACGACTGCGGATTGATTCAATCACAAGAAAAAGGCATTCAACCCATTTAACTTGTTTAACCTGGGGAGCGCACAGTCAGTTTTTGTACAACCAGGCTGCCCACCATGTCGCCCTGCACATTCATGGTCGTACGCAAGGTATCTAACAATCTGTCAATAGGCAGCAATATCGCAATCGCCTCAGCCGGCAATCCCACCGATTGAAGCACCATCACCATCGTCACCATGCCGGCACTTGGAATACCGGGGGCACCCATTGCAGCAATCATTGAAGTAAAGAACACGATGAGCTGTTGTGCCAGGCTAAGTTCCACCCCCACCAGATTAGCAATAAATAAAGCCGCTGCAGCTTCATATAAAGCCGTACCATCCATATTGATCGTAGCCCCAAGCGGGATTACAAAACCTGCGATTTCAGGTTTTACTTTTAGATGCTGTGTCGTACAGCGTAGGGTGATGGGTAGCGTGGCCGCACTTGAGCTGGTCGCAAACGCCGTGACCAATGCCTCACGCGAACCGCGCCAGAACCACAAAGGTGATTTACGCGTAAAGATAAACAGGATCAAAGGCAGTACGACCACGCCATGCACTAATAACGTACCAATCACTACCGCAACAAACTTGGCGAGCGTATGGAGCATCACCGCATCTTGCACTGCCACAAGTTTGATCAGCAATGCCATAATTCCCAATGGAGCCAGACGCATCACCCAACCGACAATCAGCATGGTCACATCCAGCGCTTCCTGTAGCAGAGTGCGTATGGACTGAAAGCGTTCGCCGCCCATCACCAGAGCAACGCCCAAAATCAGCGCAAACATGACAACAGCAAGCACATTTCCCTGAGACAAAGCCGCAAACGGATTCACAAACAGGCCATGCAGAAACTGTGCGACAAACTCCGGTAGCGGCATCTGTCTGGCCTCGAAGGCTTGCATGGCATGCTCAAACATATTGATATGCAAACCTGCGCCCGGTTTGAAATACAGACTGGCTGCCATCCCCAGAATAATGGCGATGCTCATGCTGCTGACAAAAAAAGCGAGGGTGGTCATCCAGACACGGTGCATTTGCCGGTGCTGGCGTAAATTGGCAATCCCTACTGCAATAGAACAAAAGACCAGCGGTACCAAGATCATTTTAAGCAGATCGATAAACAGCGTACCTATCAGGCCAGATGCATACAAGCCTCCCTGAACGATATGATGTTCAGTACCTAATTGATGAAAATACAGCCCAACAACAACGCCAAGAATGGCAGCTAATAATATCTGTACATTGAGGCTGGGCAGTTTCATTGGCTAATTACGATCAACTGATTTTTGCTTTAACGGTCTTCGCTTTAACTGTCTTTTGGGCTGCCTTTTTAGCTTTAGGCTCAACTGCGGATGCTTCAGTAGTCACATCTGATGGTTGATCAGCCGGCTCTTGCGTATTGGCACCATCCAGCTTTTCAAAAACCGCAGCAAAGAAACCATCTGTATCATGCAGATGCGGCAACAATTTCAGATAATGGCCGGTATCCAGATTGATTTGCTGCTGTTCCAGAATCTCTGCCGCATTCAGCAATTTAAACTCCGGATGCGTTGCCAGGAACTGCTCTGCAATCTGTTCATTTTCATCACTTAGCAAACTGCAAGTCGCATAAATCAGACGTCCGCCCACTTTTGTCAGTTTAGCTGCACGTGCGAGAATATTCCTCTGCTTGATATTCAACTCGCCGATATCCTGCGGAGTCTGACGCCACTTTAGATCCGGATTGCGGCGTAATGTACCTAAACCGCTGCACGGTGCATCCACCAATACGCGGTCAAATTTACCGTTCAGGCGTTTCAGTTTAGGATCGGTTTCACTGCTAATCACTTGCGCCTGCAGATTACTCAAGCCCGAACGTTTCAGGCGCTGCCCCAGATTATGCAAACGTTTTTCTGACACATCAAACGCATACAGACGACCGGTATTACGCATCAGCGCGCCAATTGCCAGACTTTTACCCCCTGCACCGGCACAGAAATCCGCCACCATCATGCCGCGTTTGGGGGACACCAGATAGGCCAGCAATTGGCTGCCTTCGTCCTGCACCTCAATCCTGCCTTCGGTAAACAATATATGACGACCAATATTCATACGGTTAGGCATACGAATGCCGATTGGAGAATAAGGTGTTTTTGTGATGTTGGTCTGACCGGAAGTATTTTCAGCAATAAATTTTGCCAGCACCTCATCACGCGTGCCCTTGATGGTATTCACGCGCAGATCCAGTGTTGCCTGCTCATGCATACTGCGTGCGATAGCGAGCGCCTCTGCCTCGCCATATTGCGCCACCAGTTTATCCCACAACCAGTCACGCACGTCAGCCTGTACAGCCAACGGCAAGTTGTCAGTAGACTTTGCCTTGATCATATGCGCCCACTCTTTTTGCTGCTCGTTCAGCATGGGCTCCAGTTCACGGATACTCATCCCCTGCACACGCAGCAACCAGGCCAGAATCAGCTTACGCGCGTCATCCGGATCATTTTCATCATTAGCCGTGACGGTGCTCAAAAAGCGCAGGCGACGCAGCACGCCATAAACGCTCTCGGCAACAAAAGCGCGCTCTTTGGTACCCAAATCACGGTTGTTACGAAAGAACTCACTCAGTTTTGCATCAGCAGGGCCGCTGAATGTGAGTAGATTGGATAAAACGATTGCTGCTTGCCGAATCAGATTAGGCGTCATATTGGTTTTCTTTATATAAAAATTTTTGGTTATTCTATGTGTAATTCAGTCAAAGTTTGCTCTAGTCTCTGACCATCATCATCAATCATTAGAATGCGTACAGGTACATAATAATGTTCAGCAGCTAGCCATAACTCTTTAGTGTCCGGCTTACCCTGCTCCGGCTGCACCAGATGCAAAGTTTTATACTGCACGCCAGCCACTTCAATGATTTCCAGCTCCGGGCTGATTTTATAGTGGTACTGATTGAGCTTTTTACCGGTAGTCAGTGATACCGTCACAGCATCTTTCAAAGGAACCGGTGAAAACATGAACTGATAGGCGTAACTTGCAAGGTCTTGTGTACCCTGTGTCAGAGCAGCCTCTTTCAACTTGCCTTTTACAGTCATGCGCAAGTTCTGCTTTGCCCAATCGAAATCAGCCAATAATGACTTTTTAGCATTATCACCCTGATGCAGCTCAAAACGAGCTGGCTTTAACCCATGCTCGGTTACCTCGCCCTCGCTGGTTAATAACCGCTCACCGAACAAGGCATAAACACCGATACCCTTGGTAACGCTCTCGACCTTGTAAGCGTTTTTGTTAACGACAAACTGCTCCTGTACCTTCGCAAACGGCTGTCCATTCTTGGTAACTTCATAGTTTGCCACGATACGTTTAGGTAATGCGGGCTGCTGTGCAAACCCTGTGATGCTTGCAAACAAAAGAACCGCCATGCTTAACATTCTGATGTGATGAATCATTAAAAATCCTTTAATTAAGACACATCACAAGTAACGCTTCACGGCGGTTTTGGTTATCAAACCTACGCTTAAACAACAATTCCTAAACAACAATTGTAGGTGCTTCGCCTGCATTCCGTGCACGAATATGGCCAATCTCGAACACTGTCTCACCTGATGACTCAAGCAATTCTTTGGCAGCAGCAACATGTTCTTTTGCGACAATAATCGCCATGCCGATACCACAGTTAAAAGTTTTATACATTTCTGAAGGTACGATATTGCCCTGCGCCTGCAACCATTGGAACAATGGCGGCAACTGCCAGCCGGCAGCTTTGATTTCAGCTGTTAAGCCTTCAGGCAATACACGTGGAATGTTCTCGGTGATACCACCGCCGGTGATGTGTGCCATACCTTTGACAGGTAAAGCGTCAATCAGTTTTAACAGAGATTTCACGTAGATACGTGTAGGCTCCATCACTACGTCCTTGAATTTTCTACCGTGGAAGTCTGATTCAAAATCAATGCCTGATTTCTCAATCAGCTTGCGGATCAGCGAATAACCGTTTGAGTGCGCGCCACTTGAAGCCAGACCCAATACCACGTCACCCGCGGCGATCGTCGTGCCATCAATCAGTTTAGATTTGTCTGCGCAACCTACCGCAAAACCTGCAAGGTCATATTCACCCGCCGGGTACATACCTGGCATTTCCGCCGTTTCACCGCCCACTAATGCACAGCCTGACTGTTCACAGCCGGCAGCAATGCCTTTGATGACTTGTGCAGCTACGCCCACTTCCAGCTTGCCGCACGCAAAATAATCCAGGAAGAATAATGGCTCGGCGCCCTGCACCAGAATATCATTCACACTCATGGCCACCAGATCGATGCCCACGGTATCATGTTTATTCAATTCAAAAGCGAGTTTAAGCTTGG
>Ga0209253_10003359_pt1 | contig 14114 bp, 11 predicted proteins | sample FrelakmetBRP12BR_FD_187145 | JGI IMG/M metagenome (GOLD analysis project Ga0209253, IMG submission 187145) | Freshwater lake sediment microbial communities from the University of Notre Dame, USA, for methane emissions studies - BRP12 BR (SPAdes)... | ecosystem: Environmental > Aquatic >...
CGGAAAATGTGTTGCTTTACAATACGAACCTTAAATTCCTGAACCATGAAGCTACTATCCGAATCCATCCGTAGTTTTTTTGAAGGATTTACCTCCTTCTACACATCTATTTTTGATGAGATGAAAAAGTGGTAGAACAGTCTTTTCCGACCAACGAATTTGAATGTGTGACTAATCACGCAAAGGATTTCTGTCCTTATTATGGATCAATCAGGGTTTGTCTCAACCTGTAATCAGTTAATTTCTTTTCCCTTCTTTATTTCTGCTGTCAGTTTAAAAATCGTAAACAAGTGATGCGCTTCGTGCAGTAAGAAAAAATTCAACCATTGTAACAAGGTCATTTGTCCAAAAGCGGGATGGATCCCTGTTTTTGCTAGATCAGTCTCCGGAAAAGAGAGCATACCGGCCGCTATCTCCTTTCTTGTTGTGATCAGGTCCTGTATTACTTCTCGGGAATATTTTTGACAATTTTCCGTAAACAAAGGATCTGATGCTGCCGAATACCCGGGAAAAGAGGGGTTATTGTTTTCCAGTATTTTTTTTACCCACGCAACCAAACAAAATATATTTTGGAGGTGGATAATAACACAATCTTATAGCATCGAATAGGTATAATATAGGTGAACTATAATGAGCAATGAACAAAACGCAGACATTCGAAAACTCATGATGTTGATCAGCGATTTGCGTGCCAAGGATAATGAACGCTATGAAGAACACGTTAAATTCATGAATGAAGTCGTAACTTTCATGAAAAAGATTGCGGATCAATTTAATGAGAACTGGAAGAAAATTCAGGCATCCCTCAGTAAACTGAATAAATCAATTGAAGACTCATTAGATACATTACTAACTGGCATCAATCCCGAGGGGATCCGGGAAACCAGCGCCAGTCTTAAGGAAATTATGTCTACCATGAATAAATCCATGCAAGGAATGAATCTGGAAAATGTTATGCGAGAATTACGAGCAATATCTGGTCGAGGATTCGTATCTACCCCCCAAGTAACCTTTGGGTCTACCCCTGCAATTAGTGAAAATATTGGAACGGAATTTGGGCAACCATATGGAGCTTCGGGTGAATCTGAAGAAAATCCTGAGATCTATGGATTTGTACCCGAACATATGAAGAAAGGAAAAAAACAGGAAAAGAAAGATCCCCACCTCATAAAACCTTCAGATTTATTCGGAAAGAATGAGTGAACGTAGCGAGTTTTGAATTTTACGAAATTATTCTCTCGACTATTTTAAGATCCTCTTCTGTATCGATATCCAGGAAATTATACAGCTTATTGTCATATGGTTGGAGTTCCTTTTCAATAGGAATGGGAACAATGTTTATTTGATATTTTTTTCCTTTACTATTCCTGAATTCTGGACTTAATCGAATTTCTTCGAAAGTTTTCTGAAAGGAATAGTGTTTTTTGAAGATTTTTTGCTCTAAAACGGGTAAGATGCTATTTATGTGGTATATTGAAAAAAATGGCTCAAACTTTCCCGACTGCCATTGGGGAATATAGGTATTATACAATTTAGAACTTACTATCGTTTTATTACTAAAGTCATGTTTGAAGTATTTATTGAAGATGTGGTGTAATATAGTGACTGAGATTAACGGAGTATCACATGGGAGAACAAACACATTCCGAAATTCAGTTCTCAGCTCTCTCATCGAAGCCCACAGTCCCAAGATACTACCTCTAGGAGGTTGTGGGATGTTCGAGAATGTTTTATTCCATATCACTTCATCAATAATGATTTGATCCTCTTTCAGAGCTGGAATGGTTTCCAAGTATTCTTTTTGTTGGATAGAATTGTTTAAAACGATTTTAATTGATTTGCACACTGGATTGTCTACAATATTAAAAAATTCGCTGATAGAATCCAAGACATATTGAATTAGTGGTTTTCTTCCCAACTGAATTAATCCCTTATCACGAGCCATTCGGGAGGATAATCCACCAGAAAGCAGTACGAAACAAATATTCTGCATTATTGGTATCTATTTAGACTTTTGCTGTACACCTTAAAAATGTTATAGCTAAGAAGGATGTGAATTGGAGATTGCCTAACCATAATAAACCACTTAAGAACCAAACTGATTTATATTACTGACTAAGCATACACGTAAGACCAGTTCAGCATTGGTGATCATGGATGGAGGATATTAGTACAGAGGATATATTCAATATATGTGACAATATCCGAGATGCTTTGCTCATCATTGTTGATGAAAAGGTCTATTGGGTAAACCATACTTTTGAAATTAATTTTGAATATGCACGATCCAACATTGTCGGAAATCCCATTGATGAAAACCTGTTAGGAAAAAATTTCTCCACTAAATTGGATTTTTTTATGAAAAATAGCGATGCCGTGTCTAAAACTTATCTTAATGACATCATCTTAACTGGGAAATCCACTGGAAAACCAACATTTACCGCGCACTATCAGATTGAACTTAAAACATTCTTGTTTAAAGGAAGACGAGCTATTATGGCATCTTTTCGCCGAACAATTCCTCGAAAACAGCAGCTTTTAGACATAGAGGATTTGTTAAACTTTGATATTTTGGGTATTGCGATTGTACGGGATGGAAAGATGCTTTTTGCGAACGAGCGCTATGCGGTAATGCATGGATATACTAGGGAAGAAATACTAAATTGGGATGCCTATGAGTTTCTCAAAACAATCCATCCAGATGATCGGGATTATGTAAAAACCCAATCCATCATGAAAGAACGGAGTGAACCCGGATACAATCCGCATTATACATTTCGAGGGATCAAAAAAGATGATACGGAAGTGTTTTTTGAGGTGTTTTCTCAAACCGTTTCTTTTGAAGATTCTTTTGCAGATTTAGTCTTTTTGAATGATATCACTGAAACCAAACAAGCTGAAAGCGCTTTTAAGGAGAGCGAAGAGCGCTTCAAAATGCTTGTGGATCGCATGGAAGAAGGATTCGCAATTGGGGATGTAAATGATAATTTCACTTATGTGAATAATCGATTTTGTGAAATTGTTGGATATACTGCGAATGAGTTAATCGGTCGAAATATACGAGAAATTATCGATCCTCAATATTATTTTGTCTTGGATGAACAAACGGAACAAAGAAAACAAGGAGCTTCCGATCCGTATGAACTGATCCTTACTCACAAATCGGGAATTGAAATACCGACTCTTATCGGACCTGCGGGATTATTTGATGAAGAAACAAGGAATTACATTGGATCTTTTGCGGTATTTACTGATATTACCGAATTGAAAAATATGATATCCGAAAAATTACGATTGCAGCGGGATTTATTAAATGCCCGTCGAATCGAGAGCTTGGGTATCTTAGCGGGAGGTATAGCTCACGATTTCAATAATATCTTGACGTCTGTCCTCGGAAATCTCTCTTTGGCAAAAATATGCTTGGAAAATGAACCAAGTTCCGATTTAAAAGAAATTGTTGTGGAAGCGGAAAACGCAACGATTAAAGCAAAATCCCTAACTCAACAACTATTAACTTTTTCGAAAGGAGGAGCGCCCATTCGAAAAACAACCAACTCAATAGCGGAATTAATAAAAACCACAACAGATTTCGTTAAACGAGGAAAATCTTGTACTGCGCAATTTGATATTGCTGAAGATCTTTATGCGGTTGACATCGATGAAGCACAAATGAGTCAAGTAATAAATAATTTGATTTTAAATGCAATTCAAGCAATGCCTAATGGGGGTACGCTTTATATCCGAGGGGAAAATACGGAAATCTCGGAAAATATACCATTGCCTATCACTCCTGGAAAATATATCCGCATTGAGATACAAGATGAAGGAGTGGGGATTCCTCCCGAAAACCTCTCAAAAATTTTTGATCCCTATTTTACGACAAAACAAAAAGAAAATCTTGGAGATGAACTCTCTCCTCCCAGGGGATTGGGGTTAACTACGGCATTTTCAATCGTACAAAATCACAAAGGATACATCACAGTCGAATCAGAATTGGGAGTGGGTTCAACTTTCATTATATATCTTCCTGCATCTAATGCTAAAATCAAAAAACGTAAATCTACAAAACCGAGTATCTATAATGGAAATGGTCGCATTTTACTTTTAGATGATGAACCACCTGTGCGCAAGATTGGCAAAAAGATGTTGGAGAAACTTGGGTATGATGTAATTCTTGCAATAAATGGGAACGAAGCAATCGATATTTACAAGCAAAATTTAGAAAATGGCACGAATTTTGACTTGCTTATTATGGATTTGACGATCCCCGGAGGTCTTGGAGGATTAGACACTTTTAAAGAAATTTTAAAGTATAATTCAAAGGTAAAAGCGATTGTTTCTTCAGGATATAGTAATGATCCTGTCCTTGCTCATTTTAACGATTATGGGTTTGCTGGTATTTTAGTTAAACCTTATACTATCGAGGGATTAAGCAAAACTTTGGCTTCAATATTGCAGCAGAAATGATTTCAGGTAGTGATTCTCAGATGATAAAGGCTTTAAATAGAATTTCTAAAGAAAATCTGAGAGATCTCCCAGGTTGGGAAAATGCACCAATTCCTATTTGTATGGGAGGAGATTTTAGGGCTTTAACATGGTGCTGTAAGCCAGGTTCCTCCCTCACATTCGGTTATAAATGTCTTCGAGATGAAAAATTGAATGAAATTGATCTGTCTCTTGAAAAATTCATTTACATTAAAGAAGAATTTTCTATGATCAATCAGTGGGATTCACCATATCCATGTTTTGGTTCAATTTCATATTGTTGCATGCGACGTGGGGGCTGCCATCAAAGGGATTCCGCATTAATTGAGCGATATCCGAATTTAGAATTCTCAGCGGTCCTTGAAGAATATTACTCCCGAAAAAAAGAACTCGCTAAGCTATTATTAAAAGCAGCACAAAATCAGAAAAAAGTGTGTGATTTTATTGATGATGAACACACCAATGATGATTAATGCTAGAATTCTTTCATGATACTTATGGATCCTTTTAATGTGGTTTCCATTACTCATTCTGATGATTTTGACGGTATTGGTTCGCAAGCTATTATTTACAGATATTTCTCGATTCTGCATAATCGTATTCCAGACAATTGTGGACAATTTTCAGACTCAAATGTGAATCTAATCCTCTTCCAAACTGACTATCAGGATTATTTATATTATTGGGCAGCGATGATAACGGGATTTAAGCAAAAACTGTCTGAAATTAAAATTAATTTCATCCAAGAATGGAAATCCACCTATTTACAATTGCATAACGTGACGAATACGAAGGATCTGGAACTTAAGTATGGTAAAATCAGTAAGGAAGCAGAAAGCCATATACAAGAAAATCTCGATCTTTGGAGCAAAACCGATTTAATTATTGTAACGGATATCGGGTATAATAAAGCATTTGTTTCCCTTTATCCCCTTTTAAAAGAATTTAACGTACCCCTCCTATATTTCGACCATCACTATCATCCTCAGAAATCAAAAAAGTTCTTTAAGAAATACTGCATAAGGCAAAAAATCAAACCTTCAAGTTGTGCAACTCAGATTGTCCAGAAATTCTTCTTACCTCGGGATCCCATCTCTAAATCTATTGCAAATCTAGGAGTAGATACAGATTATGGCAAATATAGCATATCAAATAGTCAAGAAATTATGTCGTTGATTAGTTACTTCCGCAAGAACTATGAAGAATTAAATCGAATTGTTCGAAAATACGCAGAAGGAACCTTCTTTGATGAAGATTTAAACAAAAAATATGAGTCTATTGAACAATGGGAAAATAAGCAAGTTGAATCATTACTCCAATCACTTCAGTATTACACTCTCCCCTCTTTAAAGGGGAATTCAGTGAAAGTTATTGTAGGACATTCGCAATTACGCTCCGGACGCTCTATGAATCACTTAGAAATAGCCTATTCCCAGAACCAATTAATTCCTCAAGTCACAAAAAATCATAAAGTAATATTACTCACATTAGATCAACAATCCCTAAATACAAACATCAAATCAGAAAAAATAAATGTTCATAAAATTGCAGAGCATTTCGGAGGAGGAGGACATATTAATCGAGCGGGATTTCGATTTCCGGCTAAATTCATAAAAAAACCTTGGTTGTCGGATTATAAATTAGAAGATTTAAATCTAAAGGAATTTCTTCAGGAATTTGTCCCTTTCCTATAAAATGATTTACAATTACTGGTCTAATTATTCCCAAAACTTCCAATATTCAGTATAACCTAAGGAATAACTATCAAAGGGAATCTAGATCTCGTTAAATGTTATAAAAAGGATGGTTGTTGGCTGACTATTTTTCAATGGTCTAAGATATTCACTATTCTCTTGATGTATGAAAGTATCTTGATGTTATTCATTGTTTTTTTTGTAAGAGTGCGATGAAATACCCAGTACTATACTCACCTTTTGGACTGATTCGTATGACTTTTTTTGCATCATCTCGGGATAAGATGAAATATCGATCCAAATCCACAATATGAACAGAATCCATAAATGGGGTGGTGTGAATTTGTTGCTCATTCCTAAAAATCCCCCGTGTGAATTCTTTTTTAAGAAACATTTCGTCTTCCTCTGTCAAGAACTGGTACAATATTTTCGTTGCATCCAATAGCTCCAACCCATGATCCCGCATCAAGATTGAAACAATTCCTTCATTTTCTAGAACGGATAATGAACATGTCGTATACAGAATTATTGCATCCTTGCTCAAAAATGGCATTATTTCCTTAGCAATCCGACGTTGCAGCAGAAAAAGACTCCTGTACTCTTCATCCGTATGATCAATTGCAAGTTTTGGGCGTGTACCTAATGCGGAACAAGGTGGATCCAACACAAGGAAATTTGCTGTTCCCAAAAGCTCTGGATGATATGTAGGTAATTTGTCGATAGCCTTGGGGATAACTTGGATATTTTGCAGTCCTAACCTTGTTATATCGGTGTATAATGCCTCCAATCGTTTCGTTGAACGGTCAATAGAATAAATCTTAGGGAATACGCCGAATTTAGAGAAGACAATTTCAGAGAGTGCGCAAGTTTTGTGACCTGGGGCGCTGCAAACATCCATGATCACATCATTTTCCTTATAAAATTGCATCAACAAGAGACATGCAAGATAGGGACCGAACGAATGATCGGATATTAAACCTGAAGAATAGTAAATAGAATCCCTGTATGATGGAATTCGGTAGATAGATTCGGTTGTTTGGATTCCCACCCCCTTTTTTTTATTCAAGATCTCTTCATTAGAAAATTGAGCGATTCCATTAGCTACATGTTCATGGTTAGGACCATAAATTGAAAACTGTTCTCCCGCTTCAAATGATGGAAGCGGTGCTTGGAATCCTGGGATATATAAATTTGCTCCAATCATAACGGATTCTGCTGCAAATTTATCTATAACAATTTCTCTTGATTGTTTTATTAGGTTGAAAGGTCCATCAACGGGGAGAAAAATCAGATTTGGGATCCTTATGTTTGGATGAGCGTGAAAATACACACGAATTTCATCTAAAATGTGATTTTTTGGTTTTTTTGTTAGACGAACAGGATTAATTCGTAATGAATACCACCGTTGAGGGCGTTGAATTGCGTGAATCAAATCCAAGACTTCGGTCTTAACGTTTTTAGGGGGAAACTGGAAATAGCAGACTTCAATTAGCTGATGGATGGTAGGAACTGAAAATCCCGTTCTTCGGGCTAATTCCATGATCCACTCTGTATCCATTAAGCAATCAGTCATTTTTTCACCTTGGAATAATTCCATCCTTGCTCCTTACACAATGTTTTAACATGGGGAACCCGAGTTGGTTGATTATTTGGTTTACCTCTGATAAAACAATCAATTGCTAAATATCGTAATGTATTTTTCCCTAAACCGTGAATGTTCTGGTAAATATTGGGTGGAATTCGGACAATGTTGCCCGGAACAACATTTTCAGTGCGATGAGTTAGTGAATCGTTTTGCCCGATTTCTAAGATCCCCTCACCCTCCAAAATAGAGAAAATTTGTTCTGTATTTTGATGAATATGAAGAGGTGGTGCTTTTTCTTGTTCGATTTCTCCTGCAAATATCTCACTAGAAACTGCATCGGATCGATCGAGTACAACATCATTGATATGCGTAGGAAAGGTATAACGCTTGAATTTTTTCGTGTCCAACACATACGTCATGATATATCACTATTTAGTGTCAATTTAAGATATTATACACAAAAATAAATAGGTTCGATCAATACTGACAAAAGATGCGCATTCGTACAACGACATCGATTTGTCCTGTGTGTTTAGAGTGTATTGAAGCTGAAATTTATTGGAATGAAGAAAACGACCAGATTTTGATGCGGAAAACCTGTGAAACACATGGTAATTTCGAGGATCGCATTAGTTCCAACCCTCAAGATTATCTTTGGTATACTGGATATTCGGACAAAATTGGATCCCGTTCGAATATGTCTATCCGACCCCTTAACCAAATCCGATCGAATACTGATGGGTGCCCCCAATCTTGCGGATTATGTGAAAATCATTTATCCACACCCTGTATTGCATTGATTGATTTAACTAACAGGTGTAATTTGCGTTGTCCTGTTTGTTTTGCGAATTCTGCAGTCACGGGATATATCTATGAACCAACTTTGGAAGAAGTACTTCAGATCATGCGACATTTTCGAAATATCCTACCAATTCCACCCCCAATGTTACAGCTTAGCGGTGGAGAACCAACTCTGCGGGACGATTTGTTTGAAATTATTCGACTAGGAAAAAAATTAGGATTTCAACATATTATGCTAACTACAAATGGCATTAAACTTGCACAATCCGTCGAATACTGCGAGAATCTCCGAAAATCGGGATTGGATGCAATATATTTATCCTTTGATGGGACGGAATCCGAGACTTACAAGAAAATGCGTGGTATCGATTTAAGTAAAGTGAAAATTCAGATTCTCGAGAATTGCCGAACAGCGAAAATGGATGCGATTGTGCTGGTTCCCACTATCGTAAAGGGAGTGAATGATCACGAGGTGGGTAATATTTTGGAAGTAGTTAAAAAGTATTCTGATGTGGTATCCACGGTAGTATTTCAACCCGTATCCCTAACGGGAAGAATAACAATGGAGGATCTGCAGCAGCTACGATATACAACAAGTGATCTGAAAGAAGAACTATCAAAAGCAACCAATGGACAAATAACTACATTTTATCCGTTAGCTATGACTGCAAAATTGACACAGCTCATGCCTTGGTTTGATAATGTGGAGAAATTTGTATTATTATCCCATGATGATTGTGGATTTGCAACGATTGGAGTGCTGAGTGACAGCAACCAATGGCAATCTCTTGAAAGCTTCATGAACGTGGAAGGTATGATTAAATTTACCAATTCTGTTTATGATATCGCGATGCGTGGAGCCTTTCCTCATCCATTTAAGGTATTCAATCTTAGTTTTTCCGTGCTTCCGAAATTCATTAGGAATTTTCTAAAAAATCGAATAAAGAAGTCGGACTACCTCTATAAACACGTTCTGAAACTATATTATCTTGCAGGGGGATCAAATTATTATCGGGGGGGGCTTAAGTTTGCTTTGCAAAATAAACAACTCATAAAAGTCACGATCCGCTTGCTTTTGAAACCGGGACTGCAATCCATGAAAAAATTCATGCTGCACCGGAACATCATGATTGGGAGTATGCATTTTCAAGATGCATATAATTTTGATCTAGAACGCCTTAAAAGATGTGTGGTACACTATGGAGTGATTGATCCCGAGGATCCCCTAAGAGTTAGAGAAATTCCCTTTTGTTCAATGAATACTATTCATCGAGATCGCTTAGAACAACAACTTGCCAAGAGAAAGGAAACCGTATCTATCCAAGAATTGGATCAAAGCATTGAACAACTCGTGAAGATCCACCCAAAATAAGATCGTGAATGATTCATACGATTCGATTCTCCAGTAATCTGATAGATTATTAAACGTCGTTGTTATTAATCCAATTCTACAATCTAATATATGCAGAGTAGGCATTTTTGAAGGCAAGTTTTTACCGATAAAGGCTTACAAAGAACTTCGCACTTAAAAGAAAAGGCGAATTATATGAAACCTATAGCCCCTTTAATGATAGAACATCGCTTAATTGAACGAATGATAAGAATTCTTAAAATTGAACTGGAAAATATTAAAAAAACGAAAAAAACCACCCCTGTTTTAATCGAAAATGCTGTGGATTTTATCCGCAGTTATGCAGATCAAACACACCATGGCAAAGAAGAAGATATTTTATTTCGAGAATTACAAAAAAAGAAGATTTCTCTGGAACACAAGATAATAATGAATGAACTAATTGAAGAGCATGTAACTGGTAGAAAAATAACGGGAGAGCTGGTTAGAGCAAATAAATTGTACACACAAGGCAAAATGGAATCTTTGAATATAATTATCGATAAAATCTCTTTTCTGGTTGATTTTTATCCCCGACACATCGAAAAAGAAGATAAGCATTTTTTTATCCCCATCATGGAATACTTCTCCAAAGAGGAACAGGATAATATGCTTGAAGAAGGACGTGTGTTTGACAGAAAAATGATACATAGAAAATACCTGGATAAAATATTAGAATATGAGAAAGAACGCAAAATACCCAATGAAAAATCTGATTGGATGGATTTTATCTAAAAATTTTTCCAATTAATTAAAGCTGCAATCTTCCGTATAATTTGATTATCTCATTTACAGTTAGTCCGAAGGGATTAAAACTAGGACTGCATCATCCACATAAAAAGAAATGAGGAAAATAAAAAAAGTTGTAAAATGTCGAGAGGGGGTCACGATCCCCCGACCTCAGGATTTCTCATGAAGTGAACGAGCGCTTTATCGTTTCAATCTGACCCAGATTTGAAATTATGAGTCCTGCGCTCTAACCAACTGAGCTATCTCGACATATTAGAGCTTCCGGAGGGATTTGAACCCTCGGCCTTTGCCTGTTTGGAAATTTTTGCCTGTTTTGGAAATCCGGAAGATTTTACTAACGGATGATATACCAAGGCAACGAAATAACCTCTATGCTACGGAAGCGTGTATATATCCTATGGTTTCGATGTTTTTATTTTAAGGTTAGGCAATTAAAAAATTTTATTCATCGCATTTGAGTTTTTTGTTAATTAAAAACAGCCTAAATGGAAATTAAATAGAAGAGTACTAATACTATAATGATGATTCTTTTTGTATTATTAAGGGGATTCCTGCATTTTCAATATGACAACTTACTATGTAATCACTATTTATCTCAAACCCAAATGGACAAATAATCAGGAGGATAAGCTATTCGAACGATTCTAAAAAGTTAGAATGAAGATAAGAAATCAGTAGTTTTATTCTAGTTTGGGTTTTTGGTAAAAATCTGTTATTTATATAACAGTTAATACTTATTAAATTCATTATATAGGTATATCAGATGATATAAATAAAAAATAATCCGTGTGGGTTATCAATGGTAAACTCTGAACCAATACCACTGAAAGAAATGGAACCATCAAGGATAATTAGTATTGATGTATTTCGAGGATTTCTTATTCCATTAATGACTTTTGTGAATACTACCAGCTATTTCGATAATACACCCTTATGGTTAAGGCATGTTAATGGTATTGGTTTGACTATAACAGATTTAGTAGCACCTTTTTTCATATTTGCTATTGGATTGACGTACAAAATGGTTCATTATAAAAATGAGAATCTCCGTACTTTAGACCGTGTATTAAGAACCTTACGTCGCTATCTGGCATTATTTGGTATGGGTATGTTGTCTTCTTTAAGATTTCCCGGAGGCGTTCCTACATTCAATTGGGATACTCTTGCTTATATTGGTCTAGCTGGATGTCTGACAATTTCAGTTATTGAGTTTTCATGGAAAATTCGTCTGATAGTAGTCTGCCTTCTCTCTATAGGTTATCAAGTTGTGATCGAACTATTTATCGGAGATATCATCGCAATGCAGATAGAAGGGGGTTTATATGGAGTTGCTTCATGGACCTGTATGTTAATTTTAGGAACTATTCTTGCTGAATCGATCTCAAAAAAGAAATTTATGAATTTCTTATATTTTGGACTTATTCTTCTTGTTACTGGAATCATCATGCACTTTTTATTTGATAAAATGGGTTTGATAGGGGTGTCTCGCAAATGGGTTTCAATTCCATTTGTATATGTGTCCATTGGTTTAGCATCCTGTCTTTACACCTTATTCTGGTTTATTTTTGATTATAAACAACTTAAATTTCCAGTGGGAATTCTAGGGAGAAACCCATTATTTCTGTTTATCATGCAGGGAATCTTAACTGCATTCATTGTTCCATTGTTTCCGCAAACTCTTCATTTAGCTTGGATAATTCTTATAGCAGTATTCAATGTTTTAATTGTGGGAGTTATAGGATTCATACTAAATATAAGGAAAATATACATCAGATTTTAGAAAGACCTTCAATCCATTTTTCAATATATATGATCGAAATAGCAGCCTACCTCATAATCCCCGTCAATCTTGTATTTTTCCAATTTATTCATTATTTTACGCAATTTTAAAGGTATAAAATAATGTTCCGTATCATCATCACTGAAAAAACTGTGTAAAGAGTCTTCTTACTGAGAAGTGCTTTCCCCTCTGCTTTCTTTTTCACCTTTTCCATGGAGTTCATTTACTTTTGATAACAGATTGAGGAGGTGGAATATGCAAAGTTGGTGTATCACAACTCTTTCAGCGAAAAATAACAATAAATTCAATTTCTCATCCCTCAAAGATTTTATTATTTCCATTCCATTCACCCACAATGGCAGCAATTTGGTTAGGTATTGCGTTCGCAATTTCAGCAAATTTCGTTTTTGCGCTTTCCAATGTCTTTTTTCGAAAAACCGAGAAAGATACATCTCCGACGATGATTAATTTGTTCCGTACAAGTATAGGAGTTTTATCATTTTTTCTCATTGCTCTTTTTTCGGGCATTTTGCCTATTGTATTTACTTTGCCTTTGGATTTAGTTGGATTATTAATGCTCAGCTCCATTTTCGGACAAGTTGTAGGTGACTCCGCTTATTTTTATTCACAATTCTATTTGGGTCCCACTAAAGCATTAACTATATCTCTTACTTATCCCTTTTTCACTATTCTAATTGATATTTTCTACCTACATGTACCATTTAATCCCTTTATCTTACTATCTGCAACTATAATTGGTATTGGAATACTGCTAGTAAGCTGTTCGAAGCGGAAATCGGTAGAAATTATTACTGAATCATATCATCAAGAGAAAATAAATCGTCCAAAAAAAGGCATATTATTAGGTATTCTTTTTGCATTCATTGCTTCCCTTAGTTGGGCAATTGGAATTACTCTAACAGATATATCAATGACTCAAATAAATGAAATATTTTCAACAGAAAGACTGACATCTATTGTCGGCTCCCTTGTTCGACTTCCTATCGCAGCATTTGTTCTCGTAATAATAAATTATACCCTTTATGGACTACTTAAAAAGAAAAATTCCAATAAATTGGACATGAATGACCATTTAACTTATCTTATAAGGGGGAGAAGCTTAACTAGCTGGTTATGGTTATTCGCTGGGGCATTAATTGGTACAACTTTAGGCCTGTATCTATTCACAGAAGCTGCTTATCTAGCAGGTGCAGTACCGATGGCCATATTAATTACTACAGGACCAATATTTACCCTCGTGTTCGATTGGATCGTAAATAAAGAAAAAATCTCATTTTTAGGATTGGTTGGAATCGTCATTACATTATGTGGTATTATTTTCATTACTGTATTGTAATTAGAATATGATGGATCCCTACATCTCTTCAAAAATGCGTATAAGAAAAAACTGAAAATAACATCATTAACCTTTTTTTAAAATAGGCTTTATTTTAGGAAATTATGTAAAAAAATATTCGTTTTCAATAATTTGAATTAGAGAGAAATACGGTATTCAGCAATGGAAAAATTTGATACCGGTCTTTCAAATTTGATGTATGTTTTTTTGTTTGTTTTTTGATTCATTTTTTTCACCCTTTTGTTTTAATGTTTTTTTTATGCGGAGTATTT
>Ga0209253_10003360_pt1 | contig 14113 bp, 14 predicted proteins | sample FrelakmetBRP12BR_FD_187145 | JGI IMG/M metagenome (GOLD analysis project Ga0209253, IMG submission 187145) | Freshwater lake sediment microbial communities from the University of Notre Dame, USA, for methane emissions studies - BRP12 BR (SPAdes)... | ecosystem: Environmental > Aquatic >...
CTCCCTGATTTCTCCCAACATCTGATTAGCATCCATTTCTTATACTCCCTTCCAGTTTGCACGCGGACTCGGACCTGATGAGTGAGCCAGTGAGCGCATTCTCAACTTGCACAAGGGGTTAGTAAATGGAAGTTCTTCCAAATTCTCAGTAGGATTTCTGCCAGTGCGCGTGTAGGAATAATTCCTATACGCATCTCGCGGCGGCCAGCCGTTTCTGGAGCCGTCGGGTCCAGAAATTGTAGAAAGATGGACGAAACCGGAGCCGTATACTGAGGGCAGCAGCCGTCAGCAGAATGGGTATTTGATTGGCATACATGCCTGATCTCACGCATGGATTTCCAGGAATCTAAGGGCGCACTAAACCGCCCTGTCTGCTTGCGTTCGTGGGATAACGGTGATGATCCTGTACTGCCAATTCTCGGATGCACCCCTACTTGCCGTGCCGTGGTGCAGCTTATTCAGGTGTTCCTGACTTGAATATTCTGCGGATCTGTCCTATAAAAAGAATGTCCGCTTTTGACTGCCCGTATCATCAGAAAATTTCTCGATGGGTATGGCATATACCCGTGACCGTGTCCCCGCGATATGGTTCGAATCAACTTGGGAGGTTAGATGCATTACGTTATTTCTACGACTTGGGGTCCAACGGATGTTACACGGGCCGGACTGCCGTTCGTTTTTGCCGCCTCTGCCCTGCAGGCAGGCGATACGGTCATGATCATGCTGTTTCATGATGCGGTAACTATCGCACTCGATGGTGCCCACCAGAAAATGGTTCCTTTCGGCCCGCCCGCAAAATTTGCGGAAGTATTTTCCAACCCCAATGCCAAAGTCCTCGTGTGCAAGCCCTGCGCCGAGACGCGCACCATCAGGGAAGACATGCTGGTGGGGAACGCATTATTTGGCGGCATGAACGACCTGCATCAGCAGGTGTCCCGGTCGGACGCGAAGTTCATCAGTTTCTAGCCCAGGAATTTCGGAGTGAGTGCTCCGTAGAGCGCGCATGGGATTTACTCAGAAGCTCATAAATGAGTCTTCCGGTTGCAAATTCGGCCAAACCATTTCGGCAGAAAAGTTCGGCTAGTAGCTGTTGCCAACTCATGCATCACTTCTAGGGAGAAGCATGATGAGTAAAGACAAGAAGTGGACCATGTTCATTCAGGCGATGCCCGAGTCAGGTTCCGGCGTAACTGGTGGCACGCTGGAACCGAAATATTATTGCCACCATCACAATCACATTAAGGAGAAGGCACATGTCTGCAGTCGCAAGTTACAGCATCTTATTTTATGGCAGTCCGGAGGGTTACCAGACAAATCGCGCTCAAATTCAGCTGAGTGATGCGGCTGGCACGACCCTGGCCTGGGTTCGATTCAACGATCCGGGTATGTTCTTTGAAGCCGATGCGAATGACGGCGGGATTATCAAGATGCACCTCCCGTCTGCCATGTTCCAGAGCGTCCTCGACGTGCTGCGTAATGAGAAGCCGATTAACATTTACTTTGCGGCAGGACGGGGATTCCTGGGAACATCGGGCGAGCCTGTCGGCGAGGGTGAGTAACGCCTCTCTCATGATTCAACCCCGGTCGGCGCGGCCAAACTGCGCCAGCCGGGGCTGACTGTTGCTGCGACACCCCGGCGCTGTCACTGCGCCCCACTCTCCTCACAGTTTTTGTAATTGCGCTGCTCACAATCTCTTGCCATTCTTTGCGCTTCAGCAAGTTGCAGCGGGGTCATCTTTCTGGCTGCCATCTCCCGGTTCTGCTGCGCTTCATTGATCCCCTTCGCTGCCGCCAGACTGAACCACATGTAAGCCTGAACATAATCCTGAGTGACGCCGCGGCCTTCGCCGTAGAGCAATCCCAGGCTATTTTGCGCATCGGCATACCCCTGCACCGCCGCCAGACGAATCCATTTCAGCGCTTCCTGATAATCCTGCGGCACGCCGCGGCCCCCTTCATATATCAGGGCAAGGTTGAATTGGGCGCGTGCATACCCCTGCTCCGCCGCCAGCAGATACCATTTAATGGCTTGCTGATAATCCTGGGACACGCCCTGGCCATTGGCATGCAATACTCCCAGATTATATTGGGCGCGCACATTCCCCTGCCCCGCAGCCAGCGAATACCATTTCAACGCTTCCTCGTAATCCTGCGGTACGCCCAGCCCGTTGGCATACGCCACCCCGAGGCTATATTGTGCCCGCACATACTTCTTGGCGGCAGCCAGACGAAACCACTGCACGGCTGCCTGGTAGTCCCGGCTCACCCCCTGGCCATTGGCATACATCACCCCCAGGTTATATTGCGCCAGCGCATACCCCTGCGTCGCCGCCAGGCGGAACCATCTCAAGGCTTCGTAATAATCCTGCGGCACTCCCTGGCCGTTGGTATAAATCACCCCGAGGTTATATTGCGCGCGCACATTTCCCTGCGCCGCAATCAACTTTCGCCACATCAAGGCTGCGTGATCGTGCTGAGTCAGGCTCTGGTCAGTGAGATTTGCATTCACCATTGCCTGCGCCACACCACCACCCAGCGCCAGCACAGCAAATAAACAGGCAGGCAGTCGCTTCATGGATGGGTGATAAGAGCAGTGGCATCGTTTGCCTGGGTCTTTGGCTCCCAGTTTTTGGCGCGGCCCAGCGCCTCATTCCAGCGCTCACGAAGTTCGGCCACACGGGCGCGCGGCATCGTTGGTTCGAAGATTTTCTCGACCTGCCAGTGTGTGGCGATCGAACTGGTGTCTGGCCAGAAACCGACCGCGAGTCCTGCCAGATATGCAGCCCCCAGCGCGGTCGTCTCGACCACGGCCGGGCGCACCACCGGCACACCGAGCAGATCCGCCTGGAATTGCAGCAGCGGTTCGCTACGCGAGGCACCACCATCGACGCGCAATTCCGTGAGCGGCTGGTCGGTGTCCGCATGCATCGCCTCGATCAGATCCGCCACCTGGAAAGCAATGCCTTCCAGTGCAGCGCGCGCGATATGCGCGGCACTGGTGTCGCGCGTGAGGCCGATGATCATGCCGCGCGCGTAAGGATCCCAGTGCGGCGCGCCCAACCCGGTGAAAGCCGGCACTAGGATGACGCCGCCGCTATCCGGCACCGAGGCAGCTAGCGCATCCACCTCCTGCGCGGAGCGTACCAGATGCAGGCCGTCGCGCAGCCACTGCATGAGCGCGCCGCCGATGAAGGCGCTGCCTTCCAGCGCAAATTCCTGCTTGCCGCCGATTTTGCATGTCGCCGTGGTGAGCAGGCGCTGCTTGGACACGACCGGTTTACTGCCGATGCTCTGCAGCAGGAAACAGCCGGTGCCGTAAGTATTCTTCGCCAGACCGGGGCGCACGCACATCTGCCCGAACAGCGCCGCCTGCTGATCGCCGGCCGCCCCTGCCAGCAGCATGGCCGCGAGTGTCGGCACAGCGCTGATTTCGCCATACACTTCGCTCGAGCAACGCACCTGCGGCAGCATGCTCTGCGGGATCGAGAAAAGTTTCAGCAGCTCCACCTCCCACGCGCCGGTGTGCAGGTTGAACAGCATGGTGCGCGAGGCGTTGCTCGGCTCGGTGACATGCACCTTGCCGCCGGTCAGTTTCCAGATGAGCCAGGTTTCCACTGTGCCGCAGATGAGTCTGCCTGCTTCCGCCTGCGCGCGCGCACCGGGGACGTGGTCGAGTATCCAGGCGATCTTGCTCGCGGAAAAATATGGATCGAGGATCAGCCCGGTAAGTTGCTGGATCGCGCCCTCGTAGCCCGCCGCGCGCAACTGGTCGCATCTCCCGGCAGTGCGCCGATCCTGCCAGACAATGGCGTTGTACACGGGATTGCCGGTTTCTCGATCCCACACGATGCTGGTCTCGCGCTGATTGGCGATGCCTACTGCAGCGATGTCGCGCGGCAAAATCTGCGCGCGCTCGAGTGCCTCCACAGTCACCGCTATTTGTGTCTGCCAGATATCCTGCGGGTCGTGTTCGACCCAGCCGGGCTGGGGAAAAATCTGGCGTATTTCCTGTTGCGCGACAGCGCGAATTTGACCAGCGTGATCGAAGATGATGGCACGCACGCTGGTCGTACCGGCATCGAGGGCGAGAATGTAGGGCATGCGATTAGGGTTGTGGCCAGATTCAGATCAGGCTGAATGGCAAGTTCGTCAGGTTAACAAAAGGTGTATTATTATGCCGCGAAAAAACTTAACCGGCTCGGCGCATTTTAGCCGGATCGAAAAGTGCTGATTGTTCAGCTGGCCGCTAGTATTCGCCAACCAGAAACAGTTTCTGGAATCTGGACAGATCGATAAGTGATAGTATTTCTCATTTTTACCGGTACTGCGTACGGAATTGACAGGAGCAAGCAGATGCGAAGCACAACAAGAGATCATGCAGCGGGCTTCGTGCCCACCGAGATCATCAGCTTGCCCGAAGGCGAGGCAAAACTGGCGACAGGCGCGATGACTGAACCGTGCCGGCAGTCCAACTGGCGCAGCAAGCTGATGCTCATCCTTGTGCTGGTTGCCGGCTGGCTGACAAGTGCCACCACCCCCGCCCTTGCGCAAACTCCGGCGCTGCCCACGGTGACTGCGCTCGATTTGCAACACTATGCCGGCAAGTGGTACGAGATCGCCCGCCTGCCCATGTGGTTCGAGAGACGCTGCCTCGGCGATGTTTCCGCCACTTACACATTGCAGCCTGATCAAACTGTCGGCGTCCTTAACGCTTGCCGGACTGCGGAAGGCATGATTTCAGCGCAAGGCGTCGCCGTGGTTCCAGACTCGCAGCACCCCGGCCAGTTGCGCGTGCGCTTTGCCCCGGCTTGGCTGTCGTTCCTGCCGTTCGTGTGGGGTGACTATTGGGTGATCGATCTTGCGCCTGATTACAGTTGGGTTTTGGTGGGCGCCCCGAGCCGCAAGTACTTGTGGATACTTGCGCGCACACCGGCGCTGGATGCTGCCACAGTGACATACTTGAAAGACAAGGGCCGCTCGTTGGGCTTCGCCGTTGAAAACATGATCGATGTGGAGAACACATCCAACTGAGAAATCTCTAATCAAACCCAAATTGGCGCTGATCGTTAGAAACAAGTCGACTTAACCTGACACGCAGCATAACGCGGCCCCGCCTCTGGCTAAGCGCGCTTTAACGCGAACTTCCGTTCCCGACACAAACTGCCGGTCGCGATGGTCCCTTCCCGACATACAAGGGACGGCCGCAATCTAATTTAATGTGTGGGCGACGTGGCATGGCACTTCGAAAAGGAAAGCGAAGCTGACTCCCTTAATTCATATCAGGGCAGCGGGTTGCCGCCGCGCCAGAATTGCCCCGTCACGCTCGACGAAACGCGTCCGTCCACACTGAGGTCGAGCTTCACGAGGCATTGCTGGTTGGCGACTTCATAAGGTGTCGCAACGGACTCGCAGCCGGGACTCGTGGCGATGTCCGCCCACGAGCAGGCGAAATCGATCCGTACTTGTTTCGCATTAAGTATATCCGATTCCGGGCCCAAGACCATGCCTCGGGGTATATCCGCGGGCGAGCCGGAGCACCTGCCGGCTCCGGGAGCACCATCGCCGCGCATATCGACCCTGATTGGAGGTGTGGTAAGGCTTTCGCCGAAGGTATTCCACATCGCGACCATAACGGAGATCTTGCCGCCATTGGCTGCATCGAAACCATAATGACCAATCCTGGCCCCGACTTTCGGTGGTTCCGCATCCAAAGGATACGCGGCGTGGCATTCGAGACTGAGCCCGCGGAGCCCGCGGGGGCCAGTATGTACAAACACTGCCGTGGCGACCCGATCGGCACCGCATGACGCGAATTGGCGATCCCACGTCTTGCAATTGGGTCGGCTGAAACTCACCGTCGAGCCAAGCTGCGAGCGGCCGTTCTCATCGAACCGAACTCCGATGAGCTGAATACCCTTCACTACGGCATTATCTCCAGTCCTGCCGTTCATGCAGACTTGGATGGCATTCACGAACTCCCCGACGGGCAGGACTACCTTCTTGGGAAGGATCGGTCCAGATGACTTGCATGCCGCGTCCCGGGTCCACGCTGCGCCTCCGACTTCAAGTGAAGCCGGATCGAGCTTGTGCGCGATAAACTCCAAGCCGCATGGATCGTCACTTTTCTCCCAAATACGAATCCCGGCGAGCGCGAACTTCCGCCACACGGAATCGTCGGGGCCGGTGGAGGTGATGGGCACCCGCACCGGTGCCGTCGAACTCAGACCGCTCACGAGGCTCGTACTGGCCACGGCGGGCCACCATTGCATCGGCGGCGGGACTTGAGCCGCTGCGGTCCCCGCCACGAGCATCGCACCAAGCGCCACGCTAGAAAGGACAGTCGTTCGCATCTTCAACCTCCGATTAAGGATAGAAAATTCAACTACATGACCCGCAGTATCCTTCACCGCTGCACTCCAGTCAATGTCGATTTTTGCCATATGCCAATGTCAGCTTTTGGCAGATTCTGATGGAATGGACACGTCTCTGCCTGTAGCGATGGTTGCAAACCGACAGCCTGGAACTGAACATCAGTACACCACATCATAATCGCCCTGCGCTGCCCCCAGCTTTAGTAGCAGTCTGATTTAGAGTCCTGAGGGCTAATATTACCGGATAACTCCGGTTTTTCGGTACTTCGTTGTGCTGCCAAAAGCGTTGCAGCGAACTTCGCCGGTGGCTGGTATCCCAAGGCACTGTGCGGGCGATGCTCGTTATAATCCTCCCGCCAAGCATCGATGACGCTGCGCATGTGGCTGAGGCTTGCGAACCAGTGCTGTGAAAGACACTCGTCACGCAGCCGGCTATTGAAACTCTCGATGTAAGCGTTTTGCACCGGCTTGCCAGGCTGGATGAAATGCAGTTCTACGCCACTCCTGGCAGCCCAGTCCTGCATTACCCGGCCTGCAAACTCCGGCCCATTATCAGTTCGAATTACCTTGGGCAATCCGCGTTCTGCCTTAACTTGGTCAAGCGTCCGAGTCACATAGGCCGCCGGAATCGACGTATCAGCAACGATGCATACGGACTCCTTGGTGCAGTCATCCACCACCGTCAATGTTTTGATACGCCGACCACAGGCCAACTCGTCAAATACGAAATCCATGCTCCATACCTCATTGGGCACACTCGGCCGCACCAAGGGCTGGCGCTCCGGAACCGGCAGCTTCTTTCGACGGCGCTTCCGAACAGTCAGCCTTTCTTCCCGGTAGAGCCGATAGGTGCGCTTCACGTTGATTGCCCAGCCATCATTGCGCAATCGGTTATGCAACATCCGGTAGCCGTGGCGGCGATGCTGACCAGCGAGTTCCTTGAGCCTGCTCCGGAGTGCGTCATTGCCATCGCCTCGCGGTCGATAACGCAGTACGCTTGCGCTCATGCCTACCAGGCGTAACGCCTGACGTTCGCTGAGCCCACTCCCTTGCAACAGTTGCACACACTCCCGCTTCACCGACACGGCTACCACTTTCGGGATAGCACTTCCTTCATGGCATCAATCTCAAGCATTGAGTTCGCCAACAGACGCTTGAGCTTGGCATTCTCTGCCTCCAGCGCTTTGAGCTTCTGCGCTTCGGAGACCGTCATACCGCCAAACTTGGCCTTCCAGCCGTAATAGCTGCCTTCCGAGAATCCGTACTTGCGGCACAGCTCCTTGATAGGCAACCCCGCATCAGCCTCTCGCAGAAACCCAATAATCTGTTCTTCTGAAAATCATTTCTTCATTTGTCCAATCTCCTTCTCAGGGTGATCGGACTCTATATCAATTTGTTACTAATTTGGGGGAGCAGCGCAGAGTGATCATTCAGAATCGTGCATCAACAGATACAGGATTTTATGATAAAAAATTCGGATTTTCATACCATATAATTAGCATCCAGCAGGGATATTATTTAGTTCACAATTTCTGTGGATAAGTTTGTGAGCAATTTGCGAATTGATTCGCTAACTCACCCTTCCATAACGATATTTTCTGATGCGCTTAATTTTCAGTCTTACAATTATCCCCTAATAAACAGATAGTTACCCACGCATCCAGGATGGGCGCGGGCTTCCCCCTTGCGGTTATGCAATCTGCGTTACAAATGTGGATTACTACAGAATGTCAAGATGTTTTTTCTTTCTGAAACAGAAAGTTTCCGTGCAAGGCAAATTCAGCTTCGAAGTCGCCATTCATACATACGACGCGACAGGCCGAGTCACTTGATTTCCTCTATCCGTATGCTATAAATAAATTCACGCACGCAGTTGATCGAGTACCTTCGTGGACATCAAAGGAGACAGTGGGGCAATGCTGCTTTTCACGATTATTTAATACTGTTTGAAATCCAGTACGCTGTCGAAAAACCAGCCAAGAAGTTGCTTTTAGAACGATCCTTGATGCTGAGTTAGTGAGCATATGTCGAAGTAGTGGCGCAAAGCTGTCTCCCTATAACAGAGTTAGGCCAGTTTTTACTAATCCCACTTACGGAGGTAAATTATGCCCGCAATGAACTTCATAATAACCCAGTATCAGTATGATTTGAGGTTGACAAGCAGTACGACCAAAGTCTGGATGTCTCTGTTTACCGAAGATTTGTGCGTCGCCTTTGCACTCTTCTTGGAGCAGGATACGATCCCCATGGCCAGATTAAATCCGAATGATGGAAAGATTTGGCTGTATTTCAAGAAAAATGACTTGACCAACGTTCTTGATCTTTTACGGAACGAGAAACCTGTTCACCTTCATTACATGCAGGATGGGTTTGCCACACTCAGTACCCAAGCGGAGCCGGTTGGTGTCGGTGATGAGCAAGCCTAACAGGATATTCTAGCGGACCCGCGCTGATTCAAGCGGCGGTTCGAGGGGTACCGTATGTTGATAATTTAGATCCGTGGCTTTATTCGCAGCGTTTGCGCGGACTTGTCTGTCATTTACGGGCGAACTAGACTTGGAGCAGGTATGCCAGTATCAGGCGTGAACGGAGGGACTGTGATGAGTACCTTGACTAAGCTAGCACTCGGCGCGATGGGTAAATTGCGGCCTAAGCCTGCCAAGGGGGACGCGACAACTTCAATTTCGCTACCGTTGCCTCGGAAACAGGGTGGTCTTCCGTTGATGGAGGCGTTGGCCGGACGACACTCATCCCGCGAATTTGCGCGTGACCCTTTACCCTTGCCGCTACTTTCCGATCTTCTCTGGGCGGCCTATGGCGTAAACCGAGCCGATGGCGGGCGCACTGCCCCCTCAGCAGTGAATGTCCAGGAGATTGACGTGTTCGTTGCATTGCCTTCGGGAGCTTACCACTATGATGCTGCGGCACATGAGTTGCACCTGGTTTTAGCTAGCGATTTGAGGCGCGTGACGGGCTACCAGGATTTCGTCGATGAAGCACCGTTAGATCTGGTGTACGTGGCCGACCACTCGCGGATGAGTCTGGTCCCGGTAGGGCAACGCGAGTCCTATGCCTCTACCGCGGCGGGCGCTATCGCACAGAATGTATACCTGTTCGCAGCCAGCAGTGGCTTGGCCACGGTTATCCGCGCTTGGATCGACCGCGCGGCGATTACCGATGTACTTGGACTGACGCATGACCAGCAGGTATTGCTATCACAGACAGTCGGCTACCCAAAGATGGCTGTGTAATGTCAGGGTCCGTCCGATCTGGGACAGCCACCTCATCGACTAAACATTCACGTTGTTCGGGGAGTGGGGGTATGGAAGCCGCTGCAGTATCATATAGACCAAAAGTACTTTAGTTTGGGGTGCTAGCGGTGCGACCGATCAGTGCCAGAAACTGCCATCCGTTGATTGCCAAAAGAAGTGGTCGTGTAGAAATTTTGTTTATGTTGTAAGTAGTGAACTAGGCTTATAGCTTATTTGTATATTTATAGCCCGACGCCAGTTAGATGGGTTACCAGCATACGAATCAATGCCGTCACTAAAGTCTGCCTCTCGTAGTTCAACTTCAAAAAGGAGAAATAACCATGGTAAAAGTCGCCCTGTTAGTACGTTTGGAAGCCAAACTTGGGAAAGAGGCCGATGTCGCCAGCTTTCTGGAAAGCGCACTCGCCCTGGCGAACCAGGAAGTCACCACGCCAGTCTGGTTCGCGATACAACTGGGGCCATCGACTTTTGGCATCTTCGATGCCTTTGCTGATGAAGCAGGACGCTCGGCACATTTAGCCGGCCCAATCGCAGCCGCACTGATGGCTAATGCCGCCGAACTACTCTCCGAACCACCGCAGATCGTGCATGTAGATGTGCTTACTGCCAAATTACCACACTACTTCCGCACTAATATTGCGTAGCTGGCAGCCTAGTGTCAGGATGTTAATTTGGCGGAAGCGGTGAGATTCGAACTCACGGTAGAGTTGCCCCTACGGCAGTTTTCAAGACTGCTGCCTTAAACCGCTCGGCCACGCTTCCCTTCTTGCTGCTCTTCGACTTCAAACTCCTCTACGGCAGTTTTAGCTCCGGCATCACGCACTGCGTGCATGAGCCTCGCTGGCGCAGGCTTCCGCATGCGCCAAGACTGCTGCCTTAAGCCGCTCGCCCAAGCTTCCCCGGAAATCAGCCCGGAATAATACCTTTTTGAAGCTGGCTTTGCCAGCAAGCCGCCCTTGTTCTTATTTAGATTGCAACTTTTTGCTAATATGCGTAGTCTTATGTGTTGTACAGTTCATCAACCAAGGAGGCATGATGCAACCTGAACTAAGATATTCGAACCAGACTGCAGCCGGCACGCTTGCGGTCGAGCGTAACAAGGTTCTGCGCAACACCTACGGAATGCTGGGTCTGACCATGATCCCGACAGTGATCGGTGCGATGATCGGCATGAGCACCAATTTCTCTTTCCTCGCCCAGTCCCCGATCATGGGACCGCTGGTGATGCTGGCGGTGATGATAGGCCTGATGTTTGGCGTCAGCGCCACGCGCAACAGCGTGATGGGGATCGCGCTGCTGTTCGTGTTCACTTTCGTCGCCGGCTGGTGGCTGGGACCGATGCTGCAATACGCGCTGCATTTCAACAATGGCGCGCAACTAGTTGGCATCGCTGCGGGCGGAACCGGGGCCATCTTCCTCACCTTGGCGACAGTTGCCACCGTAACCCGCAAGGATTTCGGCTTCATGGGCAATTTCCTGTTCGTGGGCCTGGTGCTGCTGGTACTCGCTTCAGTCGCCAACCTGTTCTTCGCCATGCCGGCCGCCTCGCTCGCCATCTCGGCAGTAGCGGTGTTGCTATTCTCCGGCTTCATCCTGTTTGACGTCAGCCGCATCGTCAACGGCGGGGAAACCAACTATGTCATGGCAACGATGGGTATTTATCTCAGCATCTACAACCTGTTCATGAGTCTGCTGCATCTACTGCTGGCGTTCTCGGGCGAAAAAGACTGACGCTACGAACGTTACTGCTACAGCAGGGCGGCTGGTGACAGCCGCCCTTTTTTATTTCCGCTTAGCTCTTCTCAAACAGCGCGATCGACTCGACATGCGTGGTGTGCGGAAACATGTTAACCACCCCCGCCGCTTTCAGGCGGTAACCCTTGGCATGCACCAGCACCGCCGCATCCCGCGCCAGCGTGGCAGGGTTGCAGGATACATAAACGATGCGCGCGGGCACTGCTGCCTGTCCCTCAGCCAGCGAATTGACTACGGCAAACGCGCCGTCACGCGGCGGGTCGAGCAGCATTTTGTCGAATGCTTCCTGCCCTTGCAGCCACGCCACGTCGGCTTCAAACAGATTGGTCTCGATGAAGCGGGTATTGGCTGACAGCCGGTTGCGCGCAGCATTCTCTGCCGCCCGCCGCACCATGGTTGCGCTGCCTTCGTAACCCACCACTTGCGCTCCGCGCCGCGCTATCGGCAAAGTGAAATTGCCCAGCCCACAGAAAAAATCGGCGATGCGCTCCCCCGGCTGCGGGCTCAGCAGGCTCAGGGCGCGCCGTACCAGAATGCGGTTCATCGCGGGGTTGACCTGGGTGAATTCGGTGGGGTGAAACGGCATGACGATATCGAATTCCGGCAGAACATAATTCAGTTCCGGCGCATCCAGCGGATAAAACGGATAAGCCGTCTCCGGCCCTTTGGTCTGCAGGAAAAACTGGACCCTGTGTTGCGCGGCAAAAGTCCTGAGCAAGACTTCATCCTGCGCGCTGAGGGGATCCATGATGCGCAATACCATCACATCCACCTCTTCTCCCAGCGACACTTCCACTTGCGGCAGCCGCTCGCGGAGCGACAGACTGCCGATCAGTTCCCGCAGCGGCATGATCAGCGCGGATATGCGCGGCGGCATGATTTCGCACGACTGCATGTCGGCGACAAAACTGCTGCGTTTTTCGTGAAAGCCCACCAGTACGCCACCTTTTTTCGCAACATAGCGCACCGACATGCGCGCGCGGTAGCGATAGCCCCAGGCTGCCCCATACACGGCGGGCAGGATCAGTTCGGGCTCAATCTTGCCGATGTGCTTGAGGTCGCCTTCCAGGATGCGCTGTTTCGCCGCGACCTGGGCGCGCGCATCCATGTGTTGCAGGCCACAGCCGCCGCACACGCCGAAGTATCTGCACTGTGGAGTCACGCGCACCGACCCTGGCTTGAGTATCTTCTCTACCTGCGCCAGTTCGAAATTTGATTTCTTGCGGTACGGACTATAGGTAACTATTTCGCCCGGTAGCGCGCCTTCAATGAAAATGACTTTGCCTTCAGCGTGAGCAACGCCACGGCCTTCCTGATCCAGAGATTCGATGGTGACCGGAGCGATCATCTTGTGCCAGACGGGAATAACGGCGATTGGGAGAGGGGTGGGCGAACTTGCCCGGTTACTGCCACTGACCGAGAAATTCCTGCCAGTGGGGTTCGGCAGACGTGCCCAGGGTGGTGCGTACCAGCTCGCATTCATGTTGATATTGCTCGCTGCTCAATACGCCGCGCAGCAACTGAAAGCGCACATACACCAGATAAGTATTTACCACATCGGTTTCACAATAATTGCGGATGGCGGCGATCTCGCCATTCTGGTACGCGCCCCACACCTGTGAACCGTCCATGCCCAGCTTGCCGGGCAAACCCATTAGCCGGGCCAGATCATTCAGCGGCGCATTGGCGCGCGGCTGATACAGCGCGAGCAGATCCATCAAATCCAGATGGCGCGTATGGTAGCGACTGAGATAATTATTCCACTTGAATTCCCGATCATCCTCGCCCATTTCCCAGTAACGCCGCGCTTGGATGCCGTGCACCAGACTGCGGTAATGCAGCACCGGCAGATCGAAGCCGCCGCCATTCCATGAAACCAGTTGCGGGGTATATTTGTCGATGCCTTCAAAAAAACGCCGGATCAGTTCCGGTTCAGAGTCCTCTGCAGCTCCCAGCGACCAGACGCGAAAATCATTTTTGTCACGCAGTGCGCACGAAATTGCCACCACCCGCTGCAGGTGCAGCGGCAAAAAATCGCTGCCGCTGGCTTGGCGGCGCGACTGAAACGCCATCTCGGCCACCTCGGCCGCAGCCAGTTCCGCACCCAGATCGTTGAGTTTGCGCAGCCCCTCGATATCGGGCACGGTCTCGATGTCGAACACCAGCACTGGCGTCATGTGCTTTTCTCCAATTGCGTCCGCAGTTGAATCTGCAGTGCTGTTTGCCGGCGCATGCGTTCTGCCGTATTCACGCGGCAAAGATTCCGGTAGATAAATAACGGTCGCCACGATCGCAGACGATAAAAACGATTACTGCATTTTCGACTTTGGCGGAAATCTTGAGCGCCATCGCCAGTGCACCGCCCGATGAAATTCCGGCAAAGATCCCCTCCTCGCGCGCCAGCCGTCGGGTTAAATCCTCGGCTTCAGTCTGCGACACCAGCATGATGCGATCCACCTGCGTAGGATCGTAAATTTTCGGCAGGTAGGCTTGCGGCCACTTGCGGATGCCGGGAATCTGGGCACCCTCCTCCGGTTGTACGCCGATGACCTGGATCGCAGGATCTTTTTCCTTGAAATATCTGCCGCAACCCATGATGGTGCCGGTGGTACCCATGCTGCTGACAAAGTGACTGATCTGCCCGGCGGTATCGCGCCAGATTTCGGGGGCAGTGCCTGTGTAATGCGCCAGCGGGTTATCCGGATTGGCAAACTG
>Ga0209253_10003361_pt1 | contig 14110 bp, 14 predicted proteins | sample FrelakmetBRP12BR_FD_187145 | JGI IMG/M metagenome (GOLD analysis project Ga0209253, IMG submission 187145) | Freshwater lake sediment microbial communities from the University of Notre Dame, USA, for methane emissions studies - BRP12 BR (SPAdes)... | ecosystem: Environmental > Aquatic >...
CTCGTCTTCGCTTCAATCATTTATTCCACCAAATCATCCGAAACAAATGCCCTGCTCTTGGCAGATAGTATCCGCACTTTCGCAGGTTCTCTTTCCCGCAACCCAATACTGTACTTTGCTCCAGAATGCCGAGATCAACTCTCCACTGGTACAAAAAACAGGCTAGCCTCCTTGAACGTCAAAGTGATACCGTTCAAGATTGACTCTGCAACTCTGCAGTTTCCACTGGCAGGCGATGTCTTTGCTGCCGCTCTAGCCGAGTCCACAGTCTACAATCAGGCAGACCTACTTGCTTGGTTAGGCACAAATACCGTCGTGCTTCAAGAGCCAGAAGCCTTTCTCTTGCAGAATGAGAAGAACTTAGGCTATAGACCTGTACACCATACCCTCATAGGTTCACGTTACGACAAAGCTATCGACAAATTCTGGACGCTCGTTTACCGTTGCTGCAAGGTACCGCAAGACCGGATATTCCCAATGAAGACTCATATAGATGGAACAACAATACGCCCATACTTCAACGCTGGCATGCTGATCACTCGACCACGCGAACGCCTGCTCCAGAAATGGAGCAACACCTTTTTTGGTTCATTTCAGAAGCTCCCCTTTCAGAGATTCTACAAAAAGGATGGGCTCTACAATATCTTCATTCACCAAGCATTACTTACTGGAGTGATCCTGTCGAAATTCGAGACTGATGAACTCACAGAACTTCCTTCAACCTACAATTACCCACTTCATCTGCACACAGAAGACGTTACAGGTCATCGTCCTTCTTTCATGGAAGAAGTCGTATCCTTCCGCCATGAGGGCTTCTATCAGGATGAAGATTGGATTAAAAAGATGCCCGCGAAACAGCACCTCAGACAATGGTTAGCTGAACGGATACCGAAATGATTGGTCTGCTTGTTAGCACGCGCTAGCTCGTGTTACTTGGGTCTATCAAATGCCCTTTCCTTTTCCTCAAGATGCTTTTTGACCTTCACAACCGGCTTTTCTATCTTGTTGAGCCCTTTGCATCTCTCTTTTCTTTTCCCTTTCGTCAGCTTCTTGATTTTCCTTTTCAGTTTTTTGCTCCGCCTTTTCTGCTCTTCAGCCTTGCGTTGGCGCTGCCTAAGCCAATCATAAACGTAACCTGCCCCCGCTCCTGGAGGTAACCCTCCCCTTCTCAAGCGGTTACACCCAACATCAAATCTATTTGTCAGTACTATTAAAACTGAGCGATAGCACAAGCCAACCAACGCGCTGGGTGATCTCGCAAAAAAAGTTCAGATGACAGCAGGTGGAGCCATTGGTGAAGACGCCAACTTGGGTTTCTGTCTAGTAACCTGTTCAACTATCTTCCAGAATTCCTCCTCTGTCAATCCTTTTCTCAAATCTCTCATCAGCTTCTTGACCTGGTAGAAGGTCATCTGCGCTTCGCCCTTGTCCAGTGCTTCTTGGATTGCTCTTATCCGTTTGACTATTTCGTCTACTTGGATCGGTGTGGCCTTTATTTCGGCCATGCGCAAACGTTCTTCAACCACGCTTTTGCCAGTCTGTCTACCGAGGTGAAAACCAGTTTCTCTTCCCACGATCTCGGGTGGAAAGGATTCATATATTATTGGATTTTCAACCATGGCTTTCAGGTTCTCATCCATCTCGTAGGAGAAAGCGCTGTCTCCGATTATCGGTTTATGGAACTGAATTGGCAAGGCGAAGGCTTTTTCGACCAACTGCCCGAGTCTCGAGAGTTTGCCTAAGTCGACGCCAGAGTCCACATCATAGAGCAGTTCTAGTGCCGTGCATACTTCTTCAAGTGGGGCGCAACCGCACCGCTCGCCGAAGCCCGCAACGGTTGTGAGCACACACGCAACTCCTTCTTCAACTGCCGCGAGGGTGTTTGCAGTTGCTAAGCCGAAATCGTTGTGACAATGAACGGCAAACGGAACGTCTTTCTTTACCAGTTCATACAAGCCTTCCTTCACGTGTGAAATGAGATATCGTGTTGACAGAGGCCTGAGAAAACCCACCGTGTCGGCAATCACCAATCTTTCTGCCCCTGCCTTGTAGGCTGCTTCGAAAATCTGAAGAATGTCTTCCAGCGGCGTGCGTGAACCATCTTCCAGCACAAAATTCACCTTGATACCGTGTTTCTTAGCATACTCTACAGATTCCACTGTCTTGTCAAGAACCTGTTTCTTATTCATCTTAAGCCTGTACTGAAGATGCAGTCCGTTGAATGGAGTGAGTATTGAAATTTCTCTTATGCCGCATTCGAAACAAGCATCTACGTCTCCCTTTGAGGGACGAGCTGACGCAACGAGTCTTACCTGCTGGAAACCTTCGTTTGCAATCTTCTTGACGGTGACTTTCTCTGCGTCAGAAAGCCCAGGGAAGCCAACGGAAATCGCCGATACACCCATCTCGTCCATCATTTTAGCCAGTTTGACCTTTTCAACGTAGGTCAAATAAACCGCGGGAGCATGAACTCCTTCCCTCAAAGTCTCATCCCAGATAGTAACCTTTTCAGGAAGCTTCGGAGGCAAATTCTTTCTGAGATGATTGTAGTTCGCAATCAGACCTTGAGCCTCAAGTCTCTTGAATATAGTCTTTCTCATCTGATACACAATCCAACAAAGCTGAACTTGGACTCACCTCTATTCTCACAACCGTTAATATAAAACTTAACACGGTCCAGCAAAACAGGCAGACGGACGCAGTTTCTTCGGTATCGAACGAAAGAAATCCTTTATAACGTCAAAGCAAGATAGAAGGTTCAAGGTGTAAACATGGGCAGTCTATGGCTCGGAGCTTTCGTCGGCTTTCTTGTCACTGTTTTCCTCGGCTGGATCATTCCTGGACTGGGTCTGCTGGTGGGACATTTGGCCGGAGGATTGGTCGCCGGCGTCATAGCGAAAGGAGGAGTTGGCAGAGGCGCGCTAGCCGGATTTCTCGCGGGAATATTCGGCGGAATAATCCTCGCAATAATCGCAATAATTGCCACGGGAGCGATCGGAGGAATACTAGGAGGTTTCTTTGGAGGAATGCTAGGCGTCTTGGCTGGCGTAGTGCTAGGAATCGTGGCAATACTGGTGAGCATTGTCGGCGGAATAATATCAGCTATCGGCGGACTGATTGGCGGCGCAATCGCCAGATAAGTACACAGAAAACACCCTTTTTCTTTCTTGAACACTTGACCCGATTCGCTTCTCCGTGGATCATGCGAAGACTGACGATGTCAGTTGATTGTCTGCAAACTCTGGTTCCAATGTGGGACCACAGAGATTTTTCCGTCGGCGAACAAAGACGAAAGGAGCTTTGCCTACCGAGGATAATATTCTTTATTTGTCTGGAAAACCTTTTTTAGCAAAATCATTGACCTTAGTTTCACAAACCAAGGTGACAAGGATGAGCGAAATCAGGAAAATTGCAGTGTTGGGAGCCGGTTTGATGGGGCATGGAATAGCCCAAGTAGCCGCTCAAGTTGGTAAGTACGAGGTGAACCTCAGAGATGTTGAACAGCGGTTCATCGACAACGGAAGGAGCATGATCAAAGACAGTTTACAGCGTTTTGTCAAGAAAGGTCAGTTGTCCGAAGCTGAAATGAACGCTATACTAGGCAGAATCCATCCCACACTCGACATCAAACAAGCTGTGGCCGACGCAGACTTGATAATCGAAGCCGTTCCCGAAAATATAGACCTCAAGAAAGCGACATTCGGAGACGTGGACAGCTATGCTCCTCCACACGCCATAATTGCTTCTAACACTTCCTCTGTCAGCATCACAGAGATGGCTTCAGCCACAAAACGCCCCGAGAAAGTATGTGGAATGCACTTCTTCAATCCTCCACAACTCATGAAGTTGATCGAAATTATCAAAGGCGCCCGAACGTCAGACGACACCGTTAAGATCATATTGACAGTTGCCAAGAAAATGGAAAAAGAAACAGTGCTCGTGAAGAAGGACAGCCCCGGCTTCATAGTCAACCGCATATTGATGCCGGCTTTGAACGAAGCGGCAGCCCTATATTGGGAAGGAATCGCCGACCGAGAGGACATTGACAAGGCAATAAAGCTCGGCTTGAACTGGCCAATGGGACCCCTCATGCTTCTGGATTATATCGGCTTGGATACGAGTCTGGCAATCACAGACGTGTTAACGAAAGAGCTCGACCCGAAGTTTCATCCTACGACAGGACTGAAACAGATGGTGAAAGCTCAAATGCTCGGCAGAAAAACCGGGAAAGGATTCTACGATTGGACCCAGAAGTAAAGGAGGAGCGTAGAACGATGGAATTCAAATTTATAATCTACGAGAAAAGCGATGGAATAGCCACTATCACTCTGAACCGCCCTGAAGCTCTCAACGCCTTCAGCAAAGATGTCATAGAAGAACTTCTCAACGCACTGGAAGATGTCAAATCAGATGAAAGTGTCCGCGTAATCGTTCTGACTGGAGCAGGTGAAAAAGCGTTCTCCGCTGGTGCCGACATAAAAGCCATGGCAGGAATGACTGCACTGAGAGCAAGAGAATTGTCACTCATGGGCGAGGAGCTCTGCATTGCTTTGGAAAACATGCAGAAGCCTGTCATCGCTGCAATCAACGGCTTCGCGTTGGGCGGCGGATTGGAAGTCGCCATGTCATGCGACCTTCGCATAGCTTCAGAAAATGCGCGGATGGGACAGACTGAGATCAACATAGGCTTGATCCCAGGATGGGGTGGAACTCAACGACTCACACGCCTGATTGGAATGACAAAGGCAAAGGAACTCGTCTTCACAGGGAGGATGATTGACGCGAAGACCGCGGAGCAGCTTGGTATCGTGAACATTGTCGCGCCTGCCGACAAATTTCGAGAGAATGTCCGAACGTTTGCATTAGACCTGGCATCGAAGGCTCCTGTGGCGTTGAGAGTTGCAAAGGCGTTGATCACCAAAGGAGTAGACATGAGCCTGGACGGGGCTTTGGCATTTGAGCGCGAGGGATTCGGTGTGGTCGGTTCCACAGAGGACCTGAAGGAAGGAGTTGCAGCCTTCACAGAGAAGAGAAAACCTGCATTCAAAGGCAAATAGCAGACTTTGAACAGGGTGAACAGCAGTGAAATTCGTGATTTTCGGGCCGCCGGGTTCGGGCAAAGGAACATACGCATCACGCTTGCAGTCGCAGCTGGGCGTAGACGTAATCGCGATGGGAGACATTTTCCGAGAGATAATTAAAAAAGACACGGCACTGGGCAGAAAAGTCAAAGGGTTTGTGGAGAAAGGACAGCTGGTTCCTGACGACGTGGTCATAGAAGTCTTGAAACAACGCTTGTCCAAACCCTCAAGCAAGAAAGGCTTCATTCTCGACGGTTATCCACGCACGATTGAACAGGCTAAAACCCTGGACAAACTCATCAAAATAGACGCAGTCATCCAACTCACGGTGCCCGAATGGATAATCATCGAGAGACTGTCAAGCCGCAGAATATGCAAAGACTGCGGCGAAGTCTACAACATACGCTTCTTGAAAACCAAAGTTGAAGGAATCTGCGACAAATGCGGCGGAAAGCTCTATCAACGGTCGGATGACACGCCTCAGGTGATCAAAGATCGAATCGGAGTGTATGAACGCCAAACTCAGCCGATCTTGAAGCATTACAAGGAACAGAAAGTGCCCTTTGTCGAATTCAACTGTGAAAGCCTTGACTTGCCGCCTGAGGTGGCCGTCAAAAGCATACTCAAACAGCTCAAGCTCCAAGGACTGGCATGATACAACAGCGATCCGCAACAACCTTTACAAGAAAGCCCTGCTACCTCTTATTCGAAAGAGTCGTGGCGAGCCATGGGAGAAAGGGCAGGCTCAGATACCAAACGCAAAGTTCGGAAGCGCGGAACGAAGTTTTGCCCAAAATGCGGATCAACTAACATCTATTGGGCTCGCGGCTTGGCGCAACTATGGTCTATTTGGGAATGCAGAAACTGCGGATATTACGGTGCATTCATCGTGGAAGATGGAAAACTATCGCAAAAACTCCAAGAAGACTACGCCAAAAAACACCAATTGACAAGCAACGCTCAGACCTGAATATAGAGAACAGTTGCCCATGAGTGAAAACAAGAAAAAGTATGGGTAGAGTTTTTGCTTTTCTGGGCTTAACAAGTGCCTACTTCTTTTCTGAATGCCTCGGTCAGGTCTTTTCCCCAGTTGTCCAAAGCTCTAAGTTTGCCGAGGAAGAACCTGAGTACTGGTGGTTCAGACACGAACTTCAAACCCTTGACGAGTTTTCTGTGTGCATAGAGCCATTTGATCCTATCAATCGCGTATTCAATGTGTGACACCGTGTAGACCCTTCTTGGCAACGCAATTCTTGTCAGTTCAACATCTGCAAGCAATTCTTTCCCGTCTCGGTCTCTGTCCACTGAGATTGTGCCTCTTTCCATGCTTCTTATTCCTGAAGAGATGTAGAGCGCAGCCGCTAGCGCTCCGGCAGGATACTGGAGTTGTGGAACGTGCGGTAGGAACTTCATTGCGTCGAGGTGACAGGCCAATCCGCCTGGAGGAGTCACCACAGGGATACCGGCTTTGACGAGTTTGTTGATGAAATACTTGATTTGTTCAACCGAGCAGCCTGCGACTTCAGGTTCGACCATCTCCCTCATTCCGACGCCCATCGCTCCGACTTCTCTCATGGACATGCCGCCATAAGTGAAGAAGCCTTCGTAAACTGGAAGCCAAGGCTGTATCTGCTCAAAAAGCTTCAGATTATTGGTTGCTATGCAGCCGCCTCTTACACACGTGTTCTTCCTGCCGCTCATATAGTAAATGTCCGCCAGACTGCACATTTCCTTGACTACGTCTGCAACAGTCTTGTTTTCATATCCTTTTTCTCGCTGTCTTATCAGATAGGCGTTTTCAGAGATCAGGCTTCCATCAATCACGAGAAGGAGACCGTTCTCAACGCAGATCTGCTTTATTTCCTTCAGGTTTTTCATTGAGAATGGCTGTCCGCCGATCAGGTTAGTGGTGGCTTCCATTCGCACGAAGCCTATTTTGTCTTTGCCGTATTTCTTGATCACGTCTTTGAGTTTCTGTGGGTCCATGCATCCCTTGAACGGATTGGTGCTTTCGGTCTTCAACGCCTCGTCATAGTAGATCTCCAGAACCTGCATTCCCTGAAGTTCAATGTGCGCTCGTGTTGTGGTAAAGTGATAGTTGGTCGGGATTACGCCGCCAGGCTTGGCATAGACTTTTGCCAAAAGATGTTCAGCCGCTCTTCCCTGATGGACGTTCATGACGTGTTTGTAGCCCAACACGTCTTCCACTGCCTTGGCAAACTCGTAGAAAGTCATGCTGCCTGCATAGGCATCATCAACCGTCATCAAAGCGGCAAACTGTTTGTCGCTCATAGCGTTTACGCCGCTGTCTGTCAACATATCAAGGAAAATATCTTTCGTCTTCAGCAAAAACGTGTTGTAGCCAGCTTCCTCTATGGCCTTAAGACGTTCTTCAACGGGTACGAGCTGTATTCTCTGAACCATTCTTGCCTTATGCATTTCAATGGGAATTTCTTCGCCAGTAGAAAGTTTTATGGACATAGTGCAAACCTCGAGAGAATGCAGTTATCACGTGGAGATTTTTATAACGCTTTCGGTCTCATATTCTGATCCAACCGTTGCATGTTTTTCCCACCAAAAGCTATATGTAAACGTCGAAGACTGACAACAATTCGAAGAATTGAGGAGAAGTTTATTGCCCGATCTCAAAATTCTGCTGAAAAACATGCCTGAGAAACGGGTTCTTCTTTTAGGCAATGAAGCCATCGCCCGTGGCATCCTTGAAGCAGGCGTCAGCGTAGTGACCACTTACCCAGGCACGCCGGCCTCTGAGATAGGAGATTCGATTTCAGAAATCGCTTCTGAAGCAGGCTTATACATGGAATACTCGGTCAACGAAATGGTAGCCGTAGAAGTGGCTGCAGGAGCTGCCAACAGTGGAGTGAGAAGCCTGACAGCTATGAAGCACGTCGGTTTAAACGTGGCCGCAGACTTCGTCATGACTTTAGCGTATACAGGAGTCCGAGGAGGATATGTGATTGTCACGGCAGATGATCCTGAATGTTACAGTTCACAGAATGAACAGGACAACCGCTTCTATGCTTTGCTTTCGAACTTGCCATGCCTCGAACCCTCTGACCCTCAAGAAGCAAAAGACATGACTGTCTCGGCGATCGAAATTTCCGAAAAACTCGAGTTGCCCGTCCTCTTGAGAACAACAACCCGCGTAAGCCACACACGAGGACCCGTCACATATGGAAACTTGGAAAAAGCAAAATCGCAGGGTCAATTCATCAGAGACTTGAAACGTTTGAACATGGTCCCTGCCTTTTCAAGGCCAAAACACACGGTTCTCTTGAGACAGGCTGCAAAAGCAAAGGAAATCAGTGAAACTTCGCCCTACAACAAAGTCGTCAGGAAAGGAACAGAAATCGGCATAATCTCTTCAAGCTCAGCCTACAATTACGCTGTTGAAGCAGCAGATTTGCTCAACCTGGACGCGGGAATACTGAAACTCGGAATGACCCATCCGCTTCCGGAAAGAAAGATCATCGATTTCCTAAACCAATACGACAAAGCGGTCATCGTCGAAGAACTCGAACCTTTTCTCGAGATGCAAATCAAAGCTATGGCCAAAGACCACGCGCCAAACGTGAAGATATACGGGAAAATGGACACTGAATTCTTCCCTCGAGAAGGCGAGCTATCAACACGACTGGTCGGAGAAGGCCTTGCGAAGATAACTGCAAAACCAATGCCGATTGACATTCGAAAAATCGATGAGAAATACGCAGAAACCAAAAAGGACCTGCCGTCAAGACCACCCATACTATGCGCAGGATGCCCACACAGAGCCTCATTCTACGTCATAAGGAAAGTGGGAGGAGACAAAACACTTTATCCCACAGACATAGGATGCTACGCCTTGGGAATCTCTCCACCATTGAACGTTGGAGACCTCATGATTTGCATGGGCGCCAGCGTGGGCACAGCCCAAGGAATAAGAAAGGCAACAGGAAAGGATACAATCGCAATAATAGGAGACTCAACATTCTTCCACGCCGCCATTCCAGGACTCGTCAACGCCGTTTACAACAACAGCAAAATCGTCGTAGCCGTCCTTGACAACCAGACAACCGCAATGACCGGACACCAACCGCACCCTGGAACAGGTCTAACCGGCATGGGAAGCCCTGGAGAGAAAGTTCTCGTCGAAAAAGTAGCCGAAGGATGCGGCACCAAATATGTCAAAGTGGTGGATCCTTTCAAGACAAGAGAAGCTTCGGCCGTTTTGAAAGAGGCCCTGAAGCAGCCTGGACCTTCCGTGGTCGTGTTCCGTTCTCCGTGCACTTTGATGGATCTCAGGGAGAAGCGGCGCCGAGGAATCAAAGCGACCCCCGCAAAGATCACGGACAAATGCACCAATTGCATGGCCTGCATCAAGTTGTTAGCCTGCCCCGCAATCGGCGTGGAAGAAGGAAAGGCAGTAATCAACGACGCCTTCTGCACTGGATGTGGCCTGTGCATCTCTGTTTGCCCATACGGAGCCATACAAGGGAGCTGCGCAGAATGAAGGAATTCAACATAGTCCTCGCAGGAGTCGGAGGACAAGGCACACTTCTAGCCGCCGAAGCGCTCGGAACAGCTGCCGTTAAGGATGGTTTGAACGTTAGAGTCAGTGAAATTCACGGGATGGCTCAACGCGGCGGAGCTGTCGTCACAACAGTGAGAATAGGTGATACAGTTCACGCATCAACGGTATTCGAAGGCCGAGCAGACGTGCTCCTAGGGTTTGAGCCCATCGAGACCGTTCGCAACCTCAAATACTGCTCAGAGAAGACTCTGGTTATCATGAATACCGAGAAGATTCCGCCAACCGAACTGGCCTCCAAGAACTTGAAGTACCCCAGCATAGAAAAAATAGCGAGAGACATTGGTCTCTTTACGAAAAAAATCGCACAAATAGACGCAGCGGAACTTGCAAGAAAAGCGGGGAACAGCCTGACTCAAAACGTGGTTCTGTTGGGTGCTCTGGCAGGAACGGGGATTTTGCCTCTCAAGAAACAAAGCCTGATAAAGGCCATAGGTGAGCTTGTCCCCGCAAAATATGCTGAGATCAACCTCAAAGCTTTTGAACTGGGTCGTCATAGCATGGAAAAAGGAAAAGAAGCTTAGCTTTCTTTACAATTGGAAGGATCGTTCCGAGTCTTTTCGTATTCCAGTATCGCTTTGAGCATATCTTGGAACAGCCTCATGTCTGAAACATCCACGACAGGGATCTGAAAGCTCTTGTCGATCTCGTACAACTTTGTATATTTTGGAAATTCAACGTAGCAGACTTGGCTCACAGGAAACTCCCTTTTCTTGATCTCTTGCTCAAACGATTTTTCGTATACTTCGAGACACAACAAATAACCGTTTATCCAGTAAAGTCTGCTTGCTCCATAGGTCGCTGCACACCAGGCGATGTTATCTTTCGATCGGCTATCGACTCCTAGAATAACTACCTTCTTTGTAGGCGAGACTTCAACGTCCATTTTCAGTTCACTGCGTAAAGCAAGTGTTCAGGACCTCTTTAGCCTTGCTGCTTATCTTGGGTCCGAGTCCATGAACCGTCTCAGACCAACCGTCAACGTTTATCATGGCGTTCAAAGGCGTCTGATAACATTTGAGTATTGACAAAGCCTTTTCTCTGCCAACGTTTGGAAGGCTTGCCACAAAATAGAGTTGCGCATCCGCGACAGTATCCACCTTCTTGAACGGATGGACCGTTGGAGCGCGCTTTTCAATTACCTGTTCCTGGCGAGCAGCGACGTAGAGAAAATCAACCGTCTCCTTATAGGACGTAGTGTTTATTATGGCCACGCCGTTTCTGGCAAGGTTAAACATTGCACCCCAAACCGACGCTGGCTGTATTCGGCTGTACTTATAAATTATCGGCAAGTAGCCTTCAAGCAGTATCAGAGCCTTCGGGTACACTTCTTTCAGCCTGAACAGTTGTTCAAAAAGGAAACGCCGCGTGAGGGTATAAACAAAGTCTTGGACCGTCTTCCTTTCAACCGCACAAACGTCAGATAAAATGTAGTCGCCTTTTTCAAGAGTCTCAGTCTTCACGTTCACACCGCGTTCCCGAAGTCCCTTCACAATCTTCGACGCCGTGCTCGCTTCACGACTGTCAACGATTATCGTCGGCTGCTGGTTGTCGCATTTCTTCTTTTCATCGAGAAACGGAAGGAGGCTCTCAGCACCTGACATGTTCATCAGCTCACAGTGCTAACCTGAATTCGAACAGTCTTATTTGACTTTGCCGCAAAAATCGTCATGACCACTCGAGCTTTGTCCGCTGTGTCTTTATCGTTCAGAACTCAGATCCTGAACGCCCTTTCTTTTCCCAACAATATAGCCTATGAGTACAAGAGCAATTCCAGATATCAAGGCCGCGAATACTATGAAGTCAGAGCGTCCTATGACCAGGTTTTCAACCCCGATCGCTGTCATCAAGACACCAATAAAGAATACTGCCGTGCCGAAATAGAAGTTTGGATTCCTTGGCAAACGTTCACCCTAAGGATAGTAAGCTGAGCCATGTTTTTTTAATTTATTGGTGCAGACAGTAGCGCGCGTTAGGTTGAAATAGGAGTGTAACCAAGAGAAATCTGGGGAAGGAAGGACCGTTGCCGCACCTGAAGTCTAGGATGATGGCCGAGCTCGTTCTGATTGCCTTGACCTTTTTAGTTTTCCCTGTATGCATAATGTCGTCGAGAGCAGATACGCAGATACACATAGCGGGCATCAACCCTTCGTCAGCATATCCGAACGAAACCGTCCACCTCTACGGAGATGGGGCCACTCCACACTCAGTAGTCACCGCGATCCTCGTGGGTCCCCCGAACCAAATCTATTCAACTAACACAACCAACCCATGGATCGTTCTAGGTGGAAGCAATCTCACTCTTGGCTCGAATCTCTCAAGCCCCACTGGGGATTGGCAGATAAGCTTTGTGACTCCACCAGTTTTCCCTGTCTGCTATAGAGTCGTGGTTTTTGATAACGTCAGCCTCACAAATGATTCGACCAGCCTTTGTGTTTTGATGAAAGTAGTAATTGGAGAGACTTTGCCTGGACTGAATTTTACTTATGGTCCTGGAAACTTGATAATCTTGACGCCGAATGTGACTGGAGGACCTCTGAGCTTCTTTCTTCCCGCCAGTGCTTCACCGTCTTCTGGTCCGGCAGGGATATTTGTTACCCTGCATGGTCGCTTTGCTTCAGGCGGAAAGATCACGGTTTACTTCGAGAACTCGCAAGTTGCCACTATTACAGACCAGCCTGCTGGAAACTGGAGCGTTTCTTTCCAAGTGCCCGGCGTTCCCCCGGGCAACTACACGATCAGAGCCATAGACGTGGAGGGAAGGTGGATGAGCGTGGCTCCATTCATCGTTACTGCCCCGATGATCCTTCCAGTTGTTACTACAGTTTTCTTCCCCATGCTGGTAGCCGCCCTAGTGGCTTTCGGGGCGTTGGCCAGCACGATCATGCTCATGTTTATCGCGATATTTTACAGAAAACGACGAAGAAAACAGAACGCTTCAGCTTACTAAATAGAACGCCAATAAAGCGCTCCGTTAGAAGAAGACCGTCTGCTTAGAAAGCAGTGAAACTCTCTACTGTGCTCTTGTCAAAGTGCTTTATCAATTCCACAGTCAGCCTAACCGCATTTTCCAAGTCTTCAAAGCTGAGGATACCAACGTGCGAATGTATGTGTCGCGTGGGCACGCTCACTACGATGCTCGGGCATCCCGCGCGGCTCATATGGATCTTGCTCGCGTCGGTGCCTCCGGCTGCCACCAGCGAAAGTTGATACGGAATCTTTGATTTCTTAGCCGTCTCAATCACGAACCGCTTCAAGGCCTGATTGGGAATCATTGAACTGTCAAAAGTCAATATTGACGGACCCTTTCCCATTTTGGTGGGTGCCTCCTGAGGGTGCACTCCTGGAACGTCTCCTGCGATGTCTACTTCCAGCACAACAGCCACGTCTGGATCGACGACGTGAGCAACTGTGGCTGCGCCTCGGGCGCCAACTTCTTCTTGAACGGTAGCCGCTCCAAAAACCATGTTGGGATGTTTGATTTTGTCCTGGACAAGTCTGCGCACGGCTTCCATTGCGATGAACGCGCCTATGCGATCATCAAATGCTTTTCCCATGCCAAGCTTGCCATCACGAATCGTTGAGAAACCAGAGGAGGGCACAACTGGATCGCCTATTTTGACGCCCATGTCCTCAGCTTCCTTCTTTTCCGTCGCACCGATGTCGATGAACATGTTTTTCTTCTGGACAACCTTCTTCATCTCATCAATCGGCAACAGGTGCGGCGGTTTGGCTGCGATTACTCCTTGAAGATCGCCCTTTTCAGTTCTCACAGTGACGCGTTGAGATAGAAGAACCTGATCCCACCACCCGCCCAGAGGATTGAACGTGAGAAAACCAGTTTTTTCATCAATTCCAGAGATCACGAAGCCAATTTCGTCGATGTGCCCGGCAAGCAGAACGCGCGGTCGGTCAGCCGTTCCCTTGTGCGTGAAAATTACGGATCCCAGTTTATCTGTCGCCACGCTGTCAGCGTAAGCTTTGACGGCTTTCTTCACTATTCCAGCTGTTTCCACCTCGAACCCTGCGGGCCCAAACGACTCAAGCATTTCTTTCAGAAGAACCAGAGACTTCTTGTCGACCATGATCAACAAACACCTAGAAAGAAGATTTGCAGGTTCAATATTTATGCCCTTTGCAACCGTCAAGGCTCAAACAGAACGTAGTTACAGTTGAAAGCTTGGAAAAAATCGGGTTGAGGGTGACAGCAACATTATGACTTCATTTGGGCATCTTCGCCAGGACTTCAAGAATCTCCTTTATGTCAGGCAATTGCCCCAAAGGATACACCTTCAAGAAAGCCACCTTTCCCTTTGCGTCTACGATCACGTTTGCCCGTTCAGAAACGCCGTCATCTTTACGAAATATGCCATATGCTTTGGCCACTTTGCCGTGCGACCAGAAGTCTGACAAAAGCCTTGTCTTTTCGATGTGAAGA
>Ga0209253_10003362_pt1 | contig 14110 bp, 10 predicted proteins | sample FrelakmetBRP12BR_FD_187145 | JGI IMG/M metagenome (GOLD analysis project Ga0209253, IMG submission 187145) | Freshwater lake sediment microbial communities from the University of Notre Dame, USA, for methane emissions studies - BRP12 BR (SPAdes)... | ecosystem: Environmental > Aquatic >...
TTGACCAGCACGGCGATCCCGCCGGTGCGGGCCTCCGCGTCGGCCGCCAGCGCCGCCACGGCCTCGCTGCGGGCGAGGTCGGCCGCCAGCGCGAGGGCACGCACGCCGCGGCGCTCGAGCTCCGCCACCGTGGCCGCGGCCTCGGCCGTGGAGGTGTGGTGGTGCACGACGACGTGCGCGCCGCGTGCCGCCAGCTCGAGCGCGATGGCCCGACCGACCCGCCGCGCCGCCCCCGTGACCAGCGCCCAGCGACCGGCGAGCCGCATCGGCTCAGGGCTCGCCGCGCTCGAGCGCGCGCTGGGTGAACAGGTCCTCGGCGAGGCCCGTGTCGAGCCGCACGGAGGCCGTCGTGACCAGCGTCCGGGACCCCTTCGCCAGCGTGGCGACCTCCACCTCGTGGGGCACGGGCACGGCGCCCACCATGCGCACGTCGCGCTGGCGGATGCGCTTGGTCGGCTCCGCCGTCCCGTCCGCGAACAGCTCGATCCGGCGCGGCACCAGATCGTCCTTCGCGAGCCAGAGGACGATGGTGTCGTAGGGGATGGTGTCGCCCTGCGGGTCGAGCTCGATGACCCAGCTCCCGGCCCCGTCGACCGGCTCCTCGCCGCGCAGGCGGGAGCGGGCGTCCGCCTCCGTCCACCACGGCATGTCGGCGAGCATGTCGAGGTCCGCGTACGTGAGGTCCGTGCCGACGAAGCTCTCGCCCCGGGCTCGCGTGGTGATCTGGCGCACCCGGCGCAGCTCGGGCAGGTAGAGCCACTGGTCGGCGGGCGCGTCGTCGTGCCCGATCGAGAGGAAGCCGGTGCCCTTCACCTCGGCGGGGGCGTGGAAGAAGACGATGGTCTTGGTGTCCTCGCCGTTCCCGCGCCGCTCGAAGCGGGTCAGCTCGCGCTTGCGCTCCCCGCCGCGCCCGTCCTGGATGACGAGGGAGAGCCGCTCCTCGCGGTCGGTCCACTTGCGCGGTCCGTCCTCGAGGGCCTGCCGGCGATCGAGGATCTCGCGGGCCGTGTCGGCGGAGGCGCTCGCAGCCACGACGGCGAGCACCACGGCGGCGAGGCCCAGGGCGGGGGGGACGAGGGGGCGACACCTCACGTGCGTCCCTTAGCATCCGGCCTCCGTGGCCGCCACGACAGCAGGGCCGGGACGGCGCACACGCCCTGCGCTGGCGGCCCGCGCGGCGGGCCTGCGCGCGCTTCGCGGCTGCCGGCCCGTCAGGCCTGCGGCGGGCCGCCCTGCCGCTGCAACCAGCCCAACCCGCGCGCGACGTACTGCACGCCGGCGGTCGCCGTCACCACTCCCGTCGCGAGGAAGAGCCCGGTCTCGACCGCGTCGGGCACCAACCCGGGACGCATGTGCCCGACCAGGACGACGGTCACGGCACACAGCTGCAGGAAGGTGCTGAGCTTGCCGGCCAGCGACGGCCGCACCTCCATGGCGTGCGAGGTCATCGTGAAGAGGAGGAAGTAGCCGAGGATCAGCATCACGTCGCGCGAGAGCACCACGACGACCAGCCAGGGCGGGACCTCGCCCATGAGCCCGAGGGCGATGAAGGCGGACATCAGGAGCAGCTTGTCCGCCGCCGGGTCCAGGTAGGCGCCGAGGGCGGTCTTGGTGTGCGTCAGCCGGGCAATCGCGCCGTCGAGGGCGTCGGTGATCCCGGCGGCCACGAACACAGCGAACGCCTCGGTGAAGCGACGGTCGCCGAGCAGGATCAGGAAGATCGGCACCGCGACCAGCCGCAGCAGCGAGAGGAAGTTGGGGACGTTCAGCACGACGCCGGAGGCGGGGTGGTGGCGTCCGCCAGCTCGCGACGCAGGCGGCCGGCGACCGCCGCCGGCACCAGCGCCGTCACGGTGACGCTGCCGTCCTGGTAGTACTCCTCGACGACCCGCCCGCTGCGGCGCATGAGCGCGACCAGGTCGGTGCGGGCGGACGGCAGGCGGCACCGCACCCGCGAGAGCCCGGCGGCCAGCTCGGCCTCGAGGCGGGCGAGGAGGTCGCGCAAGCCCTGACCCGTCCGCGCGGAGATCGCCACGGAGCCGGGCGGAGCGCCGGCCGGCGGCGCCACCAGACCGAGGACGTCGACCTTGTTGAACGCGTACACCACGGGCAGGTGTGCCGCGCCGATCTCGGCGAGCACCCCCTCCGTGATCCGCAGCTGCTCGGGCCAGGTGGCATGGGAGGCGTCGACCACGTGCACCAGCAGGGTCGCCGTCCGCACCTGCTCGAGCGTGCTCTTGAAGGCCTCGACCAGCTGGTGGGGCAGCTTGTGGATGAACCCGACGGTGTCGGCGACGAGCACGACGACGCCGTCGGGGAGCCGGAGCCGGCGCACGGTCGGGTCGAGCGTCGCAAAGAGCCTGTCCTCGACCAGCACCCCCGCCCGGGTGAGCGCGTTCATCACGGTGCTCTTCCCGGCGTTGGTGTAGCCGACGAGCGCCACCGTCGGCGTCGGCACCGTCTGGCGCTCCTGGCGTTGCAGGCGGCGGCTGCGGTCGACATCGGCGAGGCGCGTGCGCAGCTGCGCCAGGCGCTCGCGCACGCGGCGGCGGTCGACCTCGAGCTGCGTCTCGCCGGGACCCCGGGTGCCGACGCCGCCGCCGCGCTGGCGCGAGAGGTGCGTCCAGGCGCGGGTGAGGCGCGGCAGGAGGTACTGCAGCTGCGCCAGCTCGACCTGCAGCTTGCCCTCGGTGCTGCGCGCGCGCTGCGCGAAGATGTCGAGGATGAGCGCGCTGCGGTCGATCACCTTCACGCCGAGCGCCGTCTCGAGGTTGCGCTGCTGGGCGGGGGTGAGCGGGTCGTCGAACACCACCACGTCGGCGTGCGTCTCGCCGACGATGGTCTTCAGCTGCTCGACCTTCCCTGCCCCCACGAACGTCGCCGCGCTTGGACGGCGCAGCTGCTGCGTGGCCTCGCCGACCACGTCGAGCCCCGCCGTGGCGCCGAGCCGCGCCAGCTCCTGCATCGACTCGCGGAGCGGCACCAACCCCTTCAGGCCGTCGACCCCCACCAGCACGGCCCGCTCCCGCGGCCGCTCGGTCGTGTGCGTGCGTTCGCTCACCGGAAGGACATCATCCCGGCACCGAGCACCCGCTCGACCGCCTCGAGCACCGCGGTACTCGCGGCCACCCGCAGGGTGTCGGGCAGCGCCAGGATGGTCTCGCTCTGGTCGGGGCGCAAGAGGTGCAGGAAGGTCGCGCACGGTCCGGGGTGCTCGACCAGCACGGCCTTCAGCCGCGCGAGGCCCTCGACGCCCGCCTGGGCCGGCACGCGCACGTGGATCTGGCGGATGGCATCGGCCCGCGCGGCGTCGAGCGGCACGAGGTCGTCCGCGATGATCTGGCAGCGCTCCGGGGACAGGTCGAGCCCGCCGCCGACGACCACGGCCGTGCCCGGCTGCACGATGCCCTCGTGCTTGCGGTAGGTGTCCGGCCAGGCGATCACCTCGACCACGCCCTCGCGGTCCTCGAGCATGAAGGTGGCGTAGCGCTCCCCCTTCTTCGAATTGCGCAGCTTGAGGGTCGCGATGACGCCGCCGAGGCGGACGTGCGGGCGGGCGTCGTGCCGGCCGGGCCGCGTGCCCGGCGCCGGCGGCAGCTCGCGGCCGCGCGTGCGCAGGGTCGCGGTGGTCACGTTGGTGAACTTCTTCAGATCCCGCTCGTAGCGGTCGAGCGGGTGGCCAGTGATGAAGAACCCGAGCACCTCGCGCTCGCGCCGCAGCTCCTCGTCCGGCTTCCAGACCGGGGCGTCGGGCAGCGGCGGAGGCGCCATCGCGGGCGCCGGCCCGGCGCCGCCCCCGAACAGCCCGAGCTGCGGGCTGCTCGCCTCGTCCGCGCGCACCTGCGCCCAGCGCAGCACGTCGTCCAGGGCGGCCATCAGCCGCGCCCGGTTGCGCCCGAGCGAATCGAAGGCCCCGCAGGCGACCAGGCTCTCGACGACGCGGCGGTTCACCTGCTGGCTGCGGACACGCAGACAGACGTCGTGCAGCGTCGTGAACGGCCCGCTCTCCCGCGCGGCGAGGATCGCCTCGATGGCCTTCGAGCCGACGCCCTTGACGGCGCCGAGGCCGAAGCGGACGGCCTCGCCCACCACCGTGAAGTCCTCGCGGCTCTCGTTGACGTCGGGCGGCAGCACCGCGATGCCGCGCTCGCGGCACTCGGCGATGTTCTTGTAGGTGGCGTCGGTGTCGCCCGCCTCCAGCGAGAGCAGGCCGGCCATGAACTCGACCGGGTAGTGTGCCTTCAACCACGCGGTCTGGTAGGTGATCAGCGCGTACGCCGCCGAGTGGCTCTTGTTGAAGCCGTAGGCGGCGAAGGTCTCCATCTGGTCGAAGATCTCGGCTGCCAGCCGGGCGTCCCCCGCGCCCTGCTCGGCGACGCCGGCGAGGAAGCGCTGGCGCTCCTTCGCCATCTCCTCGGCCTTCTTCTTGCCCATCGCGCGCCGCAGGTTGTCGGCGTCGCCCAGCGAGTAGCCGGCCAGCGCCTGCGCGATCTGCATCACCTGCTCCTGGTAGACGATGACGCCGTAGGTGTCGCGCAGGATCGGCTCGAGGGCCGGGTGCGCGTAGCGGATCGGCTCGCGCCCGTGCTTGCGGGCGATGAAGACGTCGACCATCGTCCGCCCGTCGTCGAGCTTGGCGTCGAGCGGCCCCGGGCGGTAGAGGGCCAGCACGGCGACCAGGTCGGCGAAGCACGACGGGACGATCTGCGTGAGCATGCGGCGGATGCCGCCGGACTCGAGCTGGAACACCCCGACCGTGTCGCCCGCGGCGAGCAGCTCGTAGGTGCGCGCGTCGTCGAGCGGCAGGGCGCCGACGTCCACCGCGGCGCCGCGCGCGTCGCGGATGCGGCGCACGATGCCCTCGATGAGCGTCAGGGTCTTCAGCCCCAGGAAGTCGAACTTGACGAGGCCGATCGCCTCGACGTCGCCGTAGGTGAACTGCGTGACGACCGAGCCGTCCTTGTCGACCCACAGCGGCAGGTCGTCGGTGAGCGGGGTCGGCGCGATGACGATGCCGGCGGCGTGCTTGGAGGCGTTCCGCAGCAGCCCTTCGAGCCGGAGCGCCAGGTCGAACAGGCGCTGCTCGCGGTCGCCCTGGTCGCGGAGCGCGACCAGCCGGGGCTCCATCTCGAGCGCCTTGGCGAGCGGGAAGTCCTTCCCCTGCTTGGGTTCGGGGTAGAGCTTGGTGATGCGGTCGGTCTCGGCGAAGTTGAAGTCGAGGACGCGGCCGACATCCTTGATGGCCTGCTTCCCCTTGAGCGTACCGAAGGTGATGATCTGCGCGACCCGGTCCTCGCCGTACTTCTCGCGCACGTAGCGGATCACCTCGTCGCGGCGGACGAAGCAGAAGTCGACGTCGATGTCGGGCATCGAGCGGCGCTCGGGATTCAGGAAGCGCTCGAACAGGAGGCCGTGCTCGATCGGGTCGAGATCGGTGATGCGGAGCGCCCAGGCGACGAGGCTGCCCGCCGCCGAGCCGCGGCCGGGCCCGACCGGGATGCCCTGCCCCTTCGCCCAGTTGATGAAGTCGGCCACGATCAGGAAGTAGCCGGCAAACCCCATCTGCTCGATGACGCGCAGCTCGTAGGCGAGGCGCGCGTCGTACGCGCTCTCGTCGTGCGGGTCGCTGTCCAGGCGGCGGCGGGCGTTCAGGCGGTCGTCGAGTCCGGCGCGTGCGGCCCGATGCAGCTCCTCCTCGAGCGTCGCGCCCGGGGGCACCGCGTACACCGGAAAGCGCCAGCGCTGCTTCAGCTCGAGGTCGCAGCGCTCGGCGATCTCGAGGGTGGCGCGCACGGCGTCGGGCACGTCGGCGAAGGCGCTGGCCATCTCCTGCGCGTCCTTCACGTAGAGCTGGTCGGTCTCGAACTTCCACCGGCGCTCGTCCGAGAAGGTCTTGCCGGTCTGGATGCAGAGCAGCGCCTCGTGCGCCGCCGCGTCCTCGCGGCAGAGGTAGTGGCAGTCGTTCGTGCCGACCAGCGGCAGCCCGAGCTCGCGCGAGAAGCGCTCGAGCTCCGCGTTGACCACCGCCTGCTGCTGCAGGTGGTTGTCCTGCACCTCGAGGTAGAAGCGGCCGTCGAAGATGCGGGCGAGCTCCTCGGCCGCGTTGCGGGCCTTCTCGGGCTGGCCCGTCAGCAGGCTGTGCGCCACTTCGCCGCGAAGGCAGCCGGACAGCGCGATCAGCCCGCCGTTCAGCTCCCGCAGCAGCGCCTTGTCGACCCGCGGCTTGTAGTGGAAGCCCTCGCGGTACCCGGCGGTGACGAGCCGGCAGAGGTTGCGGTAGCCGTCCCGGTTCATGGCGAGGAGGATCAGGTGGTAGTTGCCGCCTGCCTCGTAGTCGTCGATGCGGCCCACCTTGTCGAAGCGGCTCGCCGGCGCGACGTACATCTCGCAGCCGAGGATCGGCTTGACGCCGTGCTTGCGGGCCAGGGTGTGGAACTGCACCGCCCCGAACATGTTGCCATGGTCGGTGATGGCGCAGGCCGGCATCCCCATCGCGGCGACGCGCGGCAGCAGCTGGGCCACCTTGTTGGCGCCGTCGAGCAGCGAGTACTGCGTGTGCAGATGCAGGTGGACGAACGACATCCCCGAGACGCCCCTCCTCCGATCGTCCTCCGGTGTGGGCGCGCACGCTAGCGGACGGGGTCCGGGTGGGTCAACGGCGCAGGCGCGCCCGCCGGACGCGCCTGCGGCCGTCACTCCCACTCGATCGTGGCCGGCGGCTTCGACGAGATGTCGTAGACGACGCGGTTGACGCCGCGCACCTCGTTGATGATGCGGGTCGACAGCCGCGCCAGCAGGGCGTCGGGCAGCCGGGCCCAGTCGGCCGTCATGCCGTCGGTCGAGCGCACCGCACGGACCGCGACCACGTTGTCGTAGGTCCGCTCGTCCCCCATGACGCCGACCGTGCGCACGGGCAGGAGGATGGCGAACGCCTGCCACAGGGTGTCGTAGAGCTCGGCGCGCCGGATCTCCTGCTGCACGACGGCGTCCGCGCCACGCACGATGCGCAGGCGCTCCTCGTCCACCGGGCCGATGATGCGGATGGCGAGCCCCGGCCCCGGAAAGGGCTGCCGCGACACGATGCTCTCCGGCACCCCGAGCACCCGACCGAGCTCGCGCACCTCGTCCTTGAAGAGCTCGCGCAGCGGCTCGAGCAGCTCCAGGTGCATGCGCTCGGGCAGCCCGCCCACGTTGTGATGGCTCTTGATGGTGGCCGAGGGCCCGCGCACCGACACCGACTCGATCACGTCGGGGTAGAGCGTGCCCTGCGCGAGGAAGGCGGCGTCCGTGAGCTTCCTCGCCTCCTCCTCGAACACCTCGATGAAGGTGAGGCCGATGATCCGCCGCTTGCGCTCCGGGTCCTCCTCCCCGGCCAGCCGTCCGAGGAAGCGTGCGACCGCGTCGACCCGCCGCACGTCGAGGTGCATGCTCTCGCGGAAGGCGGCCATCACCTCCTCGCCCTCGTGCTCGCGGAGCAGCCCGTTGTCCACGAAGATGCAGGTGAGGCGGTCGCCGATGGCGTGGTGGACGAGCGCGGCGACGACGGTGGAGTCGACGCCCCCGGAGAGCGCGCAGACCACGCGCCGCGGCCCGACCCGCTCGCGGATGCGCGGGACCCAGGCGTCCACGAAGCCCTCCATGGTCCAGTCGGGCTTCGCGCCGCACACGCGCAGCGCGAAGTTGCGCAGGATCTCCTTGCCGTCGACGCTGTGCGTGACCTCGGGGTGGAACTGCAGCCCGTAGATCGGCTTGTCGGCGTGCCGGAAGGCGGCGTGGGGCGAGTTGTCGCTGGCGGCGAGCGTGATCAGGCCGTCGCCGAGACGGGTCATCCGATCGCCGTGGCTCATCCACACGCGCGTCGTACGGCCGCCGATGGCGAGCAGCGGGTCCATGCGTTGCACGTGCACCTCGGCGGGCCCGAACTCCTTCTCCTCCGCCCGCGTCACCTCGCCGCCGAAGGCGAGGTTCACGATGCCCATGCCGTAGCAGATGCCGAGCACGGGCACCTCGCCCGAGGTCAGCAGGGCGAGCACTTCGGGCTCCGGCCGCGGCGCGTCCTCGGCGTAGACGCTGGCGGGTCCGCCGGACAGCACGATGCCGGCCGGCGCCAGCGAGCGCACCACCTCGAGCGCAACGTCGAACGGATGGATCTCGCAGTAGACGTGCTGCTCGCGCACCCGGCGGGCGATCAGCTGGGTGTACTGCGACCCGAAGTCGAGAACGAGGATCACTACTCGAGCCGGTAGTTCGGCGCTTCCTTGGTGATGAAGACGTCGTGCACGTGGCTCTCGCGCAGCCCCGCGGACGACACCCGCATGAAGCGGCCGTCGCGGCGCAGCTCGTCGAGCGTGCGCGTCCCCACGTAGCCCATGCCGGCGCGCAGCCCGCCGACCAGCTGCGCGATGATGAACGACAGCGCGCCCTTGTACGGGACGCGTCCCTCGATGCCCTCCGGCACGAGCTTCATGCCCGCCTCGGCGGTCGGCTCGTCGTCCTGGAAGTAGCGGTTGCGGCTGCCCTCGCGCTCGCGCATCGCCTCGAGCGACCCCATGCCGCGGTAGAGCTTGTAGGTGCGGCCCTGGTAGAGGATCGTCTCGCCCGGGCTCTCCTCGGTGCCCGCGAGCAGCCCGCCGATCATCACGCTGTGCGCGCCCGCGGCCAGCGCCTTGGTGATGTCGCCGGAGAACTTGATGCCGCCGTCGGCGATGACGGGGATGCCGGCGCGGACCGCCGGCGCCACGGCGTCGGCGATGGCGGTGAGCTGCGGCACGCCGACGCCGGACACCACGCGGGTCGTGCAGATCGACGCAGGCCCCATGCCGACCTTGATGCCGTCCGCGCCGGCGCGCACCAGCGCCTCCGACCCCTCGGTCGTGGCGACGTTCCCGGCGACCAGGTCGACCTGCGGGAAGAGCGCCTTGATGGTCTGCACGGTGTCGATGACCGAGCCCGAGTGTCCGTGCGCGGTGTCGATCACGAGCACGTCGGCCCCGGCGCGCACCAGCGCCTCGGCGCGCTGCTCGCGGTCGGGACCGGTGCCGACGGCGGCGCCGACGCGCAGGCGGCCGCGGTCGTCCTTGGCGGCGTTCGGGTAGCGGATGGCCTTCTCGATGTCCTTGACGGTGATCAGGCCGCGCAGGTCGTCCTTCTCGTCGACGACCGGCAGCTTCTCGATGCGGTAGCGGTGCAGGATCTCCTTGGCTTCCTCCAGCGTGATGCCGGGCCGCGCGGTGACCAGGCGCTCGCGCGTCATGACCTCGCCGACGGTGCGATCGTCCAGCCGCTTCTCGAAGCGCAGGTCGCGGTTGGTGAGGATGCCGACGAGCTTCCCCTCCCGCGTCACCGGCAGGCCGGAGATGTGGAAGCGCTGCATGATCGCGAGCGCCTCGGCAATCGGCTGCTCCGGGCTGACCGTGACCGGATCGACGATCATCCCGCTCTCGGACTTCTTCACCTTCTCCACTTCGAGCGCCTGCTCCGCGACGGCGAGGTTGCGGTGGATGACGCCGAGGCCGCCCTCCTGCGCCATGGCGATCGCCGTGCGCGCCTCGGTCACGGTGTCCATGGCGGCGCTCACGATCGGGATGTTGAGCCGCACCCGGCGCGTCAGCTGCGTGGAGACGTCGGTGTCGCGCGGCAGGATCTCGGAGAGCGCAGGGACGAGCAGCACGTCCTCGAAGGTCAGTCCCTCGCGGAGCTCGTCATCCAGCATGCACCCTCCGGGAACCGGCCCTGTGCGCCATGCCGCTCCGTAGCAGGGCGTCCGGGGCCGAGCAAGGCGAACCCGCGCCCGCGACCCGCCGCGGGGTCGCCGCGCGGCACGCACGCCCGGCGGGCGTTGACGGCGCCCACCGGGGGAGCCGAAGATGGCGCATGCTGCTGCGGTTCGGGGCGCACGAGCCCCGGGTCCACCCGGAGGCCCTCGTGGTCGAGACCGCCGTCGTCGTGGGCGACGTCGACATCGGCGCGGGCTCCAGCATCTGGTTTCACGCCGTCGTCCGCGGGGACATCCATGCGATCCGCATCGGCGCCCGCTCGAACGTGCAGGACAACGCCACGCTGCACGTCGTGGGCGGGAAGTTCGGCACCGTCGTGGGCGACGGCGTGACCATCGGCCACAACGCCGTGGTCCACGGCTGCACCCTGGGCGACGGCGTTCTCGTCGGCATGGGGGCCATCGTGCTCGACGGGGCCGTCGTGGGCGACGAGTCGCTGGTGGCGGCCGGCGCCGTGGTCACGCCGGGGACCCGCGTGCCGCCGGGATCGCTGGTGCTCGGGAATCCGGGACGCGTCGTGCGGGCGCTGCGCGCGGACGAGGTCGCACGGCTGCGCGACGCGGCCACGCGCTACGTCGAGCTGGTCGCGGCGTATCGGGCGGACGCCGGGGGGGCCGCGGGTTCGCGCTAGGGCGGCGGCGGCGTTCACCGCCCGCGGGCGCGGGGACGCCCAGCGCGCACGGGCCGGGCCCGCGCGCCGCGCGCCGGCCCGGCCGCCTCGCCTTCCCGGCGCGGCCTCAGCGTCAGCCGCAGCGGCACCGCGCGCAGCCCGAAGGCGTCGGCGATCCGGCCCGCGAGGTAGCGGACGTAGGCCGGCGGCACCCGCGCCGGCGCGCTCGCGAACACGATGACCGCGGGCGGCGCCGTGCCGGTCTGGGTCGCGTAGAGGAAGCGCAGCGGACGCCCCTCGGGGCTCGGCGGGGCCACGGCGGCCACGGCGTCCCGCAGCGCACGGTTGAGCACCGGCGTCGGCACCGTCGCGCGGTACGCGCGCTCGACCTCGCGCAGCGTGCGCGGCAGCGCCTCGAGCCCTTCGCCGGTGTGGGCCGAGACGCACAGCACGGGCAGGTGCGCGAAGCCGGGGTTCAGCTCGGCGAGCCGCCGGCGGAAGCGGCGCACGTCCCGCTCCGGTCCACGGACCGCATCCCACTTGTTGGCCAGCAGGACGACCGCGCGGCCGGCCTCCAGCGCGCGCCCGACCAGGCGTGCGTCCTGGTCGGTCATCCCCTGAGGCGCGTCGAGCACCAGCAGGACGACGTCGGTGCGGGTGAGCGTCCCGAGCGCACGCACGGCGCCGTGCCGCTCGAGAGGGTCGTCGACCCGGCCGCGCTTGCGCACGCCGGCGGTGTCGATGAGCACGTAGGGCCTTCCCTCGATGGTCACCGGCGTGTCGATGGCGTCGCGGGTCGTGCCCGGCTCGGGCGCCACCAGCACGCGCTCGGTGCCGAGCAGGCGATTCAGCAGCGACGACTTGCCGACGTTGGGTCGCCCCATGAGCGCGAGCCGCGTGCCCTCCCCCGCCGACGCCGGTTCCGGGACTTGCGGCAGGGCGGCCGCGACCGCGTCGAGCAGCTCCTCGACGCCGCGGCCGTGCGCGCCAGACACCGGCCACAGCCGCTCGACGCCCGTCGCCCAGAACTCGCCGAGCAGCCGGTCCCGCGCGGGCGCATCGATCTTGTTGACCGCGACGAAGAGCGGCTTGCCGCTGCGCGCGAGCAGCCGGACGGCCTCCGCGTCCGCGGGCCCCAGCCCCGCGGTGGCGTCGAGCACGCAGACGACGACGTCCGCCTCCTCGACGGCCGCGAGCGCCTGCGCGCGCACCTGCGCCGCGATGGCCGCGGGCACGCGCGGCGCCTCGGCCTCGAAGCCGCCGGTGTCGACGCAGAGGAAGCGCCGCCCGGCGTGCTCGGCCGGGGCGACGACGCGGTCGCGGGTAACGCCCGGGGCATCGTCCACGATGGCGCGGCGCTGGCGCACGATGCGGTTGAAGAGGGTGGACTTGCCGACGTTCGGCCGCCCCACGATGGCCACCACCGGCAGCGCCGGCAGCGCCGTCTCGACCTGGGGCCGCCCGGACCCGGTCGCGCGCGGCTCGGGGCGCCCCGCGCCCGGTGCGCGCGGGCTCACAGCCCCAGCTCCTCGAGGCGGCGGCGGCTGCGCGCCCAGTCGGGCTCGACGCGCACGAACAGCTCGAGGAACACCTTCGTGCCGAGGAGGGCCTCGAGCTCCGCACGCGCCCGGGTCCCGATCTGCCCGAGGCGCTCGCCCTTGGCGCCGAGCACGATCGGCTTGTGGCTCTCGCGCTCCACCAGGATGGTCGCCGCGATGACGACGACGGCGCGGTCGCCGCGCTCCTCGAAGCGCTCGACCACGACGGCCGTGCCGTAGGGGATCTCCTCCCTGGTGGCGAGGAAGACCTGCTCGCGCACCAGCTCGGCGGCGAGGAAGCGCTCGGTCGCGGTGGTGAACTCGTCCTCCGCGTACCGCGGCGGCCCCTCGGGCAGCGCCCGCACCACCACGTCCAGCAGCACGTCGACGCCGCTGCCGCGCAGCGCGCTCACCGGCACCAGATCCCGGCCGGGGAGCAGCGCGCCGAGCGCCGCCATCAGCGGCAGCAGCGCCGGCTTGGCGACGCGGTCGATCTTGTTGAGGGCGACCACGACGGGAACGCGGCTCGTGGCCAGCGACGCCACCAGCTCGCGGTCGCCGGCCCCCAGCCCGCCAGCGGCGTCGATCACCAGGACGACCGCGTCCGCCTCCTCGAGCGTGCGGCGCGCGACCTCGACCATGCGGCGGTTGAGCGGCGAGCGCGCCGCGTGGATCCCGGGCGTGTCGAGGAACGCCACCTGTGCGCCGGGCAGCGTGCGGATGCCGCAGATCCGGTTCCTCGTCGTCTGCGGCTTCGGCGTCACGATCGCCACCTTCGCACCGACGAGCGCGTTCAGCAGCGTCGACTTGCCGACGTTGGGCCGTCCGACCAGGGCGACCTGCCCCGCCCGGTGGACCGGCGCGCCGGTCGGATCCTGCGTCATGCGATCGCCTCCGGGTGCTCGCTCGCGAGCGTGCCGAGGGCCCGCATCGCGGCGGCCTGCTCGGCCGCCTTCTTGGTGCGTCCCTCGCCCCGGGCGAGCGTCCGGCCGGACACGACCAGCTCGGAGACGAACTGCTTGGCGTGGTCCGGGCCGTGCTCCTCGACGAGCGTGTAGGTCGGCGTCTCGCGGAAGAGCCGCTGCGTCAGCTCCTGGAGCCGCGTCTTGAAGTCCTCGTCGCCGGCGCCCGTGGCCACTGCCAGCTCGCCGGCGAAGTGCGCCTCGACGACGCGCCGGGCGGCCGCGTAGCCGGCGTCGAGGTGGACCGCGCCGAGCAGGGCTTCGTAGGCGGAGGCGAGGATCTTCGCCTTCTCACGGCCCCCGCTCCGCTCCTCGCCCTTGCCCAGGAGGATCCAGCGGCCGAGGTCGAGGCTGCGCGCCTTGCGGGCCAGGCTCGCGGCGTTCACGAGCGCGGCCCGGCGCTTGGAGAGGTCGCCCTCGCGGGCCTCGGGGAAGCGGGCCATCAGGAGGTCGGACATGGCGAGCGCCAGCACCGCGTCGCCGAGGAACTCGAGCGTCTCGTTGTTGGGCACGTCGGGGTGGAACGAGCGGTGCGTCACCGCCACGGACAGTCGCTCCGGCCGTGCGAAGCGATGGCCGAGCCCGGCCTCGAGCGCCATGCGCAGCTCGTCCGTCATGTCGTCGCGACGCCCTCGACCCGGCCCCCGCGCACGCGGAGCCGCACCGGGACCCGCCGCCCCATCCAGGCGTCCGGGCCGTCCAGGCGGACGCGCAGGTAGTTGCGGGTGTAGCCGCGCAGCGCCCCGCTGCGCGGCTCGCGGCTGGTCTCCACCAGCACCTCCGCAACCGCGCCGTCGAATCGCTGCGCGAAGGCGCTCCGCTTGCGCTCGGCGAGCGCGCGCAGCCGCCGTGCCCGCCCGGCGATCGCCGCCGGCGGATTGTGGCCGTCGAGCTTCGCCGCCGTCGTGCCCGTGCGCACCGAGTAGGGGAAGACGTGCGCGTAGGTCAGCGGGCTCGCCTCGAGAAACGCCACCGTGCGCGCGAAGGCCGCCTCGTCCTCGCCGGGGAAGCCCGCGATCACGTCGGTGCCGATGGCGGCGTCCGGCAGCAGCTCATGGATCATCGCCAGCCGCTCGGCGGCCAGCGCGGCGTCGTAGCGCCGGCGCATGCGCGCGAGCACGCGGTCGTCGGCCGCCTGGAGGGGAACGTGCAGGTGCGCGCAGAGCGCCGGTGCGGCGGCCATGCGCCGCACCAGCGGCTCCGTCACCTCGTGCGGGTCGATGG
>Ga0209253_10003363_pt1 | contig 14109 bp, 12 predicted proteins | sample FrelakmetBRP12BR_FD_187145 | JGI IMG/M metagenome (GOLD analysis project Ga0209253, IMG submission 187145) | Freshwater lake sediment microbial communities from the University of Notre Dame, USA, for methane emissions studies - BRP12 BR (SPAdes)... | ecosystem: Environmental > Aquatic >...
GGAGGAGCTCATTGCAGTTGGCGAGATACGAGTACGATGGTTCTTCTGCCTGAAGTCGTTAAGCGCGTTTCCCCAACCCCGGTGGTTGCGGCGGGCGGGTTTGCAGACGGAGTCTCCTTGGCTGCAGCCCTTGCGATGGGAGCCATCGGAGTCCAGATGGGGACCCGGTTTATCGCGACAAAAGAAAGCGATTTTGAGCAAGGTTGGAAAGAAATGGTCGTAAAAAGTACGGAAGAGGATGCCTTGGTGGCCCGGGGATTTTTCGGACCGATGCGGTTCTTAAGAAATCGTCGTGCCTTAGAACTCGTGGATGCCACTATACGCGGAACCCCAGACCTCTATAAGGGCAACCCATGTGGGTCGACCCAAGAGCTCCTCGATTTAGAAATTGGCGGATTAGCCAATTTATTCCAGGGCAAGATCGATGAGGCTGCTGTTTTAGGGGGGACGGTGGCCGGGCGTATTCACGACATCCCTACGGTCCAAGAACTCTGTGATAGGACCATGGAAGAAGCCGAGGCCACTATCAGAAACCTCAGATCCTTAATCGTCTAAAGGGAATGAGGACCGCCAAAGCGCATCCAAAGACTGATGAATCCCATCCATAACTGGGGCACCCATTTCATCACCGGACTGCAAGCCATCGCCCCATGGTTCGAACCTCCGTCTCAGTTCTTCAGCTTCCTGGGCACCGAAGAGTTTTACCTGGTCATTCTGCCCCTCCTCTACTGGTGTGTGGATGTCCGCCTGGGCCTGCGTATCAGTGTCATCTTGAGCGTGTCCGACAGCCTGAACAGCTTTTTCAAATTCGTCTTTCACCAGCCCCGGCCATACTGGGTGAGTGATAAGGTGCGGGTGATCCAGGCCGAGGCTTCATACGGCCTTCCGTCCGGCCACGCTCAACACGCCGTAACTGTCTGGGGAATAGTGGCCGCACGGGGCAAGGGCTGGCTGCGCTGGCTGATGGCGGCTCTCATCTTTCTCATCGGCTTTTCGCGCATCGTGCTGGCTGTTCACTTTCCGACGGATGTGCTGGCCGGTTGGTTAATCGGTGGCGCAATCCTATGGGCTTTTTTGAAATGGGAAGTGGCCGTGATAGCCTGGTTCAATCGCTTCACACGGACACAGAAAATCGGCCTGGCCTTTACTGCCTCGATGCTGCTGATCATCATCTCGCTGGCCGGGCTGGCCGTTGTGCCGTCCGCTGACCCGCTTCAATGGGAGTCCACTGCCGCACGCGCCTTTTCACTTGCACCGGGCCAAGCAGCCATCCATCTGCGCGTCACGACAGGCACGGTCGGTGTCGCGGGGACTTTTTTTGGTCTTGTCGCCGGAGCCATCCTGATCTTTCAGAGAGGCGGGTTTGACGCGCGGGGCACATGGTCGAAACGCGCTGTGCGCTTTGCGCTGGGTATGATCGGCGTAGCGATCCTATGGTTAGGACTGCGCATGGTGTTCCCCCGTGATGCATCCCTCGTATCGCAGGTGCTGCGCTACCTCCGCTGCGCCCTCACCGGCTTCTGGGTCGCTTACGCCGCCCCGTGGGTGTTTATCAAATTAGGACTGCAAAACAGTACTAATGTTCTTGCCCAAGCCACGCCAACATAAGAAAACAGCTCGATACAGGGCTGAATCCATCTCCGCCGAATAAAACCTTCTGTTTGACGTAGAAATCCGAGAGGTATATTCTCTAAACCAGGAAGGGGCAAAGGGGAAAACGAATATTGCCTGAACACGAGTGGGGACACCGAGAGGTCATTAGGGAAATTCATGACACCTGAAGATATGACCCTAATTGCCCACCCGATCTCAATGACTCCCGCAATGATTAGAAACAGTCAGGCCATATTCGAATTCTCCTCCTTGTCTGAAGAAACAAGATAGATGCAGAAAAAAAACGAATGACTTTCTCGCTTATCCTGTAGCGGACCTGGGAGTAATTTCTTTCTCAAGCCTGCCTTCAAGGGCATCCTCTGTCCTATCCAATTCGTAGTCCATTTGCAGACCAAGCCAGAATTGTGGAGACATTTTGAAATACCGGGCAAGTCTCAATGCTGTGTCAGCGGTAATGCCCCGTTTCCCTAAAACGATCTCATTGATCCTTCTTGCAGGCACACCTAATGCTAGTGCAAGCCTGTTCTGGCTAAGCCCCATCGGCTCTAAAAACTCTTTTTGAAGAATTTCCCCGGGATGAACCGGATTAAGTTTCTTGGTTGCCATATCTTACCCCCTATGATAGTCGACAATTTCTACTTCGAAAGCGTCATTGTCTTGCCATTTGAAGCAAATTCTCCATTGGTCATTGATTCTGATGCTATGCTGCCCTGCCCTGCCCCCCTTCAGCTTCTCTAACCTGTTGGCCGGCGGAACCCTGAGATCATTCAAATTTGCAGCACGATTCAACATCCTCAGTTTTCTCAAACCAACCCGTTGAAGCATTTCTGGAAGCTTTGGGGATCTCTGTCTTTTGAATATCTTTTCGGCCTCTTTATCCTTAAAAGACCGTATCATATGACCAAAATAGCACACTTAACGTTTAACGTCAACCGTTAAATCCCGTTCATGCAGCGATTCGGGAAATAGACAAATTGGCTAAACTGCAACCTGAGCATACGGAGTCCTCCCCGCCCTTACTTTTAACTCTTGAGATGCCAATGCGATTTGTTTGAAATTCTCACTTCCAAAACTTTTAGGCGTGGTATAGAATACAAACCGCTCTATCCTCTGCAATATTTCGAGCCTGACCCAGGACCATCGCTCATAAAATAACGTGACCCTGTCCCTGCCTACCGGCCCCGGTCCCGACCGAGGGCGGGGCAGGCAGGCGTTCCGCGTGTCCGTAACTTATTAAATCTTTCCCCCTGTGGCAGGATTCGTGCTTGCACACCGAAGTGCTTGCCTTAGACAAAATACTTCGAAAGCGTTTCGCCTGCCTGCGCGAAGCCGCTTCGGCGAAGGCAGGGCACGCAGGCGTGGGTGACGAACCCATCATGAACGATAATTTAGATAGAATGGAAAAGAAAGACAGAAACGATCTCAGGACAGCCGTCCATCTGTTGGAAAACCCAGGTCTGAGTATTCGTTTGATCAACCTGATCGGGTATCCTATCGAGGGATTCATAAAGGTCCTGCCGAGATGGATTGGAAAAACAATCGGAAACACAGCAGCCAAAGCCGTAGGGACGGCTTTCTATGTGGCGTTGTCTACGATGGAAAAGAAGGGCCGCGGTAGGCCCTTTCGATTGATCCATCGGGCGATGGTTATTGTCAGCGGCGCTGTTGGAGGCTTTTTCGGACTTCCAGGCCTGATCGTTGAACTTCCCGTCTCGACAACACTGATGCTTCGTTCCATTGCTGACATTGCTCGAAGCGAGGGCGAAGACCTCTCCTCCGTGGATACCCACCTGGCGTGCATCACTGTTTTTGCTTTGGGTGGAAGGTCAAGGGGGGACAATGCCGCTGAGGCCGCTTACTATGCCGTTCGAGCGGCGCTGACGCGGACTCTGTCGGAGGCTGCTGAATTTATAGCGCAACGGGGGATTGTCGAGGAAGGAACGCCGATTGTGATCCGGGTGATGGCGAACTTGGCATCCCGCTTTGGCGTCATCGTCACAGACAAGATGGCCGCCGAAATGATACCGATCCTCGGAGCGATCGGGGGCGCGTTGATTAACTTCCTTTTTATCAATCACTTTCAGTCTGCAGCCGGCGGGCATTTCATCGTTCGACGGCTCGAGAGAAAGTACGGAGAAGAGCTTGTAAAAAGAGAATATGAAGAAGTGCTGGGAGAGCTGAGGCATGGGGCCAAGCAATGAAAGAACCAAGAGAAGACTTGATCCCTTCTATTATCTCTTTATCAAAAAGGCAACCCAATAGTAATCACTGAACCGTGACGCGTAATTCGCAAATCAATGAGGCCAAAGGATTAAGTTTTTTTACGGAACGTGGCTTTGGTTCCAGAGGTTTGATGTGTTACATTATTTTTTTTGAGTGACCTTCGGAAAGGAACGCACCTTGTCGGCGCAACTCTGTTGGAAGACGGCTATCCATCTTTTGATCGTTCTCATCTGCTGGAGTTGGGCGACAATGGAGCTACCTCCCTCTTATGCCGATCCACCACCCCATCATACCCCGAAAGGGTTCAAGAATCTTCACGACCCTTCGGAGCGCGGTTTGGGAGACCTCTTACGATGGCAACTGGGCCTGGGTCCGAGTGAGCCTCCTTTCATTTCCCATGATCAACTTCCACCTTATAAACCCAACGTGGTTAAGCCGGATTTCCCTCGAATCAAAAATCCCGATCCAGATCAGATTCAGATCACCTGGATAGGTCATTCAACCTTCCTTATTCAAATGGACGGGGTCAATGTTCTTACGGATCCTATCTTCAACGACCGCTCCTCACCTTTTCCTATCGGAGGCATCAGACGTCTGGTACCACCCGGTCTCAAACTGAAAGACCTCCCTCCCATTCATGTGGTCATCATCAGTCATAATCACTATGACCACCTGGATAAGTATACGGTCGAAGGCCTGGGAAATAAGCCAATCTATTTCGTTCCTCTGGGCCTTGCCAAATGGCTTCAGAAGAGGAAAATAGAAAATGTCGTCGAGCTCGATTGGTGGCAAGCCTCCCCACCGGCAGGGCCGAAGTTTTATTCCGTGCCGGTTCAGCATTTCTCCGGAAGGTCGCCTTTTGACCGGAATGAAACCCTCTGGTCGGGCTGGATCATTGAAGGGAAAATGGGAAAGATCTTCTTTGCCGGCGATACAGGATATTCACCTGTATTCAGGGAGATCGGAGAGCGCTTCGGGCCCATAAGAGTCTCACTGATTCCCATCGGAGCCTATAGGCCACGGTGGTTCATGAAGACAGTTCACGTCGATCCTCCGGAGGCGGTTCGAATCCACCACGACACGAATTCCCAGCAATCCATCGCCTCACACTGGGGGACGTTTAAGTTATCGGACGAGCCCATTGAGGAGCCGCCACGCTACCTGGAAAAAGCTTTAAAAGACGCAGACCTTGACGAAAAGAAATTTATCATCATGAGGTTCGGAGAAACCCTTTCCTTTCGGTGACCCGTACATATGCATTCAATCCCTTTGCATCGTCATTCCGAGTGATCCCGCCTTAGCGGAAGAGCGTGCCTGCACGCCGTAGTGCTTCCCTTAGACAAAATGCTTCATGCATGAATGCGTTTCGCCTGCCTGCGCGAAGCCGCTTCGGCAAAGGCAGGGCACGAAGGCGTGGCAATCTCACCCCTTATTCTGAAAATCTCCCCTCGCCCCTCTTTGCCAAAGAGGGGTAACTCCTCCCCAGACACATCTTTCGTCCCCGTCAGCGGGATGGGGTTTTCACGTCCGTTCTTATTAAAGTCGAGGATTGCGTATGGATCGGAAGGAAGGACTTTAGTTCAGGAGACGTTTGATGATAGGAATCTTGAGGAACTGCACCCCTTCCTCTTTGAGGATGATTTCCTCTTCTGTTGTGGCCGTCCCTTTGATATTCTTTTTTTCTGCCTCTCCGTAATGCATTTTGAGAGCCTCTTTGTAAAATTCAGCCCCTACATCCTCAAAGTGCTTTTCTAAAATTTCGCTAACCAACTGGAGGGCTTGGTGGGGATCGATCTCCTCTTTCACCCCTTCCCCCCCTCTTTTGATTCCAAAAGGGGAAAAGGCTTTTTCTATCTGATCATCGTCACATATCGGGCACGTAAGGATGCCGGAAGACTTCTGCTCCTCGAAGGAGGCACCGTCCTTGAACCAGCACTCAAATTTGTGGCCATTCGAGCAGAAAAGATCAAAGGCAATCATAAAGAATGAATAACATGTTACGATCCTTTTGGCAAGGAAAAGAAATATACAGTATCCAAACCCACTCTCTTTTAAAAGCCATTGTGCTACAAAGGGGACCACAATTGAGCAGACATATTTTCCTGAAAATCTCCCCTGACCCCTCTTTGCCAAATCCCGCGAAACGCGGGACTCCCTTTTGTAAAGGGAGGCGAGGAAGGATTTGGTCTCCACTGTCCACATAATTATGGACTGACTAATAAATGTAGTGTAAATTCCTCATCTCCCCGGCGTCATCAGCCCTTGTACGTCAGCACCCGGCCCCAAAGGCTCTTCGTCCCCCAGATGCCCGAGCGCAGACATTCCAGCTGGACGATCTGACTGTGATCAACGAAGAGATTCACTTCCGGGCCATAGTTCTTAATATACCAGGCAAAGACCTCTGGCTCAGCGGCTTCAAACATCACTTTATCGAGCCCCAGCGCATTGGCAAGCTTGGCCGGCACATCCGTGCGCCATACTTTTACATTCTCGGTAATCCCCTCCGATTCGATCATGATCATATAGGCCCCTGCTTCGATGAGGCGCTTCGCCTGGATGACGGCCCATTCCGGATCCCGTGTTCCTTCGGCCTCCAATTCTTCGACCGCGCTCGCGCCACCGGCACCAAATTGGATGCCCACCTCGGGTTTGGGTTTCAATCCCGCTCTCTTCACCTTCTCGACCAGCCGCAGCCAGTCATCTATGGGTATCGTGATGAACCCGGAGGAGATCTCAATGATGTCGAACCCAAGGTTCTTACACTCTTCGATATACCGATCGACAGCCTCCCGGCCTTGCGTGAGCACATATTCCATGAAGCCTCCTGTGTCGACCAGGACATCATACTGATGGCAGAGATCGATCAGCTCTTTCACCGCCTGGCGAGGCATCAGGCTGAAGGACCCGCCCGCAAACTTGAGCGAATCCACATAGGCCCCCATCGTTTCCAGGACGTCCTGGAGATACCGCTTCCCCATCGGGGTATAATAGGGGCCGCGGATCTCGGTCACTCCGCGTGATCGCGGCTTTGGGGGCCGCTCATTCAGCTTTAAGAAAGAGAACGCTCTGTCTTTAGGCTTTTCCATTTTTAAATCCTCCTCGTTTTCAAGAAATCTTGCTCCCACCCCCACCAGACTGTGTCATAAAAGGGGAAAAGTGAAAAATGTCATGCTGAACCTTGGACTGATGAAGATCAGGCTTGTTTCAGCATCTAAAAGAATCAAACACTTACGAGACCCTGGCACGAAGTGATGAACGAATGTGAATAAATGAATTCAGGGTGACAAAACAGTAATTACGCCACGCTCTCCACATGGAGAGGGTAAGAGGGCTAAGCCCGGACCTTTCCCAATAATTCCGTTAAGTCAGAAACTTGAATGGACTCCAGGTGTAAGACCGCACGGATGATCCCCTGACACAGCGATCGGTCCGTATAGGGCGCCACCAGTTTCTCAAACTTCTCGACCTCCGTTTCCCATGACATGGGGCGGGTTTGAAAGCCCTCGTAGTCTCGCTTCTCTTTCACCAACCTTCGGCCATCACGAAGGGTCAGAGTGATGCGGCAAGGCATCTCATCCGGAAATCTTCGGCTATAGTCCGCGGAGGGTTTAATGGTGACTTTTCTCAGAAGGGACTGAACCTCCTGACTCTGGATGCGATCCGGCCGGTACTGTTCAGGCATCACCTGACCATCCAGGAGGGCGACAGCGACCAGGTAAGGCAGACTGTGATCCGCCTCCTCTTTGGTCCGGACAAGGGTCTTATCCCCTTCTTCTCCTCCACCGATGATGTGATAGGCGACGTCGAAGATCTCAATATCGACCTGTGCCACCTCTTCCCCGTTCAAGGCATATTCCTTCCTAAGTTCAAGAATTCCTTCCAAGGCAGACTGAGAGTGGACTTCAGCATTATATCTCTTCAGGCTCGTCATTGTCACTCGTTCAAGACTTTCCTCCAACCAGTTGATCTTAAACTCCCCGGCAATGGCATCCATGAAACCCTTATTTCCCTCAAACACCTCCAGAGGACCGGTGATGCCCAGCATGGCCAGGAAGGTTCCATGGGTGCAGCTAAAAGCCGTATTGGGATAGGCCAGACCTTTCCAGTTGGAAAGTGCGCCGGTCCTCGTAACCCGCAAGGCATTAAAGGCCGTTCCACAAATGGCAATCGCATTCGCTGTACAGACCTCATCCAAACCCAACGCCTTGGAAACGCCCGCAGCGACTGCATAAGAACCCTGGGTCGTATGGTCAAAGCCTCTTGCCCGAACGGGCGCGACATCGCTCAGACGACACTGCACCTGATAGGCCACGGCCAAAGCAGTCAGAAAATTCCGACCACTTTGCTTGGCATACTCCGAAGCAGCCAGCACTGCACCGATATTATCGCTGGGATGACAAGTCTCACCTCTGGCCAAATAGCTATCATTAAAGTCAAGGTAGCGCACTAAGGCAGTGTTATAGAAGGCTGCACGGTCGGGCGCCGCCTTCCCGCCCCCGATCAGGGTACAGTGCCGAGCGCCGTCGAACGCTTCGATCTGGTCCTTAACCAGGCGGATAGGTTCCCCTTTCAGAGCCCCAACAGCACAACCCAATCCGTCCAATATCCGAATTTTGAGCTGATGACCGGCTTCCTCTGAGAGGCCGTCATAGGAAGCCCGTACCACGAATGCAGCGAGTTGTTCAGCCTGCGTCAAGGAGTGCTCCTTGCCAAGGCTGGGAGAATCCCTTGAAACAATTTTATCCTCCCTAAATGCGTCCAGGATGTGGTGCCCCGCGGGCAAAGCAGTGGCACCTGACTAACGCCCGAGCGGGGCGACATCCCCCGCCTGACGTCGGGACAGGCCGGCCAAAAGTTGGCGCATTCATCCTCCCCCGTTTAAACCGGGAGGGGCTTTCTGCTGCCGGGGTAAATACAGAGATTCTTCTATTTTAGACGGTGAAACATTGTATTTCAAGGATTTAAAGGTGTGATGTTGGAAAATACATCATCTGGGCTTTAAAAATACAAGGTTCACCTTATTTATCTTCGACACCCATGATTATACGCTCTTGTTTAATAAACTCTGGAATTTTTTTCGACCTTATGAGAATATAGAACAATGGAATCGACGCCGAGCCTCCATTCTCTCTCCCCTTGGGAACCTGGCATTCTGGCCTTGGGCGTTTTCGCTCTGATGAGTCTGGTCTTGATCATCGCCTTCCTTTTCCTTGCGAGCTGGCTCGGTGAGAAGAAACCGAACCCTGAAAAGCTGAGACCCTACGAGTGTGGCATCATTCCAACGGGTACGGCTCGATTTCCCTATCCTGTGGCGTTTTATCTGATCGCCGTATTTTTTCTCATCTTTGATGTGGAGGCCGCTTATATTTTTTCCTGGGCCATTGCCTTCGACCGCCTCGGATGGTCGGGTTGGCTGCAGATTTCCTTCTTCATTGTCATACTGCTTGTCAGTCTATTCTATATTTGGAAAAAGGGAGGCCTGGAGTGGGGACCCACAGCCCGGAAAAGCCCCGTTTCCCCGGAAACATCATCCTTGCCAAGCTCGATGAACTGATTAATTGGAGCCGTCAGTACAGCCTCTGGCCTCTTTTCTTTGGGACATCGTGCTGCTTTATCGAGATGGCGGCCGTTTTTACACCCCGTTATGACTTGGCCCGATTTGGGGCCGAAGTCCTGCGGGGATCTCCCCGGCAGGCCGACCTCCTGATCGTCGCAGGGACGGTCTTCAAGAAGATAGCTCCCGTCATTTTAAGACTCTATGAACAGATGGCCGAGCCCAAATGGGTGATCTCCATGGGTTCCTGCTGCAATTCCGGCGGGATGTATGACGTTTACAGCGTCGTACAGGGCTTGAATCAAATCATCCCGGTGGATGTCCACGTCACGGGTTGCCCGCCTCGACCCGAGGCCCTTGAGCACGCGTTGACCATTTTGCAGAAGAAGATCATTTCGGAAGAAAAGCCGGCGCGCCCTGTCTTACATCTGCGGGGGGGCACCCAGGGAACAACCCATCCCATCTTAGTAGATGGAGAGACCAAATCCAGGGACACGCGCGGCCCCGGAATGGAAGGGATCCCCATTCGTGGGACATCTGTCACACCGCCCTTGTTCTGGGACAGTCGCTCCGACCTGATGTGGACTCCACCCCCTCACCGGATCGAGTTGAAGGAACAGGATAAGTCTCTATCTCAATGCCTTAAGGAAAGGTTTGGGGATGCCATCCGGCAAACACCACAAACATCAGATATGTTGACCTTTCATATGGACGAAAATCGTTCAAAGGAGATTTTGAGATTCCTAAAAACAGAGGCCACTCCGAAGTTCCTTCGCCTTGATGATTTGACGGCCATCGATGAGTCTGCACGACGCGACCAGCGCCCCCTGCCTTGTTATGATGGGACGGTTGCAAACGAGATCGGGGGAAATCGCAGATCGATAAGGCATGACAAAGGGATTTATCCGGACTATACGTTGGTCTACCACCTGCTCTCTTTTGATCCTCCGGGGCGTCTGCGTTTGAAAGTGGGGTTGACGGGCAAAGACCCGGTGACCCAAACAATTACTGACATTTGGCCTTCTGTAAGCTGGTACGAACGAGAGACCTATGAGATGTTTGGAATTCGCTTCGAAGGCCATCCCGATCTTCGGCGACTGATCTTACCCCATGATTGGGAAGGGTATCCGCTGCGCAAAAGTTATCCCGGGCGCGCCACGGAGATGGCTCCCTATACGCACGCTTCTGCCATCAAGCATCAGCCTTTGGATGCAGGAGCCTTTGTAAAACAGAGGGAAGGAGATCGGGAGTTTCTCGTGTTGAATATGGGTCCGCAGCATGTGGGCACCCATGGGGTGATGCGGTTCGTTGTCGCCCTGGATGGAGAAAGGATAGCCGATATCAACCTCGATATCGGCTATCATCACAGAGGGGTTGAAAAGATCGGCGAACGCCAGTCGTGGCATCAATTCATCCCCTATACGGACCGAGTGGATTATATGGGAGGAGTCGCCAACAACCTCTCGTATCTCAATTCCGTCGAAACCCTCGCCGGGATCAAGGTTCCAGAGCGAGCCCAGTCCATCCGCGTGATGCTCAGTGAGTTTTTCCGGATCAACAACCACCTCGTCTGGTTTGGTACCTGCTGCCATGACGTCGGGGCCATGACCCCAACCTTTTATACCTTCCGTGAGAGAGAACGACTGATGGACATTGTCGAACTCATCACGGGTGGGCGTCTTCACCCGTCCTGGTTTCGGATCGGGGGGGTAGCCATGGACCTTCCCGAAGGCTGGAAAGAAGCGGTGGATGCCTTCGTCAAAGTCCTTCGAGAGCGTATTCGAGATTATGAGGCACTGATCACCAAGAACCCAATTTTTAAAGCACGGACCCGGGGGGTGGGTATCCTTTCCCTGAAGGATGCAATGGAATGGGGCGTGACGGGCCCCAATCTTAGGGCCTGCGGTTTGGAATGGGACGTGAGGAAAAAATTTCCTTATTCGGGCTACGAGAATTTCAAATTTGACGTCCCCACAGCCACGGGGGGCGATTGTTACGCCCGTTATCTCGTGCGCGTGGAGGAGATACGCCAGAGCCTGAGGATTATCGAACAAGCGGCCAACCAGATGCCGGCAGGCAGGGTTGTGACCGACGACTATCGTTACGCAGTTCCCGATAAAAAAGATACGCTGAAGGATATTGAAAGCCTCATCCATCATTTCATCAACGTGACTCGGGGACCGAAGATCCCCAAGGGTGAGGCTTATGCGGCCACGGAGATCTCGCGGGGAGAGCAGGGTTATTATGTGGTCAGTGATGGACTCAACATGGCCTACCGAATGCGAATTAGGGCTCCGGGTTTTGCCAACGTCCAGGTCATGCCGCTCATGGCAAAAGACGGGCTCCTTTCGGATCTCCTGGCCATCATTGGTTCGATCGATTACATCTTGCCGGATATTGATAGATAAGAGAGAAATTCGAAGCACGAAATCCGAAATTCGAAACGAGCACGAATGTTCAAAATTGAGAATGACTGAGACAAATAAAAGTTACTAATTTCCAATTTGGAATGCTTAGAAAATAACCAAAGCATCTCCTCTCCCCTGGCGCTTGCCTGCGCGTAGTCACGCCTTGCGGGACGAAGGCAGGGGAGAGGATTAAGGTGAGGGGGAGTAAATTCCAATGGTTCACCCCCACCCTCACCCTCCCCCATCAAGGGGGAGGGGAAAGTTGTCTGTTTTCATAGTTCGCAGGTAATGAATCTGTCATGTAAGATTCGTCTCGGATTTCGGATTTACGGTTTTAGGATGTTACCTAAAGAATTACTCGAAAAATTACAAGCACAGATAGCCAGGGTGGATCATCCTCGGGAATTGGCCGTGGATATCATGCTGGCTTCGCAAAACCACTACGGGTATTTGAGCGATGAAGCCCTCGAAGAAGCGGCTCGGCTTCTCGGTATGACGCCCCTTGAATTGGAGGAACTCGCTACCTTTTACGATTTTATCTACCGCGAACCGGTAGGCAAATTCGTGATCCACGTTTGCGATGGGGTCGTCTGCTGGATGAACGGGTACGATTCGGTGCTGGATTATCTCCTTAGGAAGCTCGGAACTAAACCCGGAGAAACCACAGCGGATGGGTTGTTTACCATACTACCCACTGCCTGTATCGGTTACTGCGATCTATCCCCGGCCATGTTGATCAACGGAAGGCCTTACGGGCCATTAACTTCTGAAAAAATCGACGACATTCTCAATCGGCTGAGAGTTGAACCACCCAAACCAAGGATGGCAAGGTGAGCTGAATGGTTCCGCAAGTGATCTTCCAGAATCGTAAACCAAACCGGATTGCCACGATAGACGAGTATCGCCAAAGTGGCGGCTACGAGGCTCTCACGATGGCCCTTCAGAAATACTCTCCTAAAGAAGTCCAACAGATCGTCGTCGATGCAAACCTTCAGGGTCGCGGAGGAGCAGGCTTTCCGGCAGGACTGAAATGGAAATCCGTTGCGGACAACTTTCCCTTTCCAAGGTACATCATTAGCAATATCGATGAATACGAGCCCGGCACGTTTAAAGATCGCGTCATGACCCATACCGACCCGCATATGATCGTCGAAGGCATAATCCTCTCAGGATATGCTGTCTCAGCGGAGACGGGCATCCTTTTCGTCCGACCTTCCTACGAAAACAGTGCTGTCATCCTGGAAAGAGAGCTAAAGATTGCCAAAGAGGCTGGCTACCTGGGCAAAAATATTCTTGGCAGCAACTTCTCTTTTGATATCGTTGTTCATCGGAGTGGTGGACGATATATCTGTGGCGAAGGCACCGCCCAAATAAACGCCATCCAGGGAAAGAGACCCCATCCCGTACAGTCTCCAATACGTTCGACCGAGAAGGGATTATGGGACAAACCCACTGTCCTTAATAATATGGAAACCCTGGTCAATGTTCCACACATCGTGAGGCATGGGGCAGAGTGGTTTAAAAATTTGGCGAAGACCAAAACCAGTGCTGGAACAAAACTTTATTGTGTCAGTGGAAAGGTGAATCGGCCCGGTTGTTTTGAACTTCCTATGGGAACGCGGTTAAACGAAATCATCGATGAGTATGCTGGCGGTATGCTGCCAGGACATGAATTTAAAACCTGTCTGCCGGGAGGAGCTTCCACCTTATATCTTCCGAAGAAATATTACGATGTCGAAATGGACTTCGATTCGGTCAAGAAGGTTGGGAACCGTCTTGGGACAGGGGCCGTTATTGTATTTGATCAGAAGACCTGTCTGGTTGCGGCAACGTTGAATCTGATCGAATTCTTTGTCCGGGAGTCGTGTGGCTGGTGCACCCCCTGCCGTGAGGCGTTGCCGTTCATCAGAGATCTGCTCTGGCGGATCGAAGCCGGAGAAGGCAAAGAAGAATTCATTCCGATGCTCCGGCGCATGAGCCAACACACATGGAAATCCTATTGTGCTTTTGCGCCTGGAGCGACCATGCCCGTAACAAGTTTGTTAGACCATTTTTCAGAGGAGGTCCACGAGCACATCAGCCTGAAAAAATGCCCCTACAAGGGATAATCCTGGAATAATGGAACGATGGAATAATGGAATATTGGGTTTACAGACTTTGATTGTTTTCCCATGACTCCAATATTCCACTCTTCCAATATTCCGTATGTCAAAAGCTTATGCCCAAATTAAAGATTGACGGTACAGAGATAGAAGTCGAGCAAGGGACGAAGGTGATCGAGGCCGCAGCACGGTTGGGCATCATCATCCC
>Ga0209253_10003364_pt1 | contig 14100 bp, 11 predicted proteins | sample FrelakmetBRP12BR_FD_187145 | JGI IMG/M metagenome (GOLD analysis project Ga0209253, IMG submission 187145) | Freshwater lake sediment microbial communities from the University of Notre Dame, USA, for methane emissions studies - BRP12 BR (SPAdes)... | ecosystem: Environmental > Aquatic >...
TTCCGCTCCGTACCCTGTTCCGTCCCCGTAGACGTTGGGGGCGGGGATCCCTTCCCCTCCCGCCATGCTGTTCCCCGACATGACCCCGTTATGGCAGGTGAGGCAATCGAGGCGGAAGGCGCCGTTGTCCCAGTTCGCTTTCGCCGCCGCGACTCCCGTCGTTCCCGGGGAGGGATAGGTTCTTGTCACCACCGTGGCCGTCGAGTGGCAATTGTTACAGACAGGCGTCGCGGCGAGCGTCACCCCCGGAGGCGGGGGCACTCCCCCCACCGGAGTTCCTGCGGTCGGCTTGAAATCGACTTTCCCGTCGGCGTGCGTGGACGTCGGTTGGGCAGCTCCCGTCTCGCCGTGTGTGGCATGACAATTCTCGCAAACCGAGCCCATATTGTGGCAGGTCGCGCATCCGTAGCTGTGCATTGCGGGCTCTATCCGGGGTCCCCGGTTGACCGACTCCACGCCGGCGGCGCTGGTGTACTGCTTGTAATGCACCTCGTGGCTCCCGGGGGTCAACGGGATCATCGAAGCCCCGGCGGAAGTGTACGGACTGCCGGAAACGGCATGGCACGGCCCGCAATGATACATTGCCACATACGCGGAGTTATCCCACGCCGGCCTCGTATCGGTCCCTCTCCATTCGGCGTTGTCCCCGCCGTGGCAGTAGATGTTGACGCAGGAACGGTGGTAGCTGTTGTCGTACGCCCGGAAGTCGTTGTCCCCCGCGGACGGGACGCCGCCTCCGCTGTCGTCCTTGTCGTAGAACCCGTTCCCCCCCCCCACGGAAGCTTCCAGGCCGCCGAAGCGCAGGTTCGCCTGGCCGTTGCCGTGACGCAGGGACGTCGGCACCACGTGGCATTCGGAGCACGGATACCCCATCCCCCCATTGACACTGCCCATGACCTTGGGTGCGACATGGGTGTAGTGCGCCCCGCTCAAGGAAGTCGTCGTAGCGGGTGGGTGGCACTTCGTCGACGCGCAATTGTCGGTCCCCCAGGTCGGCGGCGCGTTCCACGTGGCCGGGGTGACCACCTTGTTGTGGCACAGGGTGTTCGAGCAGCTTTGGGTGTTGTCGAAGGTGCCGAAGGTGTCGTTGACCCCCCCGGGGGCGGCGAGGTTGCCGTTGTAGTACTGGGTGTACGAAGCGGCGGCGCCGGCTCTCCCGTCCCGGTGGACGTCCGCGATGCCCGGGGTCCACGTGTTGTCCGTGTGGTCGAGTTCGCCGGTGCCCGGGCGGGCGCTTCCCGGATTCGGATGGCACCACCCGCAGATCGCGATCTGTTTCGCGCTCGGGCTCCCCTCGGCGGTGTTCGTGAGGAGCGTCGCGGACGTTTCACCGAACAGCCAGGAACCGATCGTGTCCACGTGGTTCAGGTGGGCCCCGGTGCGGTTCGGGTATGCGCCCGGGCTCCCCGCGGGCCAGTACTGCTTGTTCCCGGAGGAACCGTGGCAGCCGAAACAGGTGGGCGCGAACCCCAGGCTGTGTGGGTGGCACGCGGTGCACCGGCTCGTGCGCCCGGCGTGGGTATCCGTGTTGCCGAGCGTCCGGCTGTACGCGTTCGTCTGGGTGTGGCACACCTCGCACGGTCCCCAGGTCCCCCCGGTCCCGTTTCCCGGCTGGGCGTAGGAGCCCGCCGCGTAGCCGGCGAGGGAGTTGAAGGTCACGGATCGGACGTTGGCGTCCGTCCGCTTCGGGATGGACTTCACGTTGCTGCCGGCGTTGGCGTCGGTGTTGTCGACGGGGGCGTTGATCCCGCTGCGCAGCATCATGAACCGCTCCGCGCCGCTCTTCCCGTCCCCGTGGGGGTCGTGGCAGTCGACGCACTTCCACGGGGAGTTCGGCCAGTTGTACTTCGTCCCGGTGATCCCCCGCGCGTGCGTCAGGGCGTCGATCGTGGTCGCCCCCTTCGCCGCGTTGTCGTGGGTCCCGCGTTGTATCGAATCCCCGTGGCACCCCAGGCAGAGGGCGTCGGTGTTGTCCGCCCAGGCCCCGGTGAACCCGTTCGTCCCCCCGAACCCGCCCAGCGTGTTGTCCGCCGCCGACCCGAGGCGGAACGGGTCGTTCGCGCTCTTGGTCGTGTGGCCCGCGGTTTGGGAATGGCAGACGAAACACGACACCGGCGCGATCGTGTAATTCGAAAATCCGGCCGGGAGATTGCCGGAGCCGGTGTAATTGCCTTGCGCGGAGGAGCGTCCGTGTCCCGAATAGAGGTACTCGGCGTTGTCCACCGGGTTCGGTTTCCTCGCAGTCCCGTAATCGAGCTGCGGCTTGTAGATCTGCTCCGTCCCCGTGTGGCAGTCGAAACAGCCGAAAATCAGCGTACCGCCCCACTGCGGCTGCTGCGCGATCGGCTTCCCCGTGCCGTGGCAACTGACGTCGCACCGTTTGTTGTTCGCCTGGACGATATCGACGTTGTAGGAACCGACGGCGTTCGTGTTGTCGAAGACCACCTCCCGGCTGCCGTTGACGTGGTAGGTGGTCGTCACCCCGCCGCTCACAAACCCCTTGATCGTCAGGGTGTTATCTACCGTGTTGAAGTGACAGACCGAGCAGCCGACCCCGCCGTTCACGACGTGCGCCCAGTGGGTGTTGGCGGTCGGCGACCCCGCCCCGACGCCGGTGTAATTCGGCATCCCGTATTGCGCGGTGCCGGCAGTAGTGCCCACGCCGTGGCAACTGTTGCACGACAACGGCAAAGGCGTTTCCCCCCAACGAACCGTCCGGTAATAGTTCCCGGCGCCCCCCATCGTGTTGTCCGAGCCGCCGTTGGAGTGGCAGTAGACGTTCGAGCAGGTCATGCGACCGGGCGAGACCGTGTCGGGGGGATTCTGTACCCCAAGGGCCGTGAAGTCGTACGCAATGTTCATGGGGCCGTTGTTGTGGGTCCCCGGCTGGGGTCGGGTCCCCAGCGCGCTCGTTGCGTGGCAGGTAGTGCAGTAGAAACCGTAGATCGAGAAACTGTTCGGCGCCTGCCCGTCCGTCCGGCCCACATGCTGGGGGTGGGGATCGCGGAAGGAGTACGGTCCGAACGACGGCACGCTGTTCCGGGACGGAGGGTACGGGTTCGGCGAAAACCCGTGGCATCCCGCGCAATTCGGATCGATGGTGTTGTGGCTGTGGCACAAGACACAGGGGACGCTCTGCACCGAGGAAGCGTTGGTGTGTTCGTTCACGGTGGGCGGCGGTTTCGGAATGCGGGAAGTGTCCGTGTATGCGCTCGAGATCTGGTCGTGCCGGACGGGCAGCGTCGTCGTGTTCGAATAGGTGTGGCAGGAAACGCAGATCCTTCGGCTGCTGGCGTTGTCGTGGGAACCGGTGGAGAGGTTCGTCATCGCCTCGCTGCCGTACAGGGGGGAAAGGGTCGTCACATCGCCCGCGTTGGGAAGGTCGTACCGGATGAAGACCCTCCAGGTGTCCGAATACGCGTGCGGGTCGTGGCAATCCCGGCACGAGAGCTTGTCGCCTTTCCGGAACGCGCTGCCGCCCGCGCCGTCCGGGTCCACGTGTTTGAAGTAGTGGCCGCCCGTCTTGAACAACTGCGCGTTTTCGTTCGGGTTCAGGTCCGGATCGGCGCCTTTCTGCGCCGTGTTGTCGGGCGGGTTGTTTTCGTAATACCCCGCCACGCCATGGGGGCCATCTCCGCCGAAGGCGATGTCCTGGGGTTTATGGTTGGTGGAGAATGCCGAGGTTTTGGACGGAATGTCGTCGATATTCCCCGACGTGTGGCTGTCGTGGCAGTCGTAGCACTGGATGGTGGGAGGATGCACGTAGTTGATCTGGTAGGTTCCCCCGCCGTCGACCTCGAGCAGCGACCGGTAGTCGACGAGACTCCGGGGCCAGAGGGTGGATGGATCGGCCCTGTGCGGGATGTGGCAGGCGGAGCAGACCCCCGACGGGGCGAACGGTGTGGGTAGGTGGTAGGGACCGCTGGCTGAAAAATCGTGCGGGCTGCCCGATACGGTGGCGTGGAGGGATTTCGCCGCGAAGACAAGCACCCCCGCGGCGGCGAGGAGGGCCACCACGACGGCGGTTTTGCGCCCGATGCGCGACGCCGAGGTCAATGCACTTTCCGTTTCACCGGATTCTCCAGCACGCCGGACAGCGCGGCAAATCCCCCCCCCTGGATCCCCTTGTCGCGAATCTGCGAGACGATCTCCGCGGGAGCGTATCCCCTCTCGATGAAGGAGGAGACGAGCACCGCGGCGTTCTGCGGGTCGCGTATACTGTATCCCAGCGACGAGAGAGAGTTTAAGACATCCCGCGACTCGGATAAAGTCTTATATTTCGCCTCGGCCGCCTCCACCACCCGAACCGGCGGCGCCTCCTTGGCGACCCCCTCCCGCACCTTGCTGAACACCACGAAATAGGGGAGGTCCGCCTGGCGCAGGCGGGTCGTCACGTCGAGGACCCGGACCATCTGGCCGCAGTCGAGTTTGTGGCGCAGGATGTCTTCGACGAACGGCAGGAGGACGTCCTCGGAGATCCCCGCCTTGACCGCCGCGACGTACGCCTGCTCGATCCGGCGGATGTTCTCCTCCCCCCCGACGCCGTGCGTCCGGCACAGCTCGTCGACGGTCTTCTGGGCGAAGGCCGGAAACGCCGACGCGAGGAGCAGGAAGAGGGGAACGAGGAACCGCGCCGTCCGCCGTACCGTCATACGGGACTTTCCCCCTTCACCAGCAGGATCGAATTGGTGCCGCCGTACCCGTCGGGCATCTGGTTCGATGCGTTCGGATCGGGAACGAGGAGCTCGCCGTCGACGATGAAGTTGTAGGAGTACACCCCGGGCGGCAGCCGAAGCTCGATTTCCCACAGGCCGGGCTTCCCCGCCGCCTTCAACGGGACGCCGTCCGCGTTCCAGTCGTTGAAATCCCCCGTTACGGCGACGTCTTGCGCCGGCGGGAAGTAGAAGAAGATTTTGACCTCCTTGATCACCTGGACCTCCGGTACGGAGGCGACGACCGTTTCCCGTTTTCGCCCCCGTCCCGGCGCGGCCGAAAGGAACGGGACCTTTCCGGGTTCCGCGGAGCGTGGGGCGACGGCGGCTCCCGGCGCGGCGGGCGGCTGCGGGGTCGCAGCGGGTGCGGGAGCGGAGGCGACCCGTTCGATCCGCGGTCCGTCCCCGCGGTAGAGCCCGAGGAAGAGGGCAAAGAGAGCGGCCGCCACCGTGCCGAGCCCCACGGCCCAGCGCCCCCAACGGGCCAGGAGCGGAGGTGCCTCGGCGGGCAGGTTCGCGACGATCCGGGCGTGCAGGTACGGCGGAGGATCGACGACCTTCCCCGGAACCTCCCGGAGCGCCTGGTCGACGTCGGCGACGTCCCTGTACAGGTTCTCGCAATCCGGGCAGACGGCGAGGTGCTTTTCCAGCGCCTCCCGGTCCTGAAGGAGCGTCTCCCCGTGAAGATACCGGGCGAGCAGGTCTTCGTATTTCCGGCAGCCGTTCAAGGCACGGATCCCCCTTCGGTTCACACCTTCTAATACAATTTTCCGGACGCCTTGTTACATCTTTTTCCGCGACTCTTCCCGATAGATTCCGGCGAGCATCTTCTTCCCCCGGAAGAGGAGGATCTTCGTGTTGCTCAAGGAGATTTCCATCACCCGCGAGATCTCCTCGTAGCTGAGCTCGCTGAAATAGAACAGGACGATGCAGGTGCGGTACTTCTCCGGCAGGCGGGCGACGGCCCGGTGGACGAGAGCCCCCTCCTGCAGGTGGATGGAGGCCGAGAGCGGGTCGGTCGCGGAACCGCCGTCCGCGGCGAACGCCTCCGGATCCACGGCGTCGATGTCGACCGTCGTCCCCTTCCGCATCCGCCGGAGTTCGTCGATGCAGAGGTTCTTCGCGATGGAGAAGAGCCAGGTGGAGAGCTTCTCCTTCGTCCGGAACGACTTGATGAACCGGAAGGCGCGCAGGAACGTCTCCTGCGTCAGGTCCTCGCACAGCGCCGGGTTCTGGAAGAAGTGGTGGATGAAGGAGAAGATCGGGCGCTCGTACCGCGACAGGATGACTTCGAACGCCTGACGGTCCCCCCGCTGGGCCTTGCGCGCAAGCATGGAGTCGTCATCGAAGGCCATTCGGGCATATTACATGTGCGGCAAACCCGATTCAACGCGCGCGAATGGACTGTACCCTTGTTGTGCAAAGGCTCGCGGGGGGCTTCCACTCCGCTACGTTCGCGACCTGCGCCCGCTCACTGCGATTCCGCTCGACGCAAACCATGCCTCGCTCCATACGCCGCTGCGTGGAACCCCCCGCTGCGCCTTTTGCACGACAGGTATTTATAAAACCTTTGAGGAGGCGCTCTTCGGGGGGGCGGACGGGCGTTCCTCGGGGCAGGCGGGGTCGGGAGCGTCGAAGGCGCCCGAGGCGAGGTACGCCATGCCGCGGCAACCGCCGAGGCAACCACGGTGCTCGGCGCAACCGTCGCACGCCCACGGCGTGGAGCGGACCGCGTCGGCCACCCGCGCCCGGAGCGGGGAGTTCCATACCTCCTCGAACGTCCCGTCCTCGAGGCTCCCGAGGCGGATCGGGAGGGAGTCGCACGGGTAGAGGTTCCCCTCCCAGTCGACGTAGGCGAGCGCCGTCCCCGCCTGGCACCCGGAGAACTCGACACGGTCGCCCGTCGCGCCCGGGAACGTCGCCGAGAGCGATTTCCACAAAAAGTAGTCGTGGACGACGAGCCGCTTCCCGGGAAGCGACAGCCCCAGGGAGGCGACGGCCGCGGCGGCGGCGCGGAGCCGGTCGATCCCGGGCACAGGGACGTGCCCCCGCGCGGCGACCGCGCGCACCGCGTTCACGTTCGGAAGGTGAAGCTCGAACAGGCCGCTGCCGGCGAAGTCGGCGACCACCTCCGGCAGCTCCTCCGCGGTCTCCTCGTCGGGAACGAACGAGATCGCCTTCGCTCCTTCCGGCAGGCGCGACAGGAATCCCGCCGTCGGGCCGACGTCCCAGACGAAGTCGACCGGGTATCCGTGTCGAGAGATGCCGGTCATCTGCGGCAGGAGAGGAAGGTGCGCCGTCACCCGGGGACCGGCCTTCTGCAGCTCCGCAAGGACGCCGGAGAGTTCCGAGAGCCCCCGCTTCCCCGAGAGGTGGAGTTCGACGAAGAGGGGGTACGCTTCCGCGATCCGGCGGGCGATCCGCTTCACGCGGCCGGACCTCTCCCGGAAATCGACATCCCATCGAATCCGCACCGGCACCGAAAAATCCACGATTCCCCTCTCGCCGCGAAGTCCATCCATTGTACCCCGAAACCGATAACCTGCAGCCCATGCGAAGCACATGACGCAGGGGAGGCCCCGGTCCTGGTTGCGGCAACACGGTGCGGAGGGCGCAGCGGAGGGTTCCACGAAGCGGCGTATGGAGCGAGGCAAAGATTGCGTCGAGCGGAATCGCAGTGAGCGGTCGAAGGTCGCGAACGTAGCGGAGTGGAAGCCCTCCGCGAGCCCGGAAGCACTTCTACGGTTTCGTGTCGTCCGACCAGCAGTGCGGATCGGGGGCGTCGTACGCGCCGTAGACGGCGAAGGCGCGGGCGGTGCAGCCGCCCAGGCACGACGAGAACTTCGCGCACCCGGAGCATTTCCCCGCGGCCGCCTTGTTGCGCAGGAGGGAGAGCACCTTCGAGCCGTGCCACACCTCCCCGAAGTCGTCCCGCAGGATGTGCCCGATCGTGACCGGGATGAAGCCGCACGGGGTGATCTCCCCGTTCGGCTTGATATAGAGGGAGAGTTTCCCGCACACCGATCCCGCCACGAGCTTCCCCTTCTCCTCCGACCCCAGCAGCGAGAGGATCGGGTCGTCGAAGGCGATCGCGATCCCCTTCTCGGCGTCGCGCATCGGAACGGCCGCCTCGTAGAAGACCCGCCACTCGTCGGGGGTCAGGTCGAGCGCCTCCTTGTTCAGGCCGCCCATCCCGGAGCATTTGAAGTTGTGGAGGTCGATGGTGTGCGCCCCCAGCTCCTTCGCCAGAGCGACCAGCGCCGGAAAATCCCGGCGGTTCACCTTGCAGATGACGGACGATACGGAGAGTGGGACCCCTTCTTCGCGCAGCAGGCGGGCGGCACGCACCGCCTTGTCGAAACTCCCCGGCATCCGACGGAACGCGTCGTGGACCTCCGGCGTCGCCGAGTCGATGCTGATCCCCACCGAGTGGAAGCCGGCCTCCCGGATCCGCCGCGCGGCCGCCGCGTCGAGCAGCGATCCGTTGCTGTTCATCGTGACCTTCAGCCCCTTGCCGACGGCGAACGAAGTCAGCGGGAAGAGGTCCCGGCGCAGGAGCGGCTCCCCGGTCCCGTAGTTGAGGAACATCACCGACTGTTCCGCAAGGATGTCCACCACCCGAAGCGCTTCTTCGTGGGAAAGCTCTTCCGACGGGTCGAGCCGCGAGAAGCAGTGGCTGCAGACGAAGTTGCAGCGCGCCGTGATCCCCCAGTTGACCGTGACGGGCGAAGACAGGTACGGGATCACGCCTTCCGGCTCCCCTTCCACGGCGGCGCCGGTTCCCGCGCCCCGCCCTCGTTCAAGGTCACCCACCCCTGCTCCGCGATCCCTTTGAGAAACTCGAGCACCGCCTCCTCCGTCTCCTCCGCCTCCCAGCCGAACAGCTCTCCGACCTCCACGGAAATCTTCTTCACCGTGCCGATCCCGTTGATCCGGGTCCAGATCTCCGCACCCACGAGGTTCAGCTGGTGGATCCCCCCCTTGACCATCAGGGTCAGAACGCCGAGGTCCTCGTACTCCTCCTCCTTGCGCGCCTTGTCCCACGCCATCGCGTGGAGCCCCTTCTCGAGCCGCCAGACGACGTCGGGGTTCCGCTTCGGTACGATCATCCCGACCTCCCTACTTCACGTAGTCGAACATCGCTTCGATCGCCGGGTAGCGGTTCACCGCCGCCTGGAACGACATCGCGAGGATCAGCGTCCCCGCGAGGCACAAGGCGAGGAACGTCGCCACCACCCGCTTCCGGCACATCGCGAACAGCATCGACATCGCGGGGATCGAGGTGGCGGGGCCCCCGATCAGGAACGCGAGGGCCGGCCCCTTCGCCAGCCCCAGCCCGAGCAGACTGTAGAGGATGGCGGCGGCGGTGATCTCGTTCACGTGCAGCGGGACCGCGAGGAACGTCACCGCGACGACGTTGCCGAACGATCCGGACCCCAGGTGCCCCGCGATCCACTCCCGCGGGATGTACCGCTCCGCCAGCACCGCCGCGGCGACGCCGATCAACGTGAACTTCCCGGTCATGACGGTCAGCTCCCACGCCTTCGCGAGGAAGATCACCGGGGTGCCGTGCCCCTTCCGGGCCAGCCGGTTGCTCCACTGGTCGCCGCAGGTGCAGTGGATCTCCCCCGGGCAGTCCGGGGCGTGGATGTCGACCTTGCCGTACTCTTTCCGCAGCACGCCCGGGTTCCCGAAGAAGCCGCGACGCTCCAGCAGCAGCGTGATCCCCCCGGCGAAGAAGCCCATGAACAGGGCCGAGAACAGCTTCAGGTTCGCCCACGCGGGACCGAGCTCCCACGCGGTGATCGTGTAGCCGCTGGGGCTCATGAGCGGCGAGACCAGCAGGAGCGTCAGCGCGGGGGCCAGCGGGACGCCCGAAGAGACCAGCGACACGAACAGCGGGATCGACCCGCAGGAACAGAGGGGGCTGATCGTCCCGATCATCACCGCGGCGGGGACCGCCCACCTGCCGAACTTGCCCAGAGAGTCCCGCATCCGGACGTGGAGGCGGAAGGTGCGGATCACGGCCCCGATCAGCACACCGAGAAAGAAGTACGGCGAGACGTGGTAGATCTCCTCGACGAATCCCCGGCCGAGGGCCGCCGCTTCCGCGCCCATCGCTCACTCCCCCTTCCGCTTCAAGGCCGCGAGGGCGAGGAAGAAGGCGACGCCGAGGAGCACCGCCACCTTGCCGGCGGCGGTGACGCCTGCGGGAGAGGAGCCGATCCCCCATCGGACCGAGAGGCCGGCGGCCAGCAGCATACCGGCGACCGCCGCGGCGGCGTCGAGGTCCCCGGAGGAGGCCCGCACGAGCTGGCGGAACGGGCAGCCGTCGACGAGGATCGCCCCGAACCCGACCATGGCGAGGGCGAGGAACGCCCAGAGAAGGTCCGTGTGGGCGCCGGGCTCGAGGGAAAGGGTCGGCGTGAAGGCGCCCGTGAGCAGGTTGAGGAGCAGCGCGGCGAGGAGGAACGCTCCCGTCCCCCCCGCCTCGCGGAAGTCGCGGGCGAGCGCGGCGGTGCGGACGGATCCGGTCACGCAGAACCGGGTGCGCTGCCCGACGGCCCCGAAGAGGAGCCCCGCCGCCGCGGAGGCCGCGAACGGCGCGTGCCGGGCGCCGGAGGGAAATCCCGACGCGGCGAACGACTCCGCGACGCCGGAGGCCAGCGCGAGCAGGAGGAACGCCGCCGCCGGCAGGACGAGCCCGGCCCCCTCGGGGAGCGCCCTCGGCGCGGGGAGGGAGAAGCCGTCGCGCAGGTACGCCGTCGCGAAGAGGACCCCCGCGATCAGGCCGGCCAAACCGATCGAACCGGCCGCTCCGCCGCCCGCGGTCCGAAGGAGCGCCTTGATCGGGCAGCCGATGAAGACCTCGCACCCGAGGAGGATGAAGGCGCCGCCGACGAAATGCCGGACCGGCGACCCGCCGCCGCGGACCCGGAACTCCTTCGCCGACTGCGCGGCGAAGAAGGCGCCCAGCACGATCCCCAGGATCTCCGGCCGGAGATAACTCTGCGACTCCCGGGCATGGAGCCCCACCGCCCCCGCGACGTTGACGAGGAAGCACGACGCGCAAAGCCCCGTGGATGCAGGGTTCCCGAGGACGGCCAGGCCGACGGCCAGCGCGCCGAGCAGCGCCCCCGCCGCGGCGAGGAGGACGGGAGACTCCGGGAACAGGACCTTTTTCCAGTTCACCCGCACCCCCCGTACATCCGCCGGAACAGGTACGCCGCGTCGGAGCGGACCTGATCCGCGCCCACGCCGCCCCGCTTCTGCGCCGCGATCCAGGTTTTCAGGCGCGTTTCGAAGGCGGGGCCGAGGAAGAGCGGGGAGCGGGGATCGACGATGCGCGGGTCGAGGAGCGCCGCCGCCCGGTAGTGGGCCAGGGCGGACGGGACGTCTCCCCCGGTTTCCGCCTCCTTCGCGAGCGCGACCTCGGCGGAGGCGCCCGCCCGGTCCGGTTCCCCCGCACTCCCCTGCCGCGCGACCTCGGCCGCCGGGAGGCGCAGGTCGCCGGTGGCGGCGACGCCGAGCGCGCAGGCGACCGACCCCGCGGCGAGCAGGACCGCAAGGATCGTCAGCCGTCTGCCGGAGAGGATCTCCACGCCGCCCCCTAATATTTTTCGTACGGCGGCAGGTTCGTCGCCCGGGCCATCTTCCGCAAAATGTCGTACTCCTCGTCCCTCGCGGGGGCGTACCCTTTCGTGCCGTCCCTGTGTAATACGTTGAGCCGCTCCCCGTTTACTGCAACGAAATCCCGGTTCGTCAGCGCGAGCAGCGCCTTCCGCACCTGGTCCGCCGTCTCCGCGTCCACGTGGGGGAGGGCGAAGAAGGTGCAGTTGGGGACCGGTTCGGACGCCGCGATCACCCGGAAATCGGATTTGCGCACCTTCCCCTCCGCCTCCATCCGCTCGATGTCGCCCACCTTGACCGCCCCCGCGTCGACGGCTCCGTACAGGATCGCGTAGACCACCTTCTCATGCTGCCACGCGCCGGGAAGGAAGGTGTAGCTTCCGAACGTTTTCTCCGGGTCCAGCCCCGCGGAGACCATGGTGTAGTACTGGGCCAGGTACCCTCCCGGCGACAGGACGGGGCCGAAGACCATCTTCTTCCCTTTCAGGTCGGCAAGGGCCCGGACGGCCGAGTCGGCCCGCACCACGATCAGCCCCCCCGTATCCTTCCCGGTGTCGCTCTTCACCTCCCGGGCCAGCAGTGTCCCCCCGGTCTTCTCCTTGACGTTGACGTAGATGTATCCGTTGGACTGGAGGACGTCGAACTCCTTCCGCTGCGCCCGCTCGACGAAATCGAAGGTATTGACGTGGGAGGCGACGATCTTGCGGCCGAGTTTCCCGGCGAGGTATGCCGTCAGCGGCTCGAACCGGTCCCGGTTCTCCTCGATCGAGTTGCACACCTGGAACGCGACGCGCAACGGGGCCTTCGGGGGGCTCAGGACCCCTTTCAGGAGAACCGCCGCCGTCCCCAGGAGCAGGAGGACGAAGACCGCCCGGGTCAACCTACTCAACGCGAACGACCCCCAGGCCCGGGGTCGTCTTCCCGTCGAGGAAGAGGGAGTCGCCCGCGCCGCCCCCCTTCGCCGGGAGGAACACCCCCCGCAACGTCACCTTCGCCGGGCCGGACAGTTTCACGGCATGGCGGACGAACCCGCGGATCTCCCCGCCGGATACGGCCACCGACCCCCTCGTGGCGGCCAGGCCGTCCAGGAAACTCCCGTCGAATCGACATCCGGTCATTGTAACATCGCCTTCCTGCACGGCCACGGCCGCGAAACCCGCTTGCGAGACCCGCACCGCATCCGCCCGCACCGGTCCCTCCTGGACCGAGACCCCGACCAGGGTCCGGGCGACATCCCCGCCCTCCCACGCCACCCGGCTCTCCCGGAACCGGAAGCCGTACCACCCTGTCCGGTCGGTCGAAACGTCGCGCAGCGCGACCTGGCTCCGGAAGAAGTTCCCGCCGGAGATCGTCCCTTCCACGCGGAATCCGTCGATCCGGACGTCGGAGTCGCGGCACCGCAGCGCGCTCGACGACGAAGAAACGGACAAGCCGGAGAGCGTCACCTCCGACTCCTGGAACTGGACCCCCCGGAAGCATCGGGAGATGCGCACATCCACACCTTTCAGGCGGCTGAAGTGGGCGTGCAGCCCACGGTATGCTCCCACGATCTCCACGTGCTCGAGGACGTTCTCCCCCCGGTCGCTCGCCATGAAGTTGACCGAATCCCATCGTCCCGGCCCGGTACCTTCCGCGGGGTAGAAACCGATCGGCAGCGAAGCCGTCCCCTTCGCGCGGAGGTTCCCCTGCAGGAAGATCCCGTTCTCGCCGATTCCGTCCCCGTCCGTATCCCGGAAGGTGAAGAAGAGGCGCGCGCCCGGAAGGATCGTGAGCGTGATCCCCGGGGCCACCCGGACGATCCCGTCCACGACGACGTCCCCATCGAGCGTCCGGTCCGCGTCGAGGAAGGTGTCCCCGATCCGCCGGGCGCCGGCGGGGGGAACGGGCGAAACCGGCAGGACCGCGGATGCGGTTGCGGTCGCCGCCCCCCACGCGATCGCGTCCGCCTCTTCGCTCCTTTCCGCGCGGAAGCCGGAAGGGAGATCCGGCGCGCCGGGGAACCGGACGGCGCCGACCGCGTTCCCGTTCGCCGTCACCGTACCGACCCCGGCCCACGCGATTCCGGTCCGCGGGAAGAGCGCGACGCCGGTGCGGCAGTCGCGCACCGTCACCTTCCCTTCCACGGCCACCTTCCCTTCGTGGAGGATGGCGAGCCCCGCCTCGGCGCCGGTGATCGACGTATCCTTCAGCGTCGCGCTCCCCCCGCCATCGACGACGACGCCGCCGGTCCGGTCGGGAAAGAGGAGCTTCGCCCCGTCGGCACGCAAGGTCCCCCGGACCACGAGCTCCGTCCCCCCGAAGAAGAACTCCGGGTCGACCTTCGTGGACTCGCTCTTTTCGAACGTCAGCTCCGCCCCCGGAGCGAGTTCGAGCGTGGCTCCGGGCAGGACGAGAAGATCCCCCGTGACCCGGACGCGTCCCGTGATCCGCGTCTTCCCCGCGAGTTTCCCCTCGATCGTCTCCCCGCCGGGGATGACCGGCGGGGCGGCGAACGCGGCGCCGGCGGCGAGGAGAAGAAATACCTGGGGGAGGAGGTTCAGGGGCGGGCCTTCCCTTCGGGGACGGAGAACCGGAGGGTGGGCGGGACGATCCGGCCCTTCTCCACGAAGACGGGGACCGGGCCGATCCGCTCCTCTTCCGCACCGCCGGGGATGCCGCCGATCGCTCTCCGGAGGAATGCGGCGTACTCCCCCGCCCCCGGAAGGGTGACCGTGAACGCCCCCGACGACGACACGACGGAGGAGCGCGCCGACGGCCG
>Ga0209253_10003365_pt1 | contig 14091 bp, 13 predicted proteins | sample FrelakmetBRP12BR_FD_187145 | JGI IMG/M metagenome (GOLD analysis project Ga0209253, IMG submission 187145) | Freshwater lake sediment microbial communities from the University of Notre Dame, USA, for methane emissions studies - BRP12 BR (SPAdes)... | ecosystem: Environmental > Aquatic >...
GGTTGAGGAGCCCGGCGATCTTGCGCCACGGCGTTTTGCGGGACAGCCGCAGGTAGGCAGGCGAGCCGCTTTCGACGGACACGCGGCCATCGCGGTGAACCCGCGCGCGGCAGGGCGACCGGTGCCCGCTGACCAGGCCTTCGGCATGCCCCTTGACGGCTTCGATCACCATTTCGTCCCGGTCGGGGCGAAGCGGGTTGCGGCTGAAGGCCACACCGGCGACCGAAGCGTTCACCATGCGCTGGATGATGACGGCCAATAATGGGGTTTCGGTGTCGGATCCCTGCAGGTTCACCGCACGGAGGTAGCTGCGCACGGTTTCGGACCCGGCGCTTTCCCAGCACTCCTCGATGCGGCGGAGAATCTCATCCTCGCTGTCCACCTCCAGGAAGCTCCGGTACTGGCCGGCAAAGCTCTGGCTTGCCAGGTCCTCACGCGTGGCCGACGAGCGGATGGACACTCCCTGCCGGATGTCCAGTCGACGAGCGGTTTTGATAACCTCCTCCCGCAGGCCGTCCGGCCAGCTGCCGGCGACAAGAAAATGCCCGTGCGCGTTGGTTGCGATCGCCACGGCTTCGGGAACGGCAAACCCTTCGCGCGCGGCACGGGCGAGTGAAGCGAATTTGCGTCCTACGATCTGGGGATCCAGCGCCTGCGCGTTTTCGAACCCGACGATAAAAACCATCCGGCCTCCGGTCATGGGAATGGATAATCGAGTCAGTTTGCCAGAGTCATGTTCCGCCCGGGTTAGGCTGTCGTTAGTTTTTGGTTCCATAATCGGAAGGATCGCAGTTTTCTCACGCAGATCTCATAAAAACATAATTCGCACCGGCTACCTTCACAGGCGAAAATCGGCAGCCCGAGGCTAGCTGCACCCCTACCAACCGGAATACCCAAAAGAAAGGAAAAGATCCATGACCAGTCCTTGCCGCACCTGCTCCTTGTGTGAATCCGACAAGAACAACTCCACCTGCATGAAATGCAGCAAACGTGTCATGTACGTGTCCACCCTGGGCCGTGATCGGTGCTTTGCCTCCTGCCGATCGGACCTGGAGGCCCCCGTCCCCCGCTTTTCGCTCATGTCGCGGCAGGCCCAGTTCATGGCGGCGAGCCCGGGAATTCACTACGAATGAAGCGCCGAGGTGAAACAGCACGGGGGATGGCGCCTTTGTTCCGAAGACGGTTAATGAAATGTTAGCTCAATCCTAACAAGAGCCTAACAATTCATTCATATATCTTCCGGACAGTCAGTAGTTCCCCTTTGTGGAAAGGATTTCAGGTCGATGGCGCCTGTTTCATTGCTGGTGGTTCTTTTGCTGATGTCAACGGCGGCCTATTATTTCGGGCGACGTAAAGCCTTCGCTCTTTCCGGTCGCGCCGAGGGAGCCGTCAAGCTGCACTCGCGGCCGGTCTATCACGGCGCGCTGACGGCGCTGTGGTGCGCCATACCCGCCCTGCTCATTTTCGGGTTCTGGCTGCTCTGCGAGACCCAGGTGATCACCCAACTCGTGTTGAAAGACCTGCCGGAATCCATCCGCAGCCTGCCCCCGGATCGGCTCAACCTCGTCGTCAACGATATCCGCAACCTGGAAAGCGGCAACTTCGTTTCCCAGACAATCGACCCCGCCATGCAGGCCGCCGCCGGCCATTACCGCATGCTCCGGTCCATCAGCCATAACGCGCTGGCCGTGATCACGGTCGCATTGATGGCCGCCGCCGCCGTGTTCGTTCGCAGCCGAATTGCCGTCGGCCTGCGGGCCCGCAACCAGGTGGAAGCTATTTTCACCGTGATCCTCATTGCCTGCTCCACCATCGCCATCTTCACAACCATCGGGATCATTTTGTCCGTTCTCTACGAAGCCATCCGGTTTTTCAAGGTCATCCCGGTCACCGACTTCCTGTTCGGTTTGAGTTGGAGTCCCCAGATGGCCATCCGCGCAGACCAGGTGGGCTCCTCGGGCGCCTTCGGGGCCGTGCCCGTCTTTTTGGGGACGGCGCTGATTTCCGCCATCGCCATGGTGGTGGCGGTCCCCGTCGGACTGATGTCCGCGATCTACCTGTCCGAATATGCTGACAAGCGTTTCCGGGCCGTCGCCAAGCCGCTGATCGAGGTGCTGGCGGGGATTCCCACCGTGGTTTATGGATTCTTCGCCGCCTTGACCGTCGCCCCGTTCATCCGCGATGCAGGGAGCATGTTGGGTATGAATGTGGCCTCGGAAAGCGCGCTGGCGGCCGGCCTGGTAATGGGGATCATGATCATCCCCTTCGTCTCCTCGCTTTCCGACGACTTCATCAATGCCGTGCCCCAGTCCCTGCGGGACGGGGCCTACAGCCTGGGCGCCACGAAATCGGAGACCATCCGGCAGGTGATCGTGCCGGCCGCAATTCCGGGCATCATCGGCGGGGTGCTGCTGGCGGTGTCGCGGGCCATCGGCGAGACCATGATCGTCGTCATGGCGGCCGGGCTGTCCGCCAACCTGACCGTCAATCCCCTCCAGGCGGTGACCACCGTGACGGTCCAGATCGTGACCCTGCTGGTGGGCGACCAGGAGTTCGACAGCCCCAAGACCCTGGCGGCCTTTGCCCTGGGGCTGATCCTGTTCGTTGTTACGCTGTGCCTGAACGTCATCGCGCTCTACGTGGTGCGAAAATACCGGGAGCAATATGAATAAAGAACCGTCCGCTGACACCCAAGCGGCCGTGCGGACCCTCGACATCGTCAAGAGCGGCCTGAACCGGCGCTACCGGGCCGAGCGGCGCTTCCGCTTTTACGGGCTTTCGGCGATTGTCCTGAGCATCCTGTTTCTGGCCCTGCTGTTCGCCAGCATCGTGGGCAAAGGATACTCGGCTTTCTGGCAGACCGAAATCAAGCTGGATGTTTTTTTCGACCCCGCCGTCCTGCAGAAGGAGGCGCTCATCAACGCCGATTACCCCGCCTTGATCAAAGCCGCCGTCCAAAATCTCTTTCCCGAGGTCGACGGTCGTCAGGACCGCCGCCTGCTCAACGCCCTGATCAGCACCGGGGCAGGCTACCAGCTGCGCGGCATGGTGCTGAAGGACCCGGGGATCGTGGGCAGGACCGTTTCGGTCTGGGTGGCGGCCGACGACGAGGTGGATATGACGCTCAAGGGGCATTTCCGGCGGGATGTCCCCGAGGCCGAACGCCGGATGTCGGACAAGCAGCTCGCCTGGCTGGACCGCCTGACCGCCGAGGGACGGGTGGAGCGAAATTTAAACACGACCTTCCTCTCGGGCGGCGATTCGCGGGAGCCTGAGCTCGCCGGTATCTGGGGCGCGGTGGTCGGCTCGGCTTTCACGCTGGTGATCACGCTGGCGCTGTCGTTTCCGATCGGTGTGGCCGCCGCGGTCTACCTCGAGGAGTTCGCCGGCAAAAACCGGTGGACGGACCTGATCGAGGTCAACATCAACAACCTGGCGGCCGTGCCCTCGATCGTTTTCGGGCTGCTGGGCCTGGCGGTCTTCCTGAACTTCTTCGGCCTGCCGCGCTCCGCACCGCTGGTGGGCGGCCTGGTGCTCACCCTCATGACGCTGCCCACCATCATCATCGCCAGCCGCTCGGCCCTGCAGGCGGTGCCGCCGTCGATCCGCGAAGCCGCCCTGGGGGTGGGGGCCTCCCGGATGCAGATGGTGGTCCACCACGTGCTGCCGCTCGCCTTGCCGGGCATGTTGACGGGGACCATCATCGGCATGGCCCGTGCCTTGGGCGAAAGCGCCCCCCTGCTCATGATCGGCATGGTGGCCTTCATCGCGGACATTCCCCATGGGGTCACCGACCCGGCCACCGTTCTGCCGGTTCAGATCTACCTCTGGGCCGACAGCCCGGAGCGGGCCTTCGTGGAGAAGACCTCTGCGGCCATCATGGTGCTCCTAACGTTTCTGGTGGTCATGAACGCGGGGGCGATCGTCCTGCGAAAGCGCTTCGAGCGGCGCTGGTAGAGGCTCAGCGGCCGGAATAACCAACTTCAAACACGATCATCATCGGAACCTAACGATGGCGTCATAGCTTGCTTTCGGACTGTGTATAACGACTTTCAATTTGAATCGAGTTCAAAAATCAGGAGGAAAAGACCCATGAAAAAAGTGATTATGGTCACCATTGCCGCCGCCATCCTGGCGGCGTCCATCGGAGTGGCAAACGCCCAGCAGCGCGACGTGATCAGCATCGTCGGCTCCTCCACGGTGTATCCGTTTGCAACCGTGGTGGCGGAACGGTTCGGCAAAGCCGGCTCCTTCAAGACCCCGAAGATCGAGTCCACCGGGACCGGCGGCGGGTTCAAGCTTTTCTGCGGGGGCGTGGGCATCCAGCACCCCGACATCACCAACGCCTCCCGCGCCATCAAGGCCGATGAATTTGCGACCTGCAAGCAGAACGGGGTCACGGAGGTCGTCGAAGTCAAGATCGGCTACGACGGGATCGTGGTGGCCAACGGCAAGAAGGCCCAGCCCTTGAAGCTCACCCGCACGGACCTCTTCCTGGCCCTGGCCAAGGAGGTGCCGGATCCCTCTGGCGCCGAGAAGACGGTCCCGAACCCCTACAAGACCTGGAAGGATGTCAATCCCGCCCTGCCGGAGGTGAAGATCGAGGTGCTCGGCCCGCCGCCGACCTCCGGCACCCGGGATGCGTTCCTGGAACTGGCCATGGAGCCGGGCGCCAAAAAGTCTGACTGGCTTAGCAAGCTGGCGAAGTCTGACGAGAAGAAGTTCAGGGCCATCGCCCACACCATCCGCGAAGACGGCGTCTATGTCGATGCCGGTGAGAACGACAACCTCATCGTTCAGAAGCTCGGGGCCAATCCCGGCGCACTCGGGATTTTCGGCTACAGCTACATGGACCAGAACACCGACAAGATTCAAGGGGCTTCGGTGGATGGCGCCCAGCCGACCTTTGAGCTCATTGCCGACGGGAAGTACCCGCTGTCCCGGCCCCTGTTCATCTACGTGAAAAAAGCCCATGCGGGCGTCATCCCGGGCGTCAAGGAGTACTTGGCGGAGTTCACCAGCGAAAAGGCCTGGGGCAAGGACGGCTACCTGAGCGAAAAAGGCCTCATTCCCCTGCCGGATGCCGAACGCAAGCAGGTGGCGGAAAACGTGAAGGCGATGAAGGCCCTCACTGAGGTGAAATAAGCTCTGCTTATTTCAGCAAGGTCAGGCCAGAACCCGTTGGGCTTGGCCTGACCTGCTTTGAAACAAATCTTTACTTGTGCTGATGCTCTTAGTAAAATTCTGGGCGGCGAGACATGCTCTCATTGACACGCATAGACGGAACCGAGTTGGCAGGTACAATGGCTGAGAATGACCCCAAAACCAAGAGCGGCGGCGAAGCGGGCCGGCCCCGGGTCAGCCGCGATCAACGGGAAACCGTCGGCCGAGTCACGGTCGACGACCCCCGCATGGTCTGCCGCGGCGTCAACGTGTATTACGGCGACAAGCAGGCGATCAAGAACGTGTCGGTCGACATCGGCCACAACGAAGTGCTCGCCATGATCGGGCCGTCGGGCTGCGGCAAGTCCACCTTCATCCGCTGCCTGAACCGCATGAACGACACCATCGACGGCTGCCGGGTGACCGGGGAGATCATCCTGGACGGGACCAACATCTACGACAAGAGCGTCGACGTGGTGCCATTGAGGGCCCAGGTGGGGATGGTGTTTCAGAAGCCGAACCCGTTTCCCAAATCCATCTACGAGAACGTCGCCTACGGGCCGCGCATCCACGGGCTCACCCGCAGCAAGGCCGAGCTGGATGAATGCGTCGAAACCTCGCTCCGGAAGGCGGGCCTGTGGGAAGAGGTCAAGGACCGCCTGGACCAGCCCGGCACCGGGATCTCCGGCGGCCAGCAGCAGCGGCTCTGCATCGCGCGCACCATCGCGGTCAACCCCGAGCTCATCCTGATGGACGAGCCCTGCTCGGCGCTGGACCCGATCGCCACATCCGTCATCGAGGACCTGATCGACGAGCTGCGCACCCAGTACTCCATCTGCATCGTCACCCACTCCATGCAGCAGGCCGCGCGGGTGTCCCAGCGCACGGCCTACTTCCACCTGGGGGACCTGATCGAGGTCGGTCCCACCGAACGGGTTTTCACCAACCCGCGCCACCAGCTCACGCAGGACTACATCACCGGCCGTTTCGGCTGATGATCCAGGCTGAGATGACCGCCCCTTCTGCGGCAGACGTGCGTCTCGTACGTTTGGATTCCGTTCGCCTCGCATCCCGGCCTTTTTGATCCGCCTGGATGTCATACGAAATGATTTCATACTCCCTTTTGCCCGCGAATGGCGGCAAGGAACGAATGGTTTCATGCGACGGTTTTCTGCGATGGAGGACGGGAACGCAGAGTTCAGTGGGATTTCAGGCCGCGGGGCAGGGCAACCAGTGTGTCCGCGCAGGTGAAAAAAACATCTATCCCAAAAGGGAGATACCGGCGCTGGTCGTCCCAATCCGACCAGAAATGGAGAGGGAGCCCGGTCGGCATCGACTGCAGGCTGCGGCCGGACACCTCGCGAAGCCTGCCGGTCGGTATGGAAAAGCCGGGGACTTGCAGGATGAGCGTGGTGGATCTCTCGAGCAGGTCGTCTTCCCCGAGGTGAAACTGCCCGAGAGAGGGAATGCGAAAAGGGTCGGCGATGAACGCGACCCTGGCCATGCACGGCTCCGTCACCAGGCTGCAGCTGCAGGTCTGCTGCAGCCAGTCCGCCGGCTCGGAGTCCCAGTGAAGGTCCGTCCACACCGGTGTTTCCGGGTTGACCCAGGTTGCCAGGAGTGCCGCCGAGGCGCTGTTCAGCCGCCAGGGAAGGCCATCGGACGTCGGCAGGCGAACGGCTGCGCCCGGGTGTTTCAGGGCGGTCAGGACCGCCTGAAACGTGCCGGGAGCAGTATCCTCCACGGCGACCGGCAACCACTGGATGGCATGGGAGCTGACCACGGTTGACCTCCTGGCAGAAAAAGCAGGTTGTTTTTTTATGCGTTTTTTACTGCAGAGTTGTTAGGCGGGAATTAAGAAAAAGCTAGAAATTGATGGACGCGCAAGAAGTCATCAGAAATGGGGTAGATATTACTCCGTCTAAACAGGTGCAACTCAAGCCGATGTCAAGCGGAGCGGGGTGCCCGCCGCGGCGAGCACCCCGCTCCGCCTCTGCGTGAGTTGCTAGTATCAGACATATTTACTTGCCGGAGTAATAACATACGGTCAGGAGTGCTCCAGATCCCGCGGCAGGTGGATGGTGAAGAGGCTCCCTTCGCCCAGGCTGCTCTCCACCGTGACGTGGCCGCCATGGGCCTGGGCGATGTGTTTGACGATGGCCAGCCCCAAACCCGTCCCTCCGGCAGCCCGGCTGCGAGCCTTGTCGACGCGGTAAAAGCGTTCGAACAGGCGGGGAAGATGCTTTTTCTCGATGCCGATCCCGTGGTCCCGCACGCTGAGCTGGATTTCGTTTCCGGAGGTCCTTGCCTGCAGCAGCACCGCCTTCTCGGGGTCGCTGTATTTGACGGCGTTGTCCAAAAGGTTCACCACGGCCTGCTCGAGGAGCACCGGGTCCACCGCTGCCGCAAGCCCCTCGTCTCCGCCGAGTTCGATCTGGATTCGCTTCTCGTCGGCCCGCGGCCGGCAGATCTGAACGGCGTTCTGGAAAATGTCGCGCAGGCGGGTCTTTTCGCGTTTGACGTCGCCGCGCTCCCCCTCGTTTTCAATCCGCGAGAGCATCAGCAGGTCTTCGATGATGGTGTTCAGCCGGTCCACGTGCCTGGAGATGATGCCGAGAAATCGTTCCGCCTCCTCCGGGGTGGCGTCGGTGTTCTGGTGAAGCGTTTCGACGAATCCCTTGATCGCCGTGAGGGGCGTCTTGATTTCGTGGGAGACGTTGGCGACGAAGTCACGGCGCATGTCCTCCAGGCGGCGCAGCTGGGTCACGTCGCTGAACACGACGAGCATGCCGATCGGCTCCGGCCCCACGTCGAGCAACGGTGCGCTCTTGATGTTCAGGATGCGCTCGCCGTTGCGGTACACCGCGATGTCGTCCTCCACGGGGGTTCGGCTTTTCACGGATCGGGCGACGAACTTCTGGATGGCGAGGTTGCGGATCGCCTCCGGGATGCTGCGGCCCCGGACTTTTTCAGGGTCGATGTCGAACCACCGTGCCGCGGCCTGGTTCACGCTGATGATGCGCTCATCGCGGCTGATGGCGATGACGCCCTCCAGCATGCTGGAGAGCACGGCCTCCAGCTGGTTGCGCTGACTGACGACGGTCTGCATGCGGCTTTCCAGCTGGGCCGCCATGCGGTTCAGGGATTCGGCCAGGCCGGCCAGCTCCTCGGAATCGGGTATCGCGAGGCGGTGCGCCAGTTCGCCCTCGGCCAGGCGTGCGGCTCCCTGTTTGAGCTCATCCATTTTCCGGCCGTATTGCCGGGAAATGGCGAGCGTCACCCCGAGTGCCAGGAGGGCGACGATTCCGCCGATGACCCAAAACTCCGTGCGTATCCGTGCGACCTGGGCTTCCATTCGAGCCAGCGGGATGGCCGCTCGAATCACACCGATCGGCTGCGAATCCATCTTGACGGCGACGGCCACGTAGACGACGTTTTGCTGCAGGGTGTTGCTGAAGCGCCTGGATGTTGCCTTGCCGTTTGCCAGGGCGCCGGCAATCTCCGGCCGGGCGGCATGGTTGTCCATGTTCCGGGGCGTTTCCCACGTGTCGCCGATGACGGTGCCGGAGGGCAAAATAACGGTGAAGCGTGTTTCAGAGGCCTTTCCAGAGATCTTGCAGATAGCATCGACGGCGGCCGCGTCAGGCGGGTCGAGATACCGGACGATCTGGTTTTCAATCAGGCGTGCGCGATCGAAGAGCTCGACCGCGGTCTCCTCTTCAAAAAACGCATCCAGCGAGTGCGTAAAATACCAGCCGGCCGCCACCAGGGCGCCCAATGCAATGAAGATGTAAGAAAAAAACAGGCGCCAGACCAGTTTCCTGGGTTTTCTCATGGCTTTTCCTTGAAGCGGTAGCCAACGCCGCGCACGGTTTCGATGTAACTCCCGTATGCCCCCAGTTTTTTGCGCAGGCCGACCACCTGAACGTCCACGCTGCGGTCGGTGACCGGGTAGTCGCTGCCGCGCACGGAATCGACGATCTGGGAGCGGGTGAAGACCCAGCCCGGCCGGCGCGTCAGGACACAGAGCAGCTGGAACTCCGTGAAGGTCAGCTCCAGGGCTTTGCCGCCGGCCAGCACCGTGCGGCGTCCCGGATGGATCTCGAGCTCGTGGATCGTGATGACCTTGGTGTCGTCCAGAGCCGCCCTGGACCGGCGCCGCAGCACGGCCTTGACCCGTGCCGTCAGCACCCGCGGGCTGAACGGTTTGGTGATGTAGTCGTCGGCCCCGATTTCAAGCCCGGAAACGACGTCTGCGTCCTCGCCCTTGGCGGTCAGCATGACGATCGGCACACCCTTGGTCCGGGCGTCGGCCTTCAGCGCCTTGGCCACCTCCAGTCCGTCCAGCCCCGGCAGCATGAGGTCCAGCACGATCAGGTCAAACGTTTCGTGTTTTGCCTTCTTCAGCGCCTCCTCCCCGGTTGCCGCCAGCGTCAATTGGTAGCCTTCGCGGGTCAGGTGGAAGCGGACCAGTTCCAGAATATCCTCTTCATCATCGACGACCAGGATGCGCTCTTTGGCCATGCCGGTTCATCCTTATTTAGGTTTGACTCAGATTAGCGATATTTCAGCTGCCGATCAATTTATTTGTTCCGAATTGGCGCACCGTTACGATCAGGTTAGTTTACGGTTAGAATACCAGGGGAACGGTGTGTGGGGTGATTTTTCAGCCGGTATTCTTTTTGTGTTGTCCGTCCATCCATCGGCAAAGAGGGCCGCGCGCCATGTAGGCAACCGTTGCGAATAAAATGCATAAGCCGGATACGATGATCAAAAGCGCGTAGTCTCTGCCGAAGAAGGCAGCCCCCTGCATGCTGAATGCCGCGGTGGTGGGCATGCGGCCGACCGTTGAAAGCGCTACGAACACGCGAATGGGGAGGGTCGTCACTCCAAGAAGCAGGCAAAGAACATCTTTGGGGAACCCGGGGACCAGGAAAAAAAGGAAAATGAACAAGATCCCCTTGCATTGGACCAGCGCGTTGTATTTGTCATACGTCTCGCGGCTGACCATTCGTCGCACCAGGCGGTCCCCCATGAATCGCCCGACAGAAAAATTGATCACGGAGCCGATCGTCATGCCGATGGTGGACAGCAGGAACCCGTTAAAAGCGCCGAACAAATACCCGCCCAGCAAACAGAATGCATCCCCGGGAATGGGGGCCAACAAGACTTGGCTGACATGCAAACCTATCAATATCAGCGGCCCGGCCCAACCGCTTGCCTGCACCAGTTCATGCACCCGCTCACGGTCGTTAAACAGATCATAGCAGTCCCTCAGCTTAGCCCATGAGCCGTTGGAAATCGACAGAAGTATCACTCCGCACAAGGCTAAGAAAACAGCTCCAGCCATCAGAATGCGGATGCGTCTCAATCGGGAGGCCTTTGTTATACGGTAGCAAACCTGCGGGCGTTGGGACTGACAAGCTAAATGATACGTAACGAAATTTAGACTTGTGCTAGATTTTGGTAAGAAATAGCTGAAAACCAGCCATAGAAGCCGAGCGGGAGACATGCGATACTGCATACCCTCGTCTGCGGTCGGGTTAACGTTTACCCATTGCCGAGTAAACCATCAGTTGCGGGCGCTGCATCAGATTGAAGGTGGAAACAACCTTCATTTTTTGATAATGATTAAAAAGAGGGCAGTGAACCGTGTATTTTCCCTTTAAGGATGACTCGCACCCATGGCCAGCGATCCCAACAGCAGGATTCTGATTCTATCCGCCTCTGTTGGCGGAGGCCATATTCGGGCAGCTGAAGCGATGGAGCTCGCTTTTCGGCAAACGGCGCCGTGGGCGGAAATTCGCAACATTGATGTCCTGACCCTGGCAAACAAAGCATTCCGGCGCATTTACGGCAAAGGCTATCTCGATTTCGCCAATCGCGCACCCCATCTTCTCGGATACGTCTACGATTTTCTCGACCGGCCCAAGGACAAGGAAGGCGATGGAGAACGCGGCCGTCTGCGGGTCGCCCTGGAAAAACTGAACATGCAGCCTTTTCTCAAGCTGCTGAAATCCGAGACGTGGGACATGGTCGTGAACACGCATTTCCTGCCGGCGGAGATCATCGGCTCCCTCAGATTGTCCGAAAGCATATCGGTACCCCAGGTGACCGTCACGACCGATTTCATGAGCCACCGCATGTGGATCCAAGAGCCCTGCGAACATTATTTTGCCGCCTGCGACGAAAGCGCCGTTTACCTGAACTCCTGGGGCGTCCACCGGGAGCGCATCTCCGTGACGGGCATCCCCATTCACCCGGTTTTTTGCCGGCGCAAGCATCGGTCCGCATGCCTCAGCGCCCAGGGGATTAGAGGCGACCGCCCCATTGTTCTGCTTCTGTCCGGCGGTTTCGGGGTCGGGCCCATCGAGAAAATCCTCCAAGCAACCTTGATGATCGAGATCCCGACCGATGTGATTGTCGTGTGTGGGAGAAATGCGGAGCTGAGCCGAAAACTCGCCCAGCAAGAACCACCGCGGCGCCACCGCGTCAAGATCGTGGGGTTCACCAGCGAGATCGATGAGCTCATGGCCATCGCCGACGTGGTCATTTCCAAACCGGGCGGGCTGAGCTCGGCAGAGGTTTTGGCGAGGGGCAGCGTTCTGGCCATCGTCAACCCCATCCCCGGGCAGGAGAGCCGCAACTCCGACTATCTCCTGGAAAACTGGGCGGCGGTCAAGATCGGGCCGTTGGCCACCCTGCCCTATAAAATAAATGCACTGCTGAACGACCATCCGCGGCTCGAACGCCTGAAGGCCAACGCCCGCAGGCTCGGCCGACCGCGTGCCGCCTTCGCTGCCGCGGAAAAGGTGCTGGCAATCATCAGGGCCGCAAGGTCAATCGAGCCCAAACGCCCTCGACGTTGAGCCCATTTTCCTCGGGGAGTGTGACGGGTGAACCCAGAGTGTGCGAGGCGGGTATCGGACCGATAACCTATGGGGACATATGCACGCGGCCGGCCGGCTCGAGACTATTGAGAACCGATCAGGTACAGAACGATGCCGAGAGGGGTACCGAGCCAGTAGTCCCGAGGGGCGATCCACCACCAGGAATCACGGTGCCAGCTGATGGATTGCGGCTTGAAATTCCTGAAGCCGTAGGCGCGGTTGCAGATGAACCACAAAAAGTCCTCTAAAATCCAGAAAAGAATCACGAAGGCCAGTATGCGCAGCTCGTAAAGAAAATTCCAAGGCACCAGGTTCAAGCCGAACGGGAGGTGGGCCATAACCAAAATGAAAACCTGAGCGTAAAAATGATATCCCGTGATCGGCTTTTTGTAAAACTTGCGGGTCCACCTGTTTTCGACCCGCCACGTCGGCAGATTCTCGGCCCAGCCGCATCTTCCCTCGATCTGTATTTCCCACAGAGCAAACACCCATGAAACCGATATCAGAAACCCGAAGAAAATTGCGTGTTCCATAAGTTGAAAGATTTCAATCTTGGATTATTTCATGCTTATTGGCAGGATTCAGTCCCAAGAAGTCCGACCATCACTTGGTAAATACCCTGATTGAGATCGATCATTTTCCATTGAAATTTTTTGCTCCCGCCTGACAACGATGTGCTTGACGGGCATGCAAGCAGTGTTAGGGCCTTGTCAGATTTTGGTTATTTCTTCAGCGGTTGAATTGGGCACACTCAGCATCTGACTTGCAAAGCACTTGAAGGTAGTTTAAGTTTTTATAAATTATCGGCTAATGGAGGCCTCCCGGTGACCCTGGAACAGGCAGTGCGTGCCCGCAAGCGCCTCGGCAAGTTGGGCGCTTTGGTTTTTTTGCTCTTTTTCGCTTCGCTGCTTGACAGTTGTGTCGCGCGGTTTCGGGAGCCGCTTTTTACCGTGCATTTGTTGCCGGGCGGAAGCGAACTGGTCGACGGGCAGGTCGACCATGACCTGAAAGAGCCGTCCCAGTTGCGCGTTGAGACAACATCGGAAAGCGTTCGGTTGAAAATCGACCGGTTCCAACCCAGCTTCTGGCTGGGGGGCAACATGTGGGTCGGCGACATTTCGGCTGCAGCCGATGCAGCCGCCGGCACCTACGATTTGCGCGTGTTTGCGCCCAACCAGCCGGCCAAACCGCCGGTGGCGGCCTTTCGTGCCGTCGTGTACCCGGACTACGCTGCGCTGCGGAAAAGCTATTTCTCCCTCATTCGACGAACCTTCGACGTGCACCCGGGGATGGTCTCCCTGGCCTGCATCGCCGTACTTGGATTCGTCATGGGCATGATGTTTCTGCTTGGCCGACGCGTGGAGCGATTGCTTGCGGACCAGGGACAGGCGGAAATTTTCATGGTGAAAACAGCCGCCGGCGGGGTCGAGGTCTGGTTCGGCCTCGGGAGGCGCCACGGCGTCGAACCGGGCATGCGGGTGAATATCAGCACCGAGAACGGTCAGCCGATTGGCCATGCCGTTGTGCAGCGCGTGGAAACGGAGAACAGCATGGCGCTGGCCGACGGGCGTGCCGAACGGTTGCCGAAGGGTGCGATCGCTGCGCTGCCGGCAGCCCGCACCAGAAAGAAATAGGGAGGTATCCTATGGAATATGTAGTCATTGCCGTCGTTTTGCTGGGTTCCGTCCTCATCGGGTTGCAGATCGGTGCCCGCATCCGGAAAAAGCGCAAACCATAGGGCGTTGCGCGATCCGCAAGAGCTCCCTGCCGAAATTCCCACCGCTCGTTGCATCGTGGTTCCCTTAAGGTTTTGAAAAATTGACCGAAAACAACACCAAGGGGAACCCGGTGAACGGCATCGACACCTTTGATTCGAACCAGGTCATTGGAGCCACCCTCGGCAGCGCCACGATCCTCACGGAGCTGGCGCGGGGCTCCATGGGAGTGGTGTTCGCCGCCTTCCAACAGAGCCTGAAACGCCGCATCGCGGTCAAGGTTCTGCCGCAATGCATGTACACCGAGGAGTCCGTTCGGCTCA
>Ga0209253_10003366_pt1 | contig 14090 bp, 14 predicted proteins | sample FrelakmetBRP12BR_FD_187145 | JGI IMG/M metagenome (GOLD analysis project Ga0209253, IMG submission 187145) | Freshwater lake sediment microbial communities from the University of Notre Dame, USA, for methane emissions studies - BRP12 BR (SPAdes)... | ecosystem: Environmental > Aquatic >...
TCGAGTCTAGACTCCGCATTCATGACACTAGAGTTCGTGGGCGCCACGGCCACCCCTGCCGTACACCAGCTTCCGTCGCCGTTTGGCGGCCCGTATCATGCGGCAGCCGTGTCGTGGGCTCGCCCGCAACGCAATCGCGGAGGCGACCCGCGCGTTTGACCATCTGCGCTCTGTTCGCGGGAGAGCATGCCGCGGACTTCCCCATCCGCCCGCCCGGGGCACGCGGACTGCGAGCCAGGCGATGTGGACGGTCGGCCGACCGCACGGCGGACGCCTCGCCCTAGGAGCAGACGGCTTGGCGCTCCCGGTCGACGGGGGCGCCGGCACGCATCTCGGCTTCGCGTGCTTCGGCGCGCCTGCCGTCGGTCGACCCTAGGGCCGTCACGACAGCCGCCACCACCTCGTCGGGGTGGGTCACGTGCAGCGCATGACCTCCATCGGGAACGGCCACGAGCGTCGATGTCGCGAGGCGGCGATGGAAGCGCTCCGCCTGACTGAAGCTCACGATCGCGTCGTGGCAGCCGCCCACCACCGTCACGGGCACAGGCAGCGACCCGTACCTGGCGGCGAGCTCTCGCAGGTCATCGCCCGACTGGCCCAGTTCGGCGGGGGCGTAACGGAACGTCCTGGGCCGCAGCGCCATCGCCAGGGCGAGCCGCGAGTACCACGGCGGCACCGGCCGCGGAGAGCACGCACGCCGGAGCAGAGACCGTCCCACGAGATGGCCGATGGGTATCACGAGGGTGTTGCTCGACACACCACCGATCCACGGCCGCTTCGCGAGGCGGGCAAGAAGACCGACCGGCACTCGGAAGGGCAGCACGTGTCCGCTGATCGTGACCACCCCGGCGACGTCTTCGGGGTAGGCGTCTCCATACGCCATCGCCACCGCGGCGCCGAGTGAGTAGCCGACGACGAGGGGGCGCTTCAGGCTCAGCAGGTCCGCGGCGGCGTGGAGGAGCTGGGCTTCGGAGGCGAGTGTGTGCACCTCGTTCACAGGCGCGTCGCTGTACCCGTGGCCCGGGCGGTCGAAGGCGATCACCCGGCAGTGTCGGGCGAGCCGCCCGATGATCGAGACCGCGAAATCGTAGGATGAGCCGCGCAGACCGTGGATGAGGATGACCGGCCGGCCGCTCCCCTTCTCGAAGTAGCGCAGGCGCACGCCGTCGACGACGACAGAGCGATCGGCCGGCGGGTAGGCCACCTCCGCACGACGCACGAGCAAACGAGTGACGAACGCCGACACGACAAGCACGAGGCCGAAGAACGCGATGCCCCATGCGACTATGCGTAGGATCGAGTCCGCTCCCATTGTCCTTGTCGTCGTCCGGTGTGGCTCGCCACAAGAGCGGCATCGTCGCCCGTCCCCGCGGCTTCGCCCTTGGCCCTTTCGGTCCTCATTTCACTTGCCTGGGAGGCCGGGACTCCTCACGGGGCCGGCGACGTTGAGACGGCCTCGGCGACGATGATGGTGACGCTGGTCCCGGGCTGCGCGATCACACCCGCCGAGGGCGTCTGGTCGATGACCGTCCCGGCCGGCGCCGATGCGGTGGGCACCTTCCCGACGACCACCGTGAAGCCGGCCGTCTGCAGAGTGTTCACCGCCTGCTCCTGCGTCTGGCCGGCGACGTCCGGTACCACAGCGGCCTTGGGGCTGGCGCTGGGAGCCGGACCCTGGGAGACGGTGATGGCCACCTGCGAGTTCGGCAGCAACTGCGTGCCGGCAGCCGGGGCCTGGTCGACGACCTGACCGGCCGGCGCGCTCTCGTCGTACACCGCGGAGACGGCGCCCAGCGCGAACCCGGCGTCGGTGATCGCGGCCGTCGCCGCCGCCTGGCTCAGTCCCATGACGTTGGGCACCGCCCTGGTCGCAGCGGCGGCCACCACCACGTCGACCGACGACCCCTCGTCCGCCTCGGCACCGGCCTTCGGCGTCTGCGCGAGGACCGTCCCCTGGGGCTGCTCAGATGAAGGCTCGTCAGTCACGGTGCCCAGGCGAAGGCCCGCGCCGGCAACGGCGGTCTTCGCGTCAGTCACCGTCATGCCCGCGAGGTCGGGGACGGTGACCGACCCCGACTGGGTGAAGACTCCGCTTGCCCAGAGAACCGCCACCACGGCGACCGCCGCCACGGCGACCGCCGCGATCCACGGCCACAGGGGCCGCTTCTTCTCGGCCGCCACGCTCACGGGAGCCTCCCTCACCGACCCTCCCTGAAGGGCACGTTCGAGAGCCCGCAAGAGATCGGTCGCCGTCACGTAGCGATCCTCTGGCGCTTTCGAGAGGCAGCGCAGGATCACGTTCTCGAGCGACTCCGTGACGGCCGGGTTGATCAGGTGCGGCGCCGTCACCGGCGCATCCACGTGAGCCTGCGCGACCTTGAAAGCGTTTCTACCATCGAAAGGCAGGCGACCGGTGGCGAGCTGGTACAGCACGACGCCGAGCGAGTAAACGTCGGAGGCGGGGACCAGGGGTCGCCCCATCACCTCCTCGGGGCTGACGTACCAGGCGGCGCTTGCCGGCTCCTCTTCGCTGAGATCCTTCGGCCCCTGCGCCCGCGCCAGCCCCATGTCGACGAGCTTGAGGCCGCCGGAGGGAGTAAGGATGATCGTCGACGGCTTGACCCCGCCGTGGACGATGCCGCGCGCGTGCAGGCTCGCCAGAGCCGAGGCCACCTGGGCCCCGTAGGCCTCGACGGTCGCCGCCGGCAGGGGGGCGCTCGGGGCCACGTCCTGGCCCAGGTCGACGCCGGACACGACCTCGGTCGTCACGTAGACGAGCTCGCCGCGACGTTCCCGGGCCACGACTCTCTCGAGGTGGGGATCGTCGATGCCAGTGGCCACCGCCATCTCGTCCAAGAACCTCTCGACGTCGCGCGGCGCCACCTCCTTGAGGGCGACCTCCTTGCCCCACTCGTCGACCGCCCGCATCACCCTGAGCGCGTCGCCGTGTGGCAGCTCGCCGACGATCTGATAGCCGAACTCGGGCCCGTTCGTCATCGTCATCCCCCACCTGTCGGAGTCGAGGCGTTAGCCGACCTGTACCGCTGCGCCTACGTTACCACGGGGTCACGTACCCAGCAGAGACGGTTCGTACGCAACTGGCGTCTGAAGGGGCCCCTGCCTTCGGACCGAAGGCTCGCGCACGGGCACGGCATCACCGCCTACCGACGGCGGAACAAGTACTCGGCTCGGCCTGTGGACTAGCCGCCCCCGTCGAGCCACGCTCCGCTCTCGCGTGCGAGGGGGCCGGTCACGGGCGCCGGCAGGGCTCGCCGGGACGCCTCCCGCGGGATCGGGAACATCTGCTCGGCGTCCGAGAGGCGGCCCGCGTGGGGCGCGATGTCGAGGGCGCCTTCGCGCGTGCAGCGCTGGATCTGGGCGTGGGCGAAGTCGAGCGAGGCGAGCATGTCCGAGGCGATGCTCGCCTTTGCCCGCTCGATCTCGTCGGCGGGCACCTTGAACGAGGGCGGATCCCAGCCGTCGAAGCGGCGCGAGTACCCGCGTACGGCGTCGCGGCCGCGCGCGCAGCCACTCGGGCAGCGACCACGGGAGGGCGCTGCGACTGGGTCGGGACTACGCCGACGCCGACTCGGGCGGTGCGGGCTCCGCCCTCTCGGGCGGCGCCTCGATCACGAGCCCCCGTCTCACCGGGAAGAGGTGCAGATCCCAGCGCTGGACGACCCAGCCCCAGATCCCCCGCGGCGCCTTCGTCGCCATCACGACGGCGATCGCGCCGAGCAGCAGCATGTACGTCGAGCCGTGCTGGCTGAGGGACTGCTGCAAGGCGAAGAAGATCACCGCCCCGATGAGCGGACCTTCAATCGAGCCGAAGCCGCCGATGACGACCATGAAGATGGCGAACGCCGTCCAGTTGATGCTGAACGAGGCCGACGGTTGGATGAAGAGCAGGTTCAGTGAGACCACCGCCCCCATGGCTCCGCAGCCGAAGGCCGCGACCACGAAGACGATGAGCTTCGAGCGGAAGATGTTCACGCCTGAACTCTGCGCTGCCAGGTCGTCGTCACGGATGGCCGTCAGCCCGAGGCCGACCTTGGAACGCAGCAGGAAGTAGACGATAAGGATCGAGCCGACCGCGACGGTCAGCCCGATCCAGTAGGTACCCGGGATCCGCGTCTCAAACGGGATGCCGGCTGCCGACATGATGGTCGTACCCGACCCGCCTCCCGTGGCCTGGATGTTCGACACGATGATGCGCATGATCTCGGCGAACACCCACGTGCCGATGGCGAAGTACCCGCCCCGCAGCCGAAAGAGCAGCGGGGCGATGGGCAAGGCAATCAGAGCGGCAAGCGCCGCCGCGCCGATGACCGCCACGAAGGGGTGGATGTTGAGTCGGTCGGCGAGGAACCACAAGCCGTAGGCGCCGATGCCGATGAACGCCTGCTGGCCGACGGAGATCAGCCCCGCGTAGCCGCCCAGCAGGTTCCACATCTGCGCCAGGGCGACCAGACCGAAGAGCGTGATCATCGTCCTCGACGTGCCCACTTGCGCCCACATCGGGACAGAGGCGAGCACGGCGACGACGATCACGCTCACGATGAGCACGTAGAGGTGCAACCGCCTGGAGCGGGCGACGCGGAATCCCGGAACGGTCAGGCCGCCGCCGGCAGCGATGTGACCACCGCCACCCAGTGTCGCCCGTTCGCTCACGCGGTCACCGTCCGGGCGAAGAACCCGCTCGGCCGCAGCGCCAAGACGAGCAGGAAGACGGCGTGGCCGCAGAGGATGCCCCAGCCCGTCCCGAACGCCTGTGCGCCGACCACCTGGGAGACGCCGAGGACGACGCCGCCGAGCAACGTGCCCCAGAGGGAACCCATGCCGCCCATGATGACCGCCTCAAAGGCGAAGATGAGGTTGAAGGGGCCGGTCGAGGGATCGAACGTGGTGCGGATGGCGAGCGCGATACCGCCGATGGCGACCGTCACCAGGGCCACGGCCATGGCAAGTGCGTAGATGTGCCTGTTGTCGATGCCCACGAGCTCCGCCGCCTCGCGATCGTCGGAGGTCGCTCTGAACGCCTTGCCGAGCTTCGTCTGGTTCAGGAACAGCTGCACAGTGGCGATGCTCACGATGGCGACGACGAACACCAGCAACGGGTACCAGCCGACAGCAATCTGATTGGAGATACGTATGCTGGCGTTCTCGAGGGCGCCGGCGTCCAGACCGCGCGAGTCGGCCGAAAAGGCGACGAGAAGCCCGTTCTGGATGATGATCGACAACCCGAACGTCACCACGATAGGCCTCGTGTCGTCGGTGCCCAAGGTGAAATTGAGGAGGCCGCGTTGCAGCACGTAGCCGATGCCGAACATGAGAACGATCGTAATGATGCTCGACCACACGAGCGGCAGATGGGCCGACTGCACCAGAGCCAGGGCGATGAAGCCGGCGAGGATACCCAAGTCGCCGTGCGCGAGGTTGACCAGACGCATGACGCCGAAGACAAGGGCCAGGCCGAGAGCGAAGAGAGCGTAGAGCCCTCCCAGGAGGATCCCCTGCAGGACGATGTTGACCCAGTTCATGCCTTCACATCCCGAAGTACGCTGCCGTGATGTCGTCGGAGCTCAACTCACGAGGCGCGCCCTCCAGGGAGATGCGACCCTCGAGGAAGCAGGCGACGCGGTCGGCGACGGTGAGGACGTGCTGGACGTCCTGCTCGACGACGAGGATCGTCGTGCCGCGCGCCGGCAGGGCCTCCATAGCTTCGTAGATACGCTTGATGACCACGGGCGCGAGGCCGAGCGAGACTTCGTCGAGAAGCACGAGGCGCGGGTTCGACATCAGCGCCCTGCCGATGGCCAGCGCCTGCTGTTCGCCGCCTGAGAGGCTCGCCGATTGACGTTTGGCGAGGGGCTTGAGCAGCGGGAAGAGCTCGTAGACCGAGGCCACGTCCCAGTCGCCCGTGCGTCCCCCGTAGGCGCCGATCTGCAGGTTCTCGTGCACCGTGAGGCTAGGGAAGACACGCCGCCCCTCGGGCACCATCGAGATGCCCATGCCGACCCGTTTGTGGGCGCTCACGTGGTCGATCGACTCTCCCTCGAAGAGCACCCTGCCCGATCGGGGCCGAAGAACGCCGGCGATCGTCTTGAGCATGGTCGACTTGCCGGCGCCGTTGGCCCCGATGACAGCGAAGGTCTGGCCCTCCTCCACGCTGAACGAGATCGAAAAGAGGGCCTGGAAGTCGCCGTAGAAGACGTCGACGTCCTGCAGCTCGAGGATGCTCACACCGGCGTGCCCCCCATGTAGCAGGCCTGCACCTCGTCGCTGCACATGACCTCCTGCGGCCCACCGTCGGCGATCTGGCGCCCGAAGTTGATGGCGAAGATGCGGTCGACCGTCTCCAGCAAGGCGTGCACGATGTGCTCGATCCAGACGATCGAGATGCCCTCAGCGTGCAGGTCGCGGATGGTCACGATGAGCTCGTCGACCTCCGCCTCGGTGAGCCCGCCAGCGATCTCGTCGAGCAACAGCACGTTGGGATCGCCGGCGAGCGCGCGGGCGAGCTCGAGACGCTTGCGGTTGAGCAGCGTGAGCTTGCCCGCCTGTTGGTTCGCCTTGTCAGTCAGCCGTGTGAGCTCCAGCGTCTCGACGCAGCGCCGGTAGCTCGCGCGCTCGCTCGCGCCGCGAGCGTAGGCGGCGCACACCAGCACGTTCTCGAACACGCTCATGCCCGAGAACGGCTTCGGTATCTGAAACGTCCGTCCGATGCCGTTGCGGCAGCGCTTCTGCCGCGACAGGTGGGTGATGTCCTCGTTGTTGAAGAGGACCCGACCGTCGTCGGGCCGGTGGACGCCGGTGATGAGGTTGAACAAGGTCGTCTTGCCGGCGCCGTTCGGCCCCACGATGCCCAGAGCTTCGCCTTCGGTGAGCCGTACGCTCAGGTCGTCGATGACGAGCACGCCACCGAACGACTTCCTGAGCCCCTTTGTCTCGAGGACGGTGCTCACGATCTCCCCACCCCGTCCGCCGGGCTCCTCTCGGAGCCGGCGGACGGGAGAGCGACCTGGGCTTGCACGGTCGGGTGCACGTCAGGCTCAGGCGTACGAAATCGGCGCGAGCTTGCCGTTCTCCGGGATAGTGACGTTGAACGGCGCCTCCGCCGCATGAGACGTGTCTACCAGGAGCAGATCGAACGGGTACTTCGTGCCCTTGGTCCACATGCCACCCACGAGCACCGTGCGGCAGACGTTGGGGACCGGGTTCAGCGGCTCCCCCGCCGTCCACGTGACCTTGCCCGCGATCGTGTCGAGGGTGGTGTTCTTGATCGCGTCGACGATGACTTGCTTGTCGTCGACGTTGGTGGCGCGCTTGAGGGCATCGACGACGACCTCGAAGACGGCATAGTGCAGCAACGGCTGTGCCCATTCCTTGCCGTTCGAGGCCGTCCAGGCATCGGCCAGCTGCTGGCAGGTCTGGCCGCTCAGCGACGACGTGAACGGATGCCACGGCGACCACCAGCACTCCGTGGTGAGCCCGTACCCGATGGGGCCGATCGCCTCCATCTCGGCCGGGAAGAGCAGGGCCTTGCCGACCGTGGCCGCGACCGGCTGGAAACCCTGCTGGTAGGACTGCTTCCAGAAGTTGACGAAGTCGGGCGGGATGAACACGCCGCTGAGAATCTCGCAGCCCGCCGCCTTGAACTTCGTGATCTGCGGCGTGTAGTCCTGCGCGCCGACCGGGAAGCGGCCCGGGTCGAGGAAGGTGTAGCCGGCCGCCTTGAGCATCTTCGGCTGGCCCGTGATCGCGTCGGCCCAACCCTTGCCGTCGGCGTCGTTCGGCCACATCTCGCCGACCAGCTTGTTCGTCGGGAGCTGATCCCACATGCCGGTGAAGACTGCCGTCACGTCTTCGAGGCCCCAGAAGAAGTGGTAGGTCCACTTGAAGGGCACCGGCTTGGCGGGATTCTTCTGACGCCCGAAGAAGTACGGCTGCCACGGGCAGTCGTTGGAGACGCAAGGCACGCCGAACGATTCGGCCGCAGTGGCCACCGGGTTCACGGTATCCGGCGTCGAGGCGACCATCATGATGTCGACGCCGTTGTTCGTGATCAGGTCGCCGGCTACCCTGGCGGCCGTGGCGGAGTCAGACGCCGAATCCTTGACGATGATGTCGATCGGGTGGGTCTTGCCATCGCCGCACTGGACACCGCCCTTCACGGCTTCTTTCCACTGCTCCACGATGAACGTGTCAAGCTGACCGAATGTAGCCAAGTTGCCCGTCTTCGGCGTGACGAAGCCCACCTTGATGGTGCGTCCCGTGGCGACGGCGCTGCCGCTGGCGCTGGCGCCGCCGCCACCGCTACTGCCGCACGCGCTCAAGACACCGCCCAGGCCGCCTAGGGCGCCCACTGTAAGACCGGTCGCGCCGGCGACCTTGAGAAAGTCGCGCCGGCTGATCGGCTTGCGGGTCAGCGGAGTCTCCTCCGAGCCCGGTGCCCCTGTGGACCTTTCATGGTCCTCTGCCATGCCTCCTCCTTCCCCTGGTCCCACTGCTCCGTCGGCTCTTCACCGAGCCCCGAAGCCACCCCGAGGGACCCCCGCTGGTTGCTTTCTTTCCGCTATACGGACAGCCGCACCCGCGATACGGGCATGATACCGTCGGCCTTGATCCAGTCAAGCACCTCCTCGTGGCGTGTCAATCACGGTGGACCCGCCGCTCGGCGACAGTCTCTCAAGGGTGACCGGCATCAGGCAGCCCCCATCAGGTCGGCTGACAGCTTGAGACGCTCGACCACTTCGGCCACAGAGGCCGGCTGCCGGTTGAGCGACCGCACGACTCCGACCAACTGCTCGACCAGCTCGGCGTTCGAGGCCGCAGGCCGACCCGGCTCGAGGAGCAGCGTGTCCTCGAGTCCGGTACGCGCGTTGCCGCCCATCGCCAGGCCCATAGTGGTCATAGGCCGGTTGGCTTTGGCGACGCCGATGACCTGCCAGCTCGCGCCCGGCGGCAGCTCGCGCACCAGGTAGGCCAGCAACGCCGGGTCACCCGCCATGCCGCCGCGCACGCCCATGACGAACGAGATCTGCAGCGGCTCGGCGAGGAGCCCTTTCTTCAGCAGCTCGAGTGCCACGCCGAGGTGGCCGGTGTCGTAGACCTCGAGCTCTGGCTTGACCCCCAACTCGAGCATGCGCTCGGCCAGCTGCATCATCTCTTTCGGAGGATTGCGGAACTCGCCCTGCCCGAACGTCATGGTGCAGGGGTTCAAGGTCGCCATCGCCGGCCGCACCTCGATTAGCTTCATCCGATCCTCGTACTCGAACTCCAGTCCCACTCCTGTGGACAGCTGGATGATGGCCGGACAGGCCTCTCGCACGAGCTCCACCGTGCGCCGGGCGATGTCGAGATCGGCGGTCCGCTGACCTTGATCATCGCGCAGGTGAATGTGGACGACCGCCGCCCCGGCGTCAAACGCCCCCCGCGCACTCGCGGCGATCTCCTCAGGCGAGCCCGGCAGTGCCGGGTTGTCGGCCTTGGTCGCCATGGGGCCGGTGAGCGCCGCCGTGATGATCGGGTTCGGCATGGCGCCCCCTCTCAGACGTCGCGCGGCTCTGGGTACGGGATGCCCACCAGCATCGACGCCGGCGAGTTGGTGCGGTTCTCGATGGCCCGCGACTCGTTGGGCGCCAGGTAGCACGAATCCCACTTCTTGAGCGTCGTCTCGCCGTCGGCCGTGATGATCACGACCTCGCCCTCGAGGACGAAGTAGACCTTCTCCACCGGCGTGGCGTCCTCGTAGGCGCCGCCCCTGGGCAGGAAGTGCGAGAGGCCCATCCAGAACGTGCGCGTCTTGCTCACCTCGAAGCCCTGCAGACGCAGCCCATAGCACTCGTGGTGCTTGGGCGCCTCGTACGGCGGCGCCTCTTCGTAGCGCGTGACGTCCATGCTCACTCCTTCCCCGTCGGGATGCGGAACTCGCCCGTCGGGTCGAGCATGGCGACCATGCGCACGATGCAGCCGTCGCCCTTCTCCCAGCGCCACGGGAAGGCGGCGATGGTGACCCGCTTGCCGGTGACCTTGTCGATGTCCGAACCGCAGACGTTCTCGAAGCCGATCATGCCGTTGCTGAAGATGAGGTGATGGCAGGGCTCCCAGTCCGGGAAGTCCTGCTCGATCCGGTGACCCACTCTGGCTTCGTATTCCTTGACCACCCCGGGAAGGAGCGGCCCGGGGCCGTGCCTGCCGATGGCGGTCGCCAGCGGGTGGTCGAGCGCCTGCTGGTCGACGCCGACGCCCTTGGCGCCCACGTCGAGCAGGTACTCGACGGCGCTCGGCACCAGGCCGGGTGAGTAGGCGAAGTACTTCTGGGAGTCGCTGTAGTACTTGTGCCAGCCGCAGTTGATGATGACGAGGTCGCCGGACTCGACCTTCGGGGTGGCCTTCTCGAGGTCCTCGCCCGTGATGGGTTCCCAGTCCTCCTCTTTGGGGACCGAGAGCACGACGCCGGGCCCGAAGTACATGTAGAGCGGCACCTCGTCGGTGAACGCCAGACCTTCAATGACGTGCGCCGGCGCGTCGGTGTGCGTCGTGCAGTGCATCACGGTGGTGATCTTCTGCGAGAGCACACCCGACTTGGCGTGGTAGTGCATGCGTTCGATCTTGACGTCCTCGAAGTACGGCCACAGCGGCGCGTTGTGCCCGAAAGGAGCGCTCAGGTCGTAGAACTCGAGTCCGGTCTTCGGATCCTTAGGTTGGTCCATCTAGCTCTCCTTAGCTCTCCTCTTCGTCTAGGTCCTTGGTCATGCGGACCAGGTGCTCCATGAGGCGGCGGCGGGACGCCGCCGCCTCCTCCGGGCTCCAGTCGCGGAAGCCGTGGCCGGTCTTGAAGCCCAGCTCTCCCCTCTCGACCTTCTCGCGCAGTACCGCGGAGGGCTCGGTCGAGGCGTCTAGGTAGGGGAAGATGTACTGGTGGATGCTGAGCACCAAGTCGAGGCCGCTCATCTCGGCGGTCTCGATCGGACCGAGGACCGGTAGCCGCAGCCCGAAGCCGTAGCGGATGCTCTCGTCGACCGTGGCCGCGTCGGCGATGCCGCGGTCGACTATGGCGAACGCCTCGCGCCAGAGGGCGTGCTGCAGCCGGTTGGCGACGAACCCCGGCACGTCCTTCTTGACGTCGATGGGGTGCTTGCCGACCGAGCGCAGCAGGGCGATGGTCTTCTCGATCACCTGGGGTGCGGTGTCCGAGGTGCGCACCACCTCGACCAGCGGCACGAGGTAGGGCGGGTTCCAGAAGTGCGTACCGATGACGCGCTCCTTGTGGCGCGCGCGGCTGCCCACCTCGCCGATGCTCATCACCGAGGTGTTGGTGGCCAGGATCGTCTCGGGCGGGCACAGCTCGTCGAGGTCGGCGAAGACCTGCTGCTTGAGCTGCAGGTCTTCGAAGACGCACTCGACGACGAAGCCCGCCCCACGAGCCGCCGCGGCGAGGTCGGTGGTGGTCGTCACGCGGGCGACGGCGGCGTCGATCCGCTCGGCCTCGTACACACCGTGGTCGGCGAGGAACGTCAGGTTTGAGCGGATCGTCTCCGGCGCCCGCGCCAGAGCCTCCTCGAAGACGTCCTGCAGCGCGACCTCGTGCCCGCCCGCGGCGAACACCTGGGCGATGCCGACGCCCATCATGCCGGCGCCGATGACGGCGATGCGCCCGGCTGCCTCTGCGCTCATCCCCGCCTCCTCGTGCTCACCCGGCCGCCTCTGCGCTCATCCCCGCTCCCTACGCGCGCCGTCCATCGCGATCAGCCGGCCGTGCTGCCGCCGTCGACCGCCAGGATGGCGCCGGTCACGAAGTCCGACGCCGGCGAGGCGAGGTAGAGCGTGGCGCCGATGAAATCCTGCGGGTCGGCGACGCGGCCCCACGGGATGCGCGAGAGGAAGATCGCCTTGAGCTCCGGGTTCTCGATGACCTGCTGCGTGAGCGGCGTCCAGAAGATGCAGGGCGCGATGCCGTTGACGTTGATGCGGTACTTGGCCCACTCGGTGGCGAGCTGCTTGGTCAAGAGATGGACGGCGCCCTTGGCGGTGCCGTAGGCGGAGTAGCCGCCGGGGTGCCCGAGCTCGCCGCGCACGGAGCCGACCGTGATGATCTTGCCGCCGCCCTGCGCGATCATGCGCTTGCCGGCTGCCTGGCAGCAGAGGTAGGTGCCCTTGACGAGCGAGTCCATGACCTTCTGCCACTCGTCGATGGGGAACTCCTCGGCGGCGAAGCGGTTCGCCTCTCCGGCGGCGGTGACGAGGATGTCGACCTTGCCGAACTCGTCGACCGTCTTCTGCACCATCGCCTCGACGCTGTCGGGATCGACGGCGTCGCAGGAGACGGGGAGCACGTCGGCGCCCGTCGACTGCTTGATCTCGGCCGCTGCCTGCTGCAGGTTCTCGGCGCGGCGGCTGGTGATGACGACGTTCGCGCCGTAGGCCGCCAGGCCCTTCGCGGCATCGTGGCCGAAGGCTCCCGAGCCGCCGGTGACGATCGCGACCTTGCCGGACAGATCGAACAGGCTGCGGATCTTCTCGACGGTCCAGATCTCTCGCTCCATCTGCTCCCCTTCCCTGCCTTCCGTTCTCTGTGCCCGGCTCTGTGCCCGGACGCCCCGCGGTCTCGCCTCTCGCGCCACCTGGCGCGAGGCGCCCTACCGCTCGGCGCCGCTCAGTACCGACTGGATCTCGTCGCGCGTGCGCAGCAGCGCCGCGGTGACCTCCCGTTCCTGCGACTCGAAGCGCGCCGCCGGCAGCACCACTCCGACGGCCGCCAGCGAGCCGAGGGCGTCGCGGACCCAGGTCGCGACCGCCGTGATGCCCACCGTGTGCTCCTCGCGGTCGTAGGTCACGCCCGTGACGCGCGCTTGCTCGAGCTCCTCGTGCAGTACGCGACGATCCGCGATCGACGCCGGGGTGTGCCGCGAAAGGCGGGAGGGGACGAGGGCGTCGACCTCCTCGTCGCTCATGGCGGCCAGCAGCGCCTTGCCGTTGGCCGTGCAGTAGAGGGGGAAACGGGCGCCGATCTCGGACACGATGCGCAGCACGTTCTGCGACGTGTACTGGTCGATGAAGAGCACGTCCTCACCGTCGAGCACCGCGAGGTCGACCGTCTCGTGGACCTCGTGCGAGAGCCGCTCCAGGTAGGGCGCGGCCTCGTGACGAAGCTCGCGCCGGCTGGCGACGGCGATGTGGATGAGAGCCGGCCCGATGCGCAGCTTGCCCGACGGCGAAGAGAGCACGAAGCCCTCCTGACTGAGGGCGCGCACGATGCGGTGCGCGGTGGAGCGTGGCAGCTCGGCGCGCGCCGCGAGCTCGGCGAGGGAGAGACCGTGCGGCGCAGCCGCGAGCTGGCGCAGCACCTCCGACGCGCGGGCGATGACCTGCACGCCCTCACGGCGCTGGTTAGCGGCGTTGGGCGACACCGTCATGTGCGGTTGGGCCACGTCCCCTGACTCCCTCACGGATGCTCCGCCGGACTCCGCGCGAATCCTGCATCGCGGAACTGCCTATCCGTGATGCAGGACATCATTACAGCCCGCGAGGCTGGAATCAAGTACGACGCCGGCGTTCGCGGGCAAGTTCGGGGCGCCCTGGTGAAGCAATCGTGGTGCGTGCCGCACGGGCGCGCGCTGTGCGCCGCCGCCGGTCGCGCGCCACCGCACCGGCTCTAGATGCGCGCCGTCAGGCCGCCGTCGACGAAGAGGACCTGGCCGGTGACGAAGGCGGACGCCGGCGACGCCAGAAAGAGCACCGGGCCGACGACGTCACCGGCCTCCGCCCAGCGCCCCATGGGGATGCTCGCGCGCAGGCCGGCAGCGAACTGCTCATCGGCGAGCACGCTGCGCGTGAGGTCGGTCTCGACGAACGTCGGCGCGACGGCATTGACGCGCACGCCGAACCCGGCCCACTGCACGGCGAGCGAACGGGTGAGCGAGTCGACGGCCCCCTTGCTGGCCGAGTACTCCGTCTGCCCGAAGGGGGCCCCGTACCGGCCACGAACCGAAGAGAGATTGACGATCGCCCCGGCGCGCTGACGGATCATCTGCTCGCCGAAGACGCGGCAGCAAACGAAGGTGCCGGTCGCGTTCACGTCGAGGATG
>Ga0209253_10003367_pt1 | contig 14090 bp, 12 predicted proteins | sample FrelakmetBRP12BR_FD_187145 | JGI IMG/M metagenome (GOLD analysis project Ga0209253, IMG submission 187145) | Freshwater lake sediment microbial communities from the University of Notre Dame, USA, for methane emissions studies - BRP12 BR (SPAdes)... | ecosystem: Environmental > Aquatic >...
GGCTTAAACGCCCACAGCGATTCAACATCACCCAGGAACCAGCGCAGGTAATCCAGCGGATGTGAAAGTGTAAGCACGACGCCCCCACCAAGATCGGATCGGGCGGCATAACCCAGCTTATAATCCTCCCAGGGATGCCAGTTGGGGAGATATTCACCCCAATGGGCACGCGCAGATAACAGGTCCCCGATGGAACCTGTATCCAATAACTGCTTCACTTTCTGCAAGCCAGGATGAAAGCGGAATTGAAATCCCACCAATACTTTCAGCTTATTCAGTTGGATTGCATGCTCCAACTCACCCAGGCGTGTCATCGAGTGGGAGACCGGTTTTTCAAGCAGGATATAGCAGCCAGATTGGGCAGCAGGGATGGCAATATCCAGGTGAAGGGCAGTCGGATTGGAGATGATAACCGCATCCGGATGGTGAGATAAAGCTGAGAGGAGGTCAGTCTCAACTGGAAAGCCAGCCAGCTCGTCATCCGGTAGGGTAGCCTGGTGGGTGCGGTAAAGAATGATATCGCGCTCACCCAGGGTTAACAGATTGCGGAAATGACGGCGACCAATGGAACCCAAACCTGCAATAAGGAATTTCATTTTCTCACTTCCTGAGGATCCAATAATGAAAGCAGATATTGGCCGGTGCGCCTGCCTGCTGAGGCATCGGTATAAGTGCATTCCCGCTGGATAAATGCCTGGCGCTGGATAGAATCTGCATCGGGTGCCTGGAGGTAGAAATTGATCGCATCAAGAAGCTCACGTTCATCCATGGCGATGCGACCAAAACCAGAACGGCGGAAGCGATCATGGGTAGGCCAATTGCCTATCTCTGATAGGGGTAAAGAGTACTTGCGGGGGATGTTCCAACCACCAGGTGCGTCCAGGCAAGCACTCACGATCGGGCGCCCATGAATGGCAGTTTCGACCACCATGGTGGAATAGACGGTGATGAAAACATCTGAATGCGCCATCATGGAAGCCTTCTCTGGCATGTCCTCACCTGAATAATAGCCCAAGGAACCGCCCAGCGGTATAGGCTGGACGATATGCACATAGGGGTAGTCAAGCGCCAGCTGGCGAATTTTCTCGCGCTCAGCGGCGAACAGGTGGTTATCCCAAAAGTGATTGGGATGCAGACGCACGAGTAACTGACTGGGATATGTAAGAGAATCACCCGCAACCATTCGGGCGAGTGCTTCAATGTTCTGGTAATTGGGTGAAAAGCTGACAAAGCTGGCAGCATAGGAAAGCAGCTTGCGGTCGGGGTCAAGCCCGTGTAGTTTAAAATACTCGGTGCGAGAAAGTTGCCACTGCTTGCGGAAATAACCGTCGTAGGTGGGGATACCACCGATGTTCACCGTGTCGGGAGACCAATCGGAACCGAAGACAAGCTCATCTTTCTGTACCTGTGACCAGCAGGTGATGTGGTCAACCGGAGCCCCAGGGATGCTGTAGCTGCTGGGATTATCCCATCCGACCACGACTGCTGCGGTGGGGATGTGCTGTTGTATTGCCTCACGCAAAAGGTAGCGATCCAGGCGCCAACCTGGAGTGCTGGCGACCACCAGATCAGGCTGATAACGATGGAACAACTCTGTATATATGCCCGGGATATAGCTCATCTGCAACCTGACCAGGGCATGACGTGCATGGCGGGACCTGCGCATTAATCCAATCAACCCACGACCGATGGGCATAAGAAGCCGGCGCTTCCACCCTTCCTCGACAGCGATCTGGTCAATATAGCTATCCATTGCCTGGGTGTTGATTCGGTTAGAGCTGCCGACCCTCCGCAAAGTCTGCATCCACCATTGAATTTCGGGGTTAACACGTTTTGCATAGGCATTCGCTTGATCGAGCCGTAGACCTTCAACGGTCAGCCCGGGACGACCGAAGCGGTTCTGGATCTGGGTGGTGAGGGCATCGTCGGTTAATAAAATAACCTCAATTCCTGATTCGAGCAGGCTTGGAACGACATCGGATTGGAGGAAGTAAACAATCGCCAAACCATGGTCGGCACTAATGAAAACTCTGCGTGGGTGGTTACCATAAAGGTCATTATCCATTGGAGCTATAGCCATACTCAACTTTCATAATACCAGCGGAAAATGCGATCATAAAGCCCGAGTAGAAGGTGCTTTACCATACTGATACTCAAAAACCGCTTTGAAAGGGGGTTGGGTTGGACAGTTTTTGATTTTTGCAACTCGGATGGATCATGGATCCAATCCAGGCGATTGCTCATATTCTGAGCCAGGAATTCCACTGGCATCAGACGAAGGTACCCAGCTTCGTTCATCCGCTGGTCAAGCTGGCGAACCTGGCCCATCGGACGATCCATGCTGAACGGTAGAAACTGCTGGATAACAGATTTATAGGTGATGAACTGCCAATGGCTACCACCAACCTGGACCATCTTTCCTTGATAGGTAATACGAACATCTTCGGTGTTCTCATAACGCTGGCGGACTTCCGGTTCGGGAGTGCCGAGACTCATATCAAAAGCCTTGAAAGCATCCCATGGGATGAACTGACCGCGCTGGAGAGATGCATCGGGGGTTTGATCTGCCCATGCAATGGTATGCGTGTAAAACTCTGGAGGTGTGCGGAAAGGCCGGCTGGTGACCATTCCCACTTTTGGGAAAACCTCGAGGATTTGGACGGATTTGGAGAGCCAACCGGGATAGAAGTACGCATCATTATCGGTATAAGCGATAATCTCGCCTGGAGCTGCGTTCAGCATGACATTCCATGCACCACCTTTACCTATGTTTTTCTCAGATAAGATTAAGTATTGGATCTTGCCTTCATCTTGAGCATCGGTCAGGAAGTCAATTACTTCCTGGCAGCTACCATTATCAAATACTAATAGATCAAAAGGGAGGTCGGTGTTTGCCCAGATGCTACCAAGGCAGGTTTTCAGCACGTCCAAGGTTTGGGCGTAAAAACCACTCAGAAAGGGAATATAGTTGAGCACTGCAACCGTGATGCGCTGGGGTTGGGCTACTTGCTTTACAAACTTGGCAGGATTTTGACCTTTTCTCATAGGGCTATCATACTTATCTCATGCATAAAAACAAGAATGTATTCAGGTTTTCTGATGCCTGAAGGAGTTAAGCTTGTATGCCAGCCGACCGCGCCACTCCCCAAAAGCTTTTAACGGATGGCAAATTGCAAAAGTAAGCTCAGCTAAGGGGTTGGAGTTCCAATGGAGTAAGGGATAGGTTTCAAATCTACGCCAGAAACGCTTGCCACGGGCAGGGATAGACTGCAATTTACCTGCTTGGAGCTGGTAATCTGCATCCAATAGGGTGAAGATCGTGCGCCGTCCTCCGGCCAGCTGGATATTCTCGAAAGATTCAGGCATTTTATAATGCGGCTGGCCACCCGGCAGGTGTGAATAATCGTGATCCTGGTGGATGACGGTTAAAGACATGCTTAGGTCAATAACGGGCCAATCCTGTGAGCGTGCATGGTAGAACATCCAATTATCCCAACCAGCGCGACCGATGGCGAATCTGGGTACATCGGTAAAGCATTGACGAGGAAAAACGAAATAGTCACTTCCACCGGGGGGATGCAGGCGACCACGCGTTTTCACATCGAATAACAGGCGCACATCCCAATCCTGGTTGAAAACCAACGGTTGTTTGAGCTCCAAATCCCAGCGCTGACCCACAATGAGGAATTCATTCGCTTGATTGAAAACTCTTTTTGTGAGGCTGACAAATTCTGGGAGGAGCACAATATCAGCATTTACATAGGCAAGCAAGGGAGATTTACTATTTTGACGTGCCAGCTCGAAGATTGAGTTTACAAGTGGCGTTCCCTGATGGTTGCGTGAGACATCCTGTAATGGCTGTATACCCGCTTCAGCTGCGAAGTCATCCATACCTGCCTCGTCACCCATCATTAACACCTGCACTTCATCACCAAGGTGTTGCCAGGATCCGATAGCATTCCGTTGAATCAGGCTGATGTGCGGGTCTGTAAAAGGTTTGGGGGCTGAGAAAATTGTGATAAGCGGTTCTGATTGGGACATGGTTTCTGATATTAATGGCCCATGTTACGCTGGTCAACATCAAAGACAGATTTATGTTGTTCGTCTGCGTTGATGGATGCTAGCCCGGGCTCGTTCTCAAGCAAGGTTATTATTTCTTTCCATCCGAAATCTGGCTGGTGCTCAAAACGGGCATAGACCTGGCGGACAAATTCCAGGTCCGCGGGAGTGTCCACCGTCCAACGAAGTGAGCCATAATCTGGGAAATGGTTGAGTTGGGCAACCCTGAATCCACGGGGAGTGGTTCCACTTTCGATATACCATCCAAGATTTTGGGGCGGAGTGAAAGCCTGAAAAGAGATGCCTTCATAAAGATAGGGCATGACATGCTCGCGATGATAGGTCTCGTGAGCTTCCTTCCAGGTGCGCTGGAGAGATTCAAAGGAACAAACCTCAACATCCAAACCGATGGGGATGGTACGCTTCCAAGGTGGAGGTAAACGGTTGGCAGCAAAATCGAAGGGATAGGCACCTAGTGAGTCGGTGCCAGGTAATTTGGAACAAGCAGATAAACCATTCTGTATAGATTGACCAAGGAAAACCGCTACCGTGAGGTCGAGTATTTCAGGGTCGATTAGAGGACAATCCGCGGTAAGACGGACAATCACATCAGCCTGGAATTTTTCTGAAGCCTGATAACAGCGGTCAAGCACATCGGGAAGACTACCACGGTGGCAGGGAACAGCTAGTTTTTGGCAGAAGTGCTCAAGGACATCATCGGAAGGGTCGGTGGTGGTAGCAACGATGATGCCATCCAGGGATTTTGCTTTCCCCAGCCTTTCCAGCATATGATGTAATATCGGTTTCCCGGCAACATCTAACAGGACCTTGCCTGGGAGACGAGAAGAACTCATGCGTGCCTGGATGATTGCGAGCTTATTATGACGCATCAGGTGGAAATCCCAACCTTAGATAGATTGCCCCGAAGCGAGAGCATAGGCTTTTTCGAGCTGAAGGAAGTTCTTATCCCAATCTGCACGTTCTTCAGCCAGTTTTCGTGCCTTGCGTCCCATCTCAGGTAATTTTTGGGGTTGATCAACGGCATTCAAGATTACGGAGGCAAGGGCTTCGACATCACCATCGGGGAAAAGCCAGCCATTTTCGCCAGAAATGACCCATTCCCGGTTGCCTGGGATATCCGAAACGATGGCAGGAACGCCACAGGCAAAGGCTTCCAAAAGTGAAATTGAGGTGCCATCGCTATGAGAAGCGCTTACATATACATCTGTACTTCGATAATAACCGGGTAGATCCGAATAGGTCACCTGGCCAGGGAAATGAACCCGATCAAAGACGCCTCCAACCAGGAAGATCTGGCGAATAACGGCAGCTTGCGAGCCATTACCCAACATGGTGAGGGGGAGATCTGGGTGTTTGTGAGCAGCGATAACAAAGGCACGTGCGATCACATCCACGCCGTAGATAGGCTCAAAGCCACGGGTTGAGAGAAGATTAAATGTTTGAACGTTTGAACGTTCATCGATCAAAGAGCGATCATTGCCAGCTAACGTTGGAACATTAAAGTGGTGGATATCCACGCCCCAAGGGAATGTGATGATGCGCTCATCCGCCATGCCAAAGGAAATGGCCAGCTGACGGATCGTGTTGCAATCACCCACCATAGCGGAACTTTGCCCCAATGTGTAGCTTGTCGCCCAGCGCCAAAACAGATTGATCCTGGCATCATGCAACAAATCATATCCCCACGACATACTGACCAGGGGATGAAATCCTGTAAGTGCCACCAGGAAGGCTGAGCGCTGGAGAGGACCAGCGTGGATAAGGTCTGGTTTTACTTGCTGTATCACCCTGCGTAAATCTGACAACAATCGTAGTCCAGCATAAAACGTCGCCGGTTTCTTGCCGCCAATCCACTCCACCTGAGTAATCTCAAGGGGTAAGGGACGATTTTCGAGCTCGTGAGGACCTTTCTCAAGGCGTAGGTAGTAAACTTTATGATCTGTTTGTGCCAGCGCACTGAGAAAGCGGTGGTCGTGGGTCGTATAATCACGAGAGAAGTAAAGAATGCGCATGATAAGGGCTTACAACCGCTTTTCGATTGCCTGGCGGAGCAGCTGCATAAGTTGTTTATCACGTTCATAATCGAATAATAGCGTGTCCATTTCTTCCTTTGGGTGTGACCAGGGCAGACCTTTTCGATGCTCTTCGGGTTCTGATAGGTAGCGTGGGATAATATGGGCATGTAAGTATGGATCGGTATTCCCTGCAATGGCGTAGTTGATACGGTATGCATTTGTGACTTCCAGGAGGGCATCCCCCACGGTAGCCATATCCCATAAGAATTCAGCCCGTTGTGCGCGGTTAAGATCGTTCAAGCTGGAAACGATCGGATCTGACAGGAGGATGCAATACCCGCTCAGAAACTGCATATCGCAGAGAACAACCCATCCGGATGGCACCCTGCAGATAAGGGTCGGGTTGGTCCCTGCCCGAGCAGCTTCAACGCGTTGGGGAATAGTGGCAGACAATGCTAATCTCCCAAGTCGGTCCAGCGCAGCTCTTTGCCATAAGGAAAATCAGCCAACGCCCGTTTACCAATGACAGTAACTATTTCATGAGGCTTGATAGCCCCAGGGGTGGCAGGACGGAGCACGTCAATCATCTCTCGGGTGAAGACTTCACCTGCTTTTATCTCACGGGCGGCACGCAAGCAGCGGCGCTGGATCACCGCAGTCTCTATCTCGTTTCCGGTAACAATCTTATCAGCGCTACCCAGGCTGCGTTCCAAGAGGCGGGTTTCCTCAACCATATTCGCCCATTTCTCCGGATTCATGGCGAACTTATGGTCTGGTCCTTCCCTATCATTGCTGTCGGTAAAGTGGCGCTCGATGACACGCGCGCCAAGTGTCACAGCACCCAAGACCGGGGCGTTGGCGTGAGTATGGTCGGAAAGCCCGAGGATAACATTTGGAAACATGGTGGCGTAAGTCTTGAGCACATTCAGGTGAAGATGGTCGTAGTTATTGGGGCTGGCTGTGTAATTGGTATTGCACTGCATCAGCACCAGCTGAGGATTAATCTTTTGGATGGCATGCACAGCACGCTGTACTTCACCAATATCTGATGCTCCCGTGGCAACGAAGAAAGGCTTACCCTTGGAAGCCATGCGTTCCAAGGCTTCAATCCAGTCAATCTCACCGGAACCAGCTTTGTACATCAATACATATGGATCGAGCATGTCAATGGCTTCGAAATCATAAGGTGCTGAGAAGAAATCAATACCAACCCTATCGCATTCGGTTTTCAAGATGGGTGTCCATTCAAACGGTATGGAGGCTTCTTTATAGACCTGAAATACCGACTTTTTCCAGGCAGCTTGATGAGAAACCTGCCCATCCATGTGAGTAAAACCATAATCAGAAACAATACTTGGAGCGCGGAAATTTTGAAATTTAGCAGAATCCGCCCCAGCCTGGCTCACTAAATGAACGAGATGCTTTGCACGCTCCAGATCTCCATCATGGTTGGCGGCGATATCCGCAATGAAATAGGTGGGATGGTCGATTCCGATTGTATGGGTGCCGATCTTAATTTCCATTACTTCCTCCGAAAAACATCAAAAAGGTTTTTCAGCTAGTTCAACTCTAGGGTGCGGAGCATTTGTGGATATTTCTGTTGATAAAGGGTGTATAACCTGCCCAATCCTGTGGAAACATCAGGGAGAGAGGTACCCAAAGCATGGGCAAGCTTGTCAGATCGCAAGGTGAGATTGGGGGAGCGGGTTGCTGTAAGCCCTGAATGAAAGACAGAAGTCGGATCGATCAACCCACTATCCAGGTTGAAACGTTGGGCAAGGTGGACACCAAAATCATATTTGCTGAGGCTTTCTGAACTGACTACATGATAAACACCGCTCAACCTATCTTTTAACATTGAGATAAAAATATCTGCCAGATCATTGACTAGCAAGGGGCAAAAATAAACATCCGTAAAACCCATCACCTGCCTACCCTGGCTCAGATTGTTGAAAAAGAACTCTGCCAGACTGCGCCTTCCGGTGAGTGACCAACCGAAAAGGTTAACCCTGGCTATGATGGCGCTCGGGTCGGCTTCAGTAACAGCTAACTCGCCGTTCAGCTTGGTGTGCGTATATACACCCACAGGAGATGGGCTGTCTTCCTCTGTGTAATCACCACGCAAACCATCAAAAACTGCGTCCGTCGAGACATGAAGCAACCGCGCTCCGCTCCTGGCGACATGTCTTGCCAGTTTGTGTGGGAGTTCGGTATTCAGCTGTTCCGCCAGGAGGGGATCAGCCTCACAGGCCTCTAAATTTGCTAATGCGGCGCAGTGGATAACCCAATCGGGTTGCGAATCTTCGAGCAGGTGCTCCACTGCACCAGGAGCCAGGAGATCGGTTTGGATCACCGTGAAGGCGTTGGTTTTCAGGGTGTGGTGATTGACCGTCCCAAAGACCGTGTGCCGGTGGGCGGTTTCCAACGCCAAGTTCAACCCGAGCAAACCACTGGCTCCGGTGATGAGGATGCGCATATCAGTTATTCTTCAGCATAGCTATTTACCAGACGATCTTCAAAAGGTGCAACCATTTCACGGATTTGATCGACACTCAACCAATGCGGATTATTATCACTGCCAAAGCGGAAACCAGCAGGCAATCCACGCCCTTCTGATTGCCAATCATGCCCAAACCAGAAGCCAACACTGGGCTGGACCACATACATATCCTCCATTTCAACGGTTGAGCGGGATTCGTCTTCGGAGATCAATACTTCGTGTAATTTTTCCCCAGGACGAATACCAACCACTTCAAAAACAATCCCGGAGGCAATTGCCCTGGCAAGGTCGATAATCTTCATGCTGGGAATCTTGGGGACGAAAACCTCACCCCCGTGCATCTTCTCAACGCAATGGATAACAAAGCGGACGCCTTGCTCGAGGGTGAGCCAGAAACGTGTCATTCGCTCATCGGTGATGGTCAGCTTACCAGAAGCCCTTTGATGGAGGAAGATGGGCACTACGCTGCCACGCGAACCAACCACATTCCCATAACGCACACAGCTGAAGCGGGTTGCCACGCCACCCGCATAGGAATTGGATTGGATAAACAGTTTTTCAGCCGCCAACTTGGTGGCACCATACAGGTTAATCGGATTTACTGCCTTATCGGTGGAGAGCGCTAAAACCTTTTTTACTTCCGCATCCAGGGCTGCCTCAATGACGTTACTGCTACCCAGGATATTGGTCTTAATGGCTTCCATGGGATTGTACTCGCAAGCTGGAACCTGTTTTAGGGCGGCAGCATGGATGACAATGTCTACACCATGCATCGCACGGCGTAATCGATCGACATCACGCACATCACCAATGAAGTATCTCAGGGATGGGTGGTCGAACCCCGACACACGCATCTCGTGCTGCTTGAGCTCATCGCGGCTAAAGACAATCAGCTTGGCAGGGTGGTAATCAGCCAGCATCATTTCAACGAACTTCTTACCGAATGACCCAGTGCCACCGGTGACGAGGATGACTTGTTCTGTCCAGTTCATGGGATCTCCATCATCATTAAAATCGAACCTATGTTTTGAATTTACTCAACTCGATCAAAGGGTATTGACCGTACTTGCCTAACAAATGTGGGAAGAGCTCTTCTTTCCAAGATAAAATTTTTAATAGCCACCTGCCGAAGAAGCGTTCATGAATAAAGGTGCGCATAAAGCGCACACTTACACTGCGCCAACACCAGATCTTAACAGGCATCAGGCTGCCCACATCCTTTTGCAGCCAGGAAGCATTGTGTTTACGAATGTACGTGCCGCGTGCTGCTGGTTTGTTATTAGGAGAGGTTAATTCCTTTCCATGGTCAGATGTAACTGGATGCGGACGGAACATTGCGTATAGGCGTTCTGTTAAGCCAATCCAAAAATTCAAAAACATGGTGAGAGGCGGATTGTCCCATCCATTAACAATTACACCTCTACTCCCTGGTGCCAGGGTGCGATACAACTCCTGATATGCAAGAACATGCTCATCAGGGGGTAGATGGTGGATGGTGTGGAGCGATACCAAGCCATCAAAGGTGTTGGATTTGAAAGGTAAATTCGCTATATCGCAGACTGTAAAGAGACCATGAGTGCCGATACGCTTGCGAGCCTCCTGCAAGGCGACCATAGAGATGTCGGCGCACACCCGGTGTTTGTAACCCCTGGAATAATCCAGGTATTCTGGGTATTGAATGGGACCTGAACCAGCATCGAGTAACAGACGACCAGAAGGATTTAAATGACCAAGAACCCGCAAGTGACAGTTATGGATGTATTCATGAGCCACTGGGCGCAGGTCTTCATAGGAGGCATTCTGGTAAAAGCCATCCGAGGCTTCCTGCCAACCAATATGGTCATAAAACTCACGCACCTGATGCTTAATTTCAAACTCTGAAGCCATAGCTCACCAGATCACGGGCTCTCCGACCAGATAGGAATAGGTCATATGATATTTAGAAATGCCCTCATCCGCAAGCATACGCGAGAAAGGCCAGGTTTCTAAATCCTTCCACATATGCAGTAAATGCCATGGAAAAGGGTGTGGGTATTCAAAGAAAAAACGATAAGCATAATTCCAGGATTGTGCAACCTGTTGCTGTGAGAGACGATATTGACCGGGATTTACCAGGACTTCAGATAATAATTCAAAATAATCCTGCCAGGTTTCCGGATCCAGGGTGAAGCCTTTGCTGCGATAGTGGGTGTTTCCCACGACAATCACCGGTATCCCGCTCATGGCCATCTCCATGCCAACGGTGGTGGTGTAGACTAAACCCAAATCGGCAATCTCCACGATATCATAGGTGTTCACCCTGGCATCCGCAGGCACCAGGTGAATGTTTTCGGGGATGGTTGGCAATGTTTTTTGGACCACCTGTGCAACCGAAGGACCCTTGGTGCTCAATTCACCGGGATGGATGCGGGCGACCAGCTGCACCTCGGGGTGGGTAGAAAAGAACTGCATTGTTCTTTCCAGCCATTCGGTCATTGAATCGCTGAAAACCTGCCGGCCAAGGGTGAGACTATCTCCGATCACGTTGGTTGCTAAAAGGACAACTGGACGTTGATCCAAACCTAGCGTGAGTCGCACCTGCTCACCGCCTTGAGAAGGCACACCCTGCCAACGGCGGGAAAAATTTTCCCACAGGCTGGCATGCTGGCGGGAAGTGAACAACTTTTGCACCTGGTTTTGCTGTTCCTGGGTCAGTTCCTGGTGTTTACGCGCCTGCCATAAAACATCGGTCTGTTGGCGCATGACTTCTGCATTCTGGGCAATCCAGATACGATCCCGCTGCTCGCCAAATTCATAAGTCACTACGGGGATGTCCAGGAAACGGGCTACCTGGTAGAGCACACCAAATTCAAGGATGGTGCCATTGGGCAGGATGACGACATCAGGTTTATGCCTCCTCAGGTAGAAGAAGGCTGCACAGGCAGCAGCGCAATTACGCTGCGAACGCAGCTTGTACAAATCACTATCCTGACAGACCTCCTCCACCTGAAGCGTATACTGGGTATCACGCAAGGAAATCAGGTCGACCATATTTGACAATTCAGAGGGTATCCTGCGTGCATTCCCATGGTTTAGTAGGGGCACGACTTTAATTAAAGGCGAGCCTTTTCCTAAAACACCCTCGGCATACAAGTTTTGGCGCCGCAGGTTAAATGCATCGATCGGTGCCTGCCACCTTGCGTAAGGCAGATAAGAAAATGTGACCAAATGGCCAAATCCGGCGAGTGCCATTCCCAAAAGGCTGGCGTGTTCAATCCAGTAGCGCAGGGTGCCAAAGATGAAGACCCGCTTGTGTTTTTGGCTTTGCGATGCGGGGATATTCACCGGTTTAGATTGGGCACTGAGTATTTGCCCACGCCAGATTGGGAGTGACTGATCGAGCTGGTCAAGGGTAAATTCAGGCGTGATGGGTTTTCCAGGCTGGCGCAAGTACCAATACGCTTCGGCAGTCAGTGGTATTTGCCCCAGGATGTTCTTGAGGTCCTGCTTGCTAATCATTTTCATAGGCGCTCAATCACCCAATCCAAAGCAGGCCGGATGGAGCCCATACGCGGTTCCGGCCATTGTTTGCCTGGGGCACCGGTGGCATCCACTGAGAAAGCCAGGGCATGATCATCCCAAAAATAACGCTTCACCCGGAAGGTGCTGGCATTAACAGCCAAAACGTAGCGGCCTTCATTCAAGGTATTAGCTGGGATAGAACAACGGCTGATGTAATGACCTCGCTGACGAACGCCTAATTGTTCAAATTGCGAGGGATTGTCAATATCAAAGGAGGTAAAGACATATTCTCCACGCATTGTAAGCAGGTAAATCCCTACCCGTAGACCCGTGATGGGTTGATCTAAACAATATTCGATTTCCAGGTTGATGGGTTCCGTCGAGCGAAGCGTATCGACTACATCACCCCTGGTATCCCGTAAACGCAAGGCGATGGGGGTAAATGGAGCAGACTCAGCGGGAATTTCATCCGAAGTCCAAATGCGCTCACCTGCACCAGTAATCCCGGCTGCCATGTAATAATCTACAGCCTGCGGGGTGGGAGCGCGATATACCAAGTTTCCTTTATCCAGTACGATGGTTTCTTCGGTTAGTCGCAAGACGGCTGACATATTATGGCTGACAAACAGGACTGTGCGCCCTGCTTGAGCAACATCGCTCATTTTACCCATGCATTTGCGCTGAAACTCGGCATCCCCAACAGCCAGAACCTCATCCACAACCAGGATCTCAGGCTCCAAGTGGGCAGCGACGGCAAATGCCAATCGCAGGTACATCCCACTCGAATAGCGTTTAACAGGCGTATCGATGAACTGTTCAACTTCAGAAAAAGCTACGATCTCATCAAATTTTTGACCAATCTCGAGGCGTTTCATGCCAAGGATAGCGCCGTTTAAAAATATGTTCTCACGACCGGTGAGCTCGGGGTGGAAGCCTGTTCCGACTTCCAACAGGGAGCCGACACGTCCATGAATCTCAGCACTGCCCACGGTTGGCTCGGTGACACGAGATAAGATCTTGAGCAAGGTGCTTTTCCCTGCTCCATTCCGGCCGACTATCCCCAGGACTTTCCCACGTGGGACATCAAATGAGATATCTCGCAAAGCCCAAATCAAATTTGGTCCAGCTGATGATTGACTAATAGATGATCCAGAACGCAGCTTGCGGAAAGGTGCTTTAATGCCAGAAACAATCGTGTCCCGCAACGTCTTATACCGCTCAGGTGAAGCACCTATGCGGTAGCGCTTGCCCAGGTTTTCGACACGGATGACAATATCATTCATAAAATATTTATTAGATTCGTAAATATATCCTGATCATTGCACGATTAAATCTCATCAGCAAAGGTTCGCTCCATATTTCGGAAATAGAACAAGCCAGTGATCAAGAGCACCACCGCAACCCCTGCAGATACTAGTAAAAGTGGTAACGGAAGGCTGTGAATACCCAGTAAGGACCAACGAAAACCTTCCACCACACCAGTTAGGGGGTTTAGGGCATAGATAACTTGCCACTCCTTTGATACTTCAGAGGAGGAATACACGATGGGGGTCATGAAAAACCAGATTTGGGTTAAAAATGGCAGGATATGACCTACATCCCGGTAGATCACGTTCGCTGCAGCGAACCACAAGCTAACACCAAGAGAAGCAACAAGTGCCAGGATAATAAATAGAGGTAATGCAAGTAATGCCGGTGTAATGGTATAGGTGTAGGTCGAGTTAGGCGCAAAGTTGTAATATAGGATTATCCCGATGTATACGATGAAGGCAATGCTAAAATCAACCAAACCTGCCAATACCGAAGCCACCGGGATAGTCAGGCGTGGAAAATAAACCTTCGTAATCATGTTGCGGTTATTCACCAAGGAGCGTCCGGCATCATTCATTGCCTTGGAGAACAATCCCCATGGAAGGAGGGCGGTGTAATTGAAAATGGGGTACGGCACACCTTCGGAAGAGAGACCAGCAGCCCTGGAAAAAATTAGTGTGAAG
>Ga0209253_10003368_pt1 | contig 14088 bp, 9 predicted proteins | sample FrelakmetBRP12BR_FD_187145 | JGI IMG/M metagenome (GOLD analysis project Ga0209253, IMG submission 187145) | Freshwater lake sediment microbial communities from the University of Notre Dame, USA, for methane emissions studies - BRP12 BR (SPAdes)... | ecosystem: Environmental > Aquatic >...
GCCTGAACCAAGTCATTTCCTCAATGCATCACTTTGAATCACACCCTTCCGCCGGGGGCGCAAGCACATCTTGCCCTTGTTACCCTGCCGCTACCACTATCTTAAACATAGGTAATCACGATGAAATTGCTTAACACGACAGTCATTGCTTTCTTGTCGGCGCTCCTGCTCATCCTCACCCCGTACGCGGCGGGCGCGCAAACCAAGGAACCCAAAAAACCCATCGAGTTGGCGGACCTCGTGGTCGGCACGTATTATGGCGAAGTAGTCTCGGATTCGAAAGGCAGTTCACAAAGCGATATCACCGTGACGATCACCAAAGTGGATAAATGGACGGTACAAGTGACTTCTGACTACCCCAGGTTAGGCACCGTCAACGTTAAGCTGACCCGCATCGGCAACAAGATCCTCAACGCGAGTGGTGACACCGTATTGCTGCTGGATTTGGAGAAACATCCGCCACACTTGGATTACAACCCCCATAACGAAGTGGCGTATGTGGGGAACAGGCAGTAGCAAGCGCCTCAACCCCGAAATCAACTCCCGCCCGGTGGCTGCCGATCAAGCCGCGACCCACCTGCACTGCCATGCGACTCCAGCCGGCATTGCTGGTCACTATCCTGGCGGAAGACACACTTCTCCGTTATTCCACTGATTTGCTTAAGGCCCGCCATGATACGCCTGCAAGAAACCATTGAAGTCCCCCAGCCGATTGGAGAGGTTTTCGATTACACCAGCAATTTCGCCAATATCGCACAATGGGACCCCGGCATTGCCGAATCCAGCAAGGTTAGCCAAGGTTCTATCGGGATTGGCGCCGAGTTTCGGGTGCGGGTCAAATTCGGGCCGTTGCATACGATCCCCATGACTTATGTCATTATTACCTATGAACCGCCTTTCCGAGTCGTGCTGGAGGGCAAGGGCGATACCATCCAGGCGCTCGATGATATTCAATTCGCCGCCACGGCAACCGGCACGCGGATCACCTACACGGCGGATTTATCCTTTCAAGGGTTCATGGGCCATGTTGTGCCCTACCTGAAGGGGATGCTGGATAAGGTCGGCAGGAATGCCGTCAAGGGACTACAGAGGGTCCTTTCCGAAGATCCACCGGTGCCCTCCCGCAGCACGGTGAATTACCTCGCGGACCGCCTGATTCTGCCCGGCATGTTGGGGTTTACCAGCCTAGGCTACCGCTGGCATAAGCGTTCGTGGAAACCGCTGGCGGTGTCGTTGCGGGGGCAAACGGCTATCGTCACTGGCGCGACATCCGGGCTGGGACTCGCCGCGGCCCGGCAACTGGCCGAGCTGGGCGCCCGCGTTGTCTTGGTGGGTCGCAACCGGGAAAAAACCGAGGCCAGCCGGAATGACATTATCACCGCCACCGGCAATGCCAGTATCGCGGTCGAGATCGCCGATCTTGGTCTGCTGGCACAGGTCAGACAACTGGCGGAACGATTGCTCCAGAACGAACCCCGGATTCAGATTCTCGTCAACAACGCCGGCGTGTTGCTCGCCCCGCGGACTACCAATGCGGAAGGCAATGAGATGACGCTGGCGACCAATCTGTTGGCCCCCTTCCTGCTGACCAATTTGTTGATTCCACGACTTAAGGAATCGGCGCCGGCCCGGATTGTCAACGTGTCGTCGGGCGGAATGTACACCAGCGGGGTTGACATAGACGATCTGCAGTACAAGAAAGGTTCCTATGACGGCAGCAGAGCCTATGCGCGCACCAAGCGGGCCTTGGTGATTCTGACCGAGCTATGGGCAAAGCAACTGAAGGACAGCGGCGTAGTCGTGCATGCCATGCATCCCGGTTGGGCAGATACCCCAGGCGTGGAGACCTCACTGCCCACATTCTACAGGATCACCAGGCGCTTCCTGCGCACGCCGGAGGAAGGCGCCGATACGATCACCTGGCTGGCCGCCTCGCGGGAGGCGGGTAAGGTGAGTGGCCGCTTCTGGCTGGACCGCGAACCCCATACCACCCATATTCTTCCCGGCACCTGGGCGTCACAAAAGGAACGCCAGCAATTATGGGATGCGCTGGCGGAATTGGCGGGTTGGCATGAAGCGGCCAGCGAGCGGGTGGCTGGATAGCCGTTGCTCAGTAGCAGGCTTCGATCATGGATATGATGGCGACCGAGAGGTGGTCGCACAACGCTTGACTATCGTACGATCGTTCGATATGGTAAACGCATGTCGAACGATCGTACGTATCTCGCCAAGCTCCAGGATTATTATGCGCAATATCGCGTGTTGCCGTCCTACGCCACGCTCAGCAAGCTGTTGGGCTTCACGTCCAAATCCTCCGCGGCGGCACTCGTCGCCCGCCTTCAGCGGGCCGGTTACCTTAGCAGTACCCCCGACAAACGACTCAGCCCGACCCGGCGCTTCTTCGAACGGTTGATAGCCCAGTACCCCGTGCGGGCTGGGTTGCCCAATCCGGCTGGCGATGGGGTTGATGATGCTCTGCTCCTCGATGGCTTTCTTGTCGAACACCCTTCCGAGACGATCATGGTGCGAGTCAAGGGGGATTCGATGCGGGATGCCGGCATCCTGGAAGACGATTTGGTGGTGGTCGAGAAACGGCATTCCGCCAGCAGAGGAGACATCGTCGTGGCCATCGTCGATAACCAGTTTACGCTCAAGCGCCTTGACCAGGAAAATGGCGAGTATGTGTTGCGTTCTGCCAACCCCGCCTACGCCCCCCTCCGCCCACAAGGGCAACTGGAGATCATCGGCGTCGTGGTGGGACTCGCCCGCAAGTACAAATAGCGCTAGTCGCCATGACCCTCCGCACTACCGCCTTGTCAGTCGTCCTGCAGCACCCGGCACTATGGCGGGGCAGTGAATGCGCATCGGTCAACCTGCCCAGCCTGCCCACCGGTTCCCCCGCGCTGGATGCCTTGCTGCCCGGCGGTGGTTGGCCACGGGGCGCATTGACAGAGTTGCTACCGACCTGCCTGGGCGTCGGCGAGATGCGGCTGATTTTGCCTGCCTTGCAGCGCCTGACCCAGGCAGGGCAGTGGGTTGTCCTGATCGACCCACCCCATATACCTTACGCACCCGCGCTGGCGGCGGCGGGAGTAAGGCTGGCACGGCTCGCGGTGGTGCGACCGAGCCAGCCGCCGGATAGCCTGTGGGCGGCAGAGCAAGCCTTGCGGGCGGGCTGTTGCGGCGCGGTGGTGTGCTGGCCCATCACCCGGGATCAGCGCGTGCTGCGGCGCCTGCAACTGGCCGCTGAAGCTGGCAAGTCGTGGGGGGTGCTCTATCGGCCTGCCGCCTTGGTGACTTGTCCCTCGCCGGCCCCATTACGCATAGCGATCACCACCGTCGACCGCCGCATCGCCGTTACCATTCTGAAGCGTCGTGGCGGCAGCGCGCCGGCTCCTCTTTATCTCTCTCCGGATAAGCCGGCGCCCTGGCCGGATGGCCCGCCAACCGTCAAGGCGATCGACGCAACACCCTCACCCCGCAGTTCCCCTTCAGCCGACGGGCGTGGCGCGGAACGCAATGAACAGCGGTAGCGGCGGAATTCGGCATGCGTTGGATTGCCCTTCATCTTCCCGCACTGGCTCTGGAGATCTTTACGCGCGCGCTGGCAGCGCCCGAACCATTCGTGGTCAGTACCGGTCCCGCTCAGCGCCCGCTGGTTTATGCCTGTAATGTCGCCGCGCGCGGACTGGGAGTCAGACCCGGCATGACGGTGGCCGCTGCTCAGGCCCTCGCCGGGAGCCTTCCGGTCCGACCGCGTGACTCCCACGCGGAAGCCCGCTGTATGAAGACGCTGGCGGGCTGGGCGGGACAGTTCACGCCATCGGTCAGTCTGGTCGGACAGCGCGGCCTGTTGCTAGAGGTCTCTGGTAGCCTGCGGCTGTTCGGAGGACTGGACGCCATCGCACAGGCGCTGCAGACGGGTATCCGCGCGCTGGGCTACAGCGCCTGTGTCGCGGCGGCTCCGACGCCGCTGGGGGCCTGGTTGCTAGCCCGCGCCGGGCAATCGCTCACGGTCGATGACCCAGAGGAACTTGCCATTAGGCTGGCGGCACTGCCGCTCGCGCTGCTGGAGCCGTCACTCCATACGCTGGACACTTTACAGGCCCTCGGCGTCCGCACGCTCGGTGACTGCGTGCGGCTACCACGTGACGGCCTCGCCCGGCGCTTCGGCCAGCAGGTGCTGGATGCCCTGGATCGCGCGCTGGGCAAGATCCCCGATCCACGGGTGTTTGTCACCCCGGCGGTGCGCTTTATAGCGAGGCTGGAGCTGCCGACCGAGGTTATCGAGACAGCGGCAATCCTGTTCGCCCTGCGCCGCCTGTTGACAGAACTGGAAGGCTTCCTGCGCGGGCGCGACGCCGGGGTGCAACAACTCTGTCTGGACTGCACGCATGGCAACGGCAATAGCACGGAAATCACTATCGGGCTGGTCACCCCCGCCAGGGACGCCGCCCAGTTGCTGATGCTGCTGCGCGAACGGATCAATGGGACCGAGCTTCCCGCACCGGTGCGCGCGCTGGTGCTGCGGGCGAAGACCCCGGTTCCGTACCGGCCCTACCAGCACCAACTGGTAGCGGACACCAGCCTGGAGACCGAGCACTGGGAACGGCTGCTGGAACGCTTGCACGCCCGTCTCGGCGAGCAGGCGGTGTATGGCCTGGCGACCTGCCCCGACCACCGGCCGGAGCGCGCCTGGCAGGCGGTTGCCATCGGCACCGAAGCGCCACCCCTTTGCCAGGTTCAGCCGCGGCCGGTCTTTCTGTTGCGTGAACCGCGCCCGCTCGGCGCAGCGAACGGGCTGACGCTTGCCGACCAGCTGCGGATCACGGACGGTCCGGAACGCCTGGAGGGCGGCTGGTGGGATGGACACGATATCGCTCGTGACTATTATATCGCCGAAGGTGCCAAGCCGGCCCGTTACTGGGTTTTCCGAGACCTGCGCACCAATGCCTGGTATCTGCATGGCCTGTTCAGTTGATGGCGCGAGTTCGCCCATGGACACGCCTGCCTACGCCGAATTGCACTGTCTCAGCAACTTCACCTTTCTGCGCGGCGCCTCGCACCCGGAGGAACTGGTGGGACGCGCTCAAGAGCTGGGCTATGCGGCGCTCGCCCTCACCGACGAATGTTCGCTGGCCGGCGTGGTACGCGCGCACAGCGCCGCCCTGAAGGCTGGCCTGGCCCTGATCATCGGGACCGAGATCCGGCTACAGGAAGGGCCGCGACTCGTGCTGCTCGCCACTGACCGGGAGGGCTATGGTAATCTTTCCGAACTGATAACCCAGGGCCGGCGCGCGGCAGCAAAGGGTGGTTACCGCCTGACCCGTACCGATCTGCAAGGCGGCTTGCCCGGCTGCCTGGCGCTCCTGGTAGCGGGTCGGCCGGCGGATGCGGCAGACGCCGGCTGGCTCGCGTCGCTGTTTCCCGGCCGGGCCTGGCTGGCGGTCGAGTTGCTCGATCGGCTGCGCGATCCTGACCATCTGGACGCCCTGGCCAAGCTGTCGGCGGTTACCGGGCTGCCGCTGGCCGCTACCGGCAACGTGCACATGCACATCCGTGAACGGCGTATCCTGCAAGACACTCTCACCGCTATCCGCCTGGGCGTGCCGCTCACCGCGGCGGGCTTTGCGCTCTATCCCAATGGCGAACGCTATCTGCGCCCGCGCCAGCACCTCGCCCGGTTGTATCCACCGGCGCTGCTGGCGGAGACGCTGCGAATCGCCGAACGCTGCCGGTTTTCTCTCGCCGAACTGCGCTACGAGTACCCGGAGGAAATCGTTCCCGCCGGCATGACCCCCACCGTTTATCTGCGCACCCTGGTCGCTGCCGGCCTGGCAAGGCGCTTTCCCCGCGGCGCCCCGCTGGCGGTGCGCCAGCTCGTCGAGCATGAGCTCGCGCTCATCGCCGAACTGGGTTACGAACCGTATTTCCTGACCGTGTACGACATCGTCGACTTCGCCCGGCGCCGCGGCATTCTCTGTCAGGGGCGGGGCTCCGCCGCCAATTCGGCGGTGTGCTACGCGCTGGGGATCACCGAGGTGGATCCGGCGCGGGGCACGCTCCTGTTCGAGCGCTTCATCTCCCGTGAGCGCAACGAACCACCGGATATCGACGTGGATTTCGAGCACGAACGACGCGAGGAGGTCATCCAGTACCTTTACGATAAATACGGCCGTAGCCGCGCGGCCCTGGCGGCGGCGCTCACCACCTACCGTCCCCGCAGCGCCCTGCGCGACGTGGGCAAAGCGTTAGGATTATCGCTCGACCAGGTGGACCGGCTCGCCAAGTCGATGACTTGGTGGGACGGCCGGCGGGTTATTCCAGAACGCTTGCGGGAGGCCGGGTTCGACCCAGCCGCCCCCGTGATCTCCCGGCTCCTGGAACTGGTCAATACTCTGGTGGGGTTCCCGCGTCACCTGTCCCAGCACCCTGGGGGCTTCGTCATCGCGCGAGGTCTCCTGGCGCGGCTGGTACCGATCGAAAATGCCCGCCTGCCGGAGCGTACCGTGATCCAGTGGGACAAGGACGATCTGGATACGCTGGGTCTGCTCAAGGTGGATGTGCTGGCATTGGGGATGCTCACCGCCATCCGCAAGGCGCTGGCCCTGATCAGCCAACGGCGGGGAAATCCCTTTGCGCTGGCCGACGTGCCGGCTGAAGATCCCGCTGTGTATGAGATGCTGTGCCAGGCTGACAGCGTCGGTGTCTTTCAAGTCGAATCGCGGGCGCAAATGACGATGCTGCCGCGCCTGCGGCCCAGGTGTTTTTACGACCTGGTGATCGAAGTGGCCATCGTGCGCCCTGGCCCTATTCAGGGTGGCATGGTGCATCCCTACCTGCGCCGCCGGCAGGGACTGGAGCCGGTGACCTATCCGTCCGAGGCGGTCAGGCGGGTCCTGGAACGCACCTTGGGGGTGCCGATCTTTCAGGAACAGGTGATGCAACTCGCCATGGTGGCGGCGGGGTTCAGCGCCGGCGAGGCCGATCAACTGCGCCGCGCGATGGCCGCCTGGCGGCGCAAGGGCGGCCTGGAGCCGTTCGAGGCCAAGCTCATTGAGGGCATGCGTGAACGCGGCTACCCGTCCGCCTTCGCCCGCCAGATTTTTCAGCAGATCCGGGGTTTTGCCGAATACGGCTTTCCGGAATCCCATGCGGCGAGCTTTGCGCTGCTGGTGTACGTCTCCGCCTGGCTCAAGCGCCACCAACCGACAGCGTTCGCCTGCGCGCTGCTGAACAGCCAGCCGCTGGGCTTCTACACACCCTCGCAGATCGTGCAGGATGTGCGCCGCCATGGGGTGGAGGTCCGGCCTGTGGATGTCACTGTCAGCGACTGGGACTGCACCGTGGAGGAAATCGTCACGGCGGTGCCGGCGCTCCGGCTGGGTCTGCGGTTGGTGAAGGGACTCTCCGGCGCCGGCGCGCGGCGGCTGATCGAGGCTCGCCGGATCGGGCCGTTCCTCAGCGTCGACGATCTGGCCGGACGCGCCGACTTGAACCGCAAGGATCTGCAGTGCCTGGCCAGCGCCGATGCGCTGGCAGCCCTTTCCGGAGACCGGCATGCGGCGCTGTGGGCGGCGCTTGGGGTGGAGAATCTGCCGCCGCTGCTTGTCACGACGCGGATTCCCGACAACGCGCCCGCACTCGGCGTCCCCCGTGAAGGGCAAGATATCGTGGCCGATTACACCAGCCTCGGCCTGACGCTACGCCGGCATCCGCTGGCCGTGCTGCGTCCCCGCCTGCAACGTCTGGGGACCGTCACCGCGACAATGCTCACGCGCTTGCCACACGGCCGCCGTGTTCACGTCGCCGGTCTCGTGACCTGCCGGCAGCGACCGGCGACGGCCAGCGGCGTCACCTTCGTCACGCTGGAAGACGAAACCGGCTGCGTCAATGTCGTGGTATGGCGCGAGTTGGCGGACCGGCAACGGCCCACGCTGCTGGGATCGCGCCTGCTAGGCGTACAGGGGACACTGGAACGCCAGGGTGGCGTTATCCATCTGGTGGCAAAACAGCTCACCGATCACAGCCGCCTGCTCGGGGCATTGGCGACCCGCAGCCGGGACTTTTGCTGAACAAGACAGCATAAGACTTCTTACACGAAGGCTTATCTCACCCTCGCCGCGAGGCTTTCCGCGTTTAGGTCCCATAATTTGATCGTGCCGTTCCGCAAAACGCTGGGCGGCATGTTTTATCCACGGTTACAATAGACGGTACTCGAATCGAACCACTAACCGAACTATGCAAAACCGGGGGACGCGATGAAAGAAATCTACCACGCACTGGTGCTGAACATGCACCAACCGCCGAGCAATCTCGACGCACTGCTGGTCGCCAACGAGTGGGAGGTGAAAGAGATCCTGTTCGCCTACGACCGCATGTCGCGTGTGTTGTGGGAGTATGAGGACCTCGCGCGGGTACATCTGTCGCTGTCGGGCACGCTGCTGGAGACGCTCTCGAATCCCGAGTTTCAAAGCCGCGTGTACGGCATGGTTGATTGCGGCAAGCTGCTCTGGCATCTGCAGAACTCCCGGCTTTTCGAAATTCTCGGCACCGGCTATTACCACCCGGTCCTGGCGCTGATCCCGGAGGCCGACTGGGACGAGCATATCGCCCGCTGGCAGGCGACCGCCCGCCATCTGTTCTGGCGCAACCAGTTCAACGGCTTCTGGCCACCGGAGATGGGCTTCGACATGAAGCTGATCCCGCACCTGGTGAGAGCCGGCTACCGCTACGTGCTGGTCGACTGCGAATATGTCGACCCCGTCGATGAGATGAGCTGGGAGCAACTCCGCTACCGGCCCCATATCGCCGAATACGACGGCGCCGAGATCGTTATCATTCCTCGCGAGCGGAGTCTCTCGGATGCCCAACTCTCCGGCATGGACTATGGCTGGTTCTATCACGAGCTGTGCGAGCGGACCCAGTGGTGCGACTTCCCGCCGCTGGTGACCACCGCTACCGACGGCGACAATGGCGGCTGGTTCCGCAACGTCAACCCCAAAGCCAACTTCTGGAGCTACTTCTACAAACAGGCGCTGGACGAGATCCGCGCCGGTAATTCCGGCATGCGGCCGATCTTCATCACCGACTACCTCGACCGCTTCGGCGCGCACGGGCGGGTGACGGTGCGCCGCGGTGCCTGGAATACCGACACGCACCACGGTTGGAACTTCCACCAGTGGCAGGGCTCGCAGGCGCAACGCGATGCCATGAAGCGCGTGCATGCCGTGAGCAAGGAATTTCATGAGCTGGCGGAGGTGGCAGCCAAGCGTGACCCCAATCCCGAACTGACCCGTGTTCTCAACGAGGCGCACTGGCATCTGCTGCGCGCCGAAACCAGTTGCAACTTCTACTGGGGCGAGGACTGGGTCTACAAGTCACACCAGGACCTGGACGATGTCGCCTGGCATCTGGGCGAGGCGAGGGCCATGCTGGGCGACCTTCCGGCCCCCGCGCCCACGCCGGAGACCGCCGTTGAGGTGGTGGCGGAAGCCGCTCCACAACCAGCGGCAACAGCCAATGACGAATCGAGGGTATCCATCAACGAGTAGTCAAGATGGGTTGGGTTGCCACACGCAGCCCAACCGCTCGGTGGCTCGATCAGCAGCCCAAGTCTGCGGCCAGCATCCCGATGTCGCCGAATTCCCGCTCTGCGGGCGGCAAGGGTGGGCGCTCCAGCATCACCACCGGTATTCGCAACTCCCGGGCGGCCGCCAGTTTGGCGGCCACAGCGTGGCCGCCGCTGTTCTTGGCCACCAGCACGTCTATCGCCCGCGCCCGCAACAACTCCAATTCCCGTTCCACGGCAAACGGACCGAGAGCGCTCAACACGGTCAGGTTGGCAGAAGGCGCTGGCGCCGCCAGGCAGCGCACCAGCCAATGCTGATGGGGCGGAATAGCCTCCGCGTGCTGGAGGGGTTCCAGGCCAAGGGTAAAAAATGGCCTGCGAAAGCCATCAATGGCAGCTTGAATCGCAGGCCAGTCCGTGACCAGGCGCCAGTCATCGCCTGACTGAGGCTGCCAGGGCGGGCGCCGGTAAGCCCACCGCGAAACCCCGGCCTCGGTCGCCGCCATGGCCGCATGCCAGCTCATCTGGGCGGCATGCGGATGGGTTGCATCGATCAGCAGCTCAATACCGCCCTCTTCGAGAAAGCCTGCCAAACCAGCTACCCCGCCAAAACCGCCCACCCGCACCGGACACGGCAGCGCGGGTATTCGCCCGCGTCCCGCCACGCTGTAGGTCACCGCATGGAGCGGTGCTAACCGGCGTACCAACCATACGGCCTCACCGATGCCGCCCAACAACAGAATGCGCATCCCCCCCACGCTTACCCTGGCGAGCGAGTTTTCAGGCAAACCCCGCATGGCCCACCGGGCGGCCTTGCCGGTCCGTTGCCCACACCTCGACCGCCACCGTCGCCGGTGCATAGTGCAAGGCCTGGATCCGTGCCAATTGACAAATCCAATCCCCGAGCGGGATGCCCGCCGCGTGCGCCAGGGCGAGCGCTTGCTGGCTGGTATTGGCGGTTTGTATGGCCGTCTGCAACGCCACGTCCGCGCCCAACTGTCCCGCCTGTTCCGCCAACATGGTTAAGTCGATGCTGGATTTGCGGCTGTGCAGGTCCAAGTGGCCCGCGGCCAACTTGCTGATCTTGCCAAAGCCGCCCGCCAGGCTCAGTTTTTCGATCGGCGCCTTACGCAAGTGCTTGAGCACCGCGCCGGCAAAATCACCCATTTCGATCAGCGCCAACTCCGGCAAATCGTAATACTGGCGGAGCAGTTGCTCGCTGGCCGCGCCGGTGCAGGCCGCGAGGTGACGCTGGCCGTTGGCGCAGGCCACCTCAATTGCCTGGTGAATCGAGGCGATGTACGCCGAGCAGGAAAATGGCCGCACGATGCCGGTAGTACCGAGGATGGATAACCCGCCGACAATCCCCAGTCGCGGATTCAAGGTGCGCAGGGCCAGTTCCGCGCCGCTCTCGACCCCGATGGTGACATCGAAACCGCCATCATAGCGCTGTTCATCCGCCAGCCTTTGCAGATGCTCGGTCATTATCCGGCGGGGCACCGGGTTGATGGCGGGTTCGCCCACCGGGATGGGCAAACCCGGACGGGTGACGATACCCACACCCTCCCCGGCACGAAATCGCACCCCCGGTTCAGTGCTTAATGCTACCTGAGCAAACACCAGTGCCCCGTGGGTAACATCCGGGTCATCGCCGGCATTCTTGCGGACAGCCGCTTCAGCGCCAGTTTCGGTCAGCCGGCAGTAGGTCAGCGTAAAACGCACCGTCTGCCCCTTGGGTAGGGTGATTTCCGCCGCCTCCGGCGCCGTGCCGGCCAGCAACAGATAAGCGGCGGCGAGGCTGGCGGCGGTTGCGCAGGCGCCCGTCGTGTAACCGTAACGAAGGGGACGGGCTCGCTCGGCGGTTTCTTCACGCATGCAAAAAACTTCTCTCAATTCGTGGAAACTCCATACGCACTCAATGACTGCGTACCGGAAGTTGTCGCTTTTACTCGCTCCACCCTTAGACTCAATCGCGAGAACCCACCAGTTACCCGTGATGACGGGTGTCAGTTGCTTGGCTGCATTAACACACGCCACCCAAAGTTCATCGGTTTCTCGCGGCAACCCGAGGCGCACAGATGAGGAAAATGGGATTTTTCAGCGACGATTACTTGGCCAAATCAGCTAAACTGTAACACTAATCACCTCGGCGAAGGACTCTTGGGCGAAGGAATGTTGTGATTAAGGAAAATGCCAGAACCATCTTAGTAGTCGCCGCCGGCTTTGTCGCGGTTGTATTGGCAATCTGGGCGCTGGACCGCTGGATTGTCCAGCCCGCCTTCGAGCAGTTGGAACACGCGCAGGCACTGGAGGACAGCGCGCGGGCGCGCGCGGCGATCCAGCGCGAACTGTGGCAATTGGGCAACGAACTGGGTAATTGGGCTGACTGGGATGACGCCTACGCCTTCGCCGAAAGCCACGATCCGGCCTTTATCAGATCCAATCTTGGCAACTGGGGCGTGCTGGAAAAGGGCTCGCACCTGAACATCTGTTTCATCTTCAACCGCAAGGGTAAGGTTCTGTACGGCGGCGGTTATGATTCCGAGTTGGGCGGGAACGTGACGCTGGTGGCATTCTCGGGCGAAAAACCCGCGGTCCTGTCCATTCTCCAGCCTGTTTTGGATAACGAGCAAATCCTGTCTGGCTTGCTGCACACCGAGCATGGGCTGCTGTTGTTCGTGGCGCGCCCCATCCGGACCACGCAGGGCGCGGGACCGGCGCGCGGGGCGCTGCTGTTCGGCCGCTTCCTGGACGCGCCGCTGTTGAAAGCACTGGCCGAGCAGACGCAAGTAGCGTTTGCGTTGTTTCCCGACGGCGACCAGCGGTTGCTACCCGCAGAGCAAAGGGTGCTGATGACGCTGAAGCCGGGCGCGCCGGTACTGTATCCGGGGTCGAAGAGTGCCTGGTTTGTGTACGAGGCGATCGCCGATTTGGAGGGTAAGCCGGTCGCCTTTATCCGTACCCCCGTCCGGCAGGAGATTTCCGCGACGGCGCGGCGCACCAGCCGGGCACTGGTGGGAACCTTGGGACTCGCCGCCCTGGCGCTCATCATGGGCGGAACCAGGTTTTCCACCCGGCTCCGGCGCGGCGCGGCGGCGGCCACAGCGCCGGCAGCCTGGGGAACCGCCACCCTGGTGGTCTTGCTTGGACTGACCCTGACCGCCGGCCTGTTTTGGCAGTTGCGTCAGCCCGGTCCAGCGCTCCGGGACGACATCCTGGTCCCGGTGGTCGGCGCCTGTATCACGATGCTGTTGGCCCTCTATTTGTTCACGCTGGTGTCGCAACACCGGCGGGCGGAGGCGCTGGTGGCGGCGCGGACCACCGAGCTGCAAGCGAGCGAGGACAAGTTCCGCCGCATCGTGGAAAACGCGCCGCTTGGCTTTCATCTCTACCGCCTAGAGAATGAAGATCACCTGGTGTTCATCGGCGCCAACCCGGCGGCGGACGCGATCCTGAAACTGCACAATGCCGATCTCATCGGTCGGTCGATAGAGGACGCCTTCCCGTCGCTGGTCTCGACGGAGATGCCGACCACCTACCGGCGGCTGGCGCGCGAGGGCGGGGTGTACCGCTGGGATTCGGTGGACTACCAGGATCAGACGATCGCTGGCACCTTCGAAGTGGCGGCGTTTCAGACCGCCCCCGGTTGCGTCGCCGTGGCTTTCGCCGACATCACCGAACGCCGGCGCGGCGAGCAGCGGCTCCGGCAATCCGAGGAAAAATTCGCCAAGATTTTTCTCACCACGCCGGACGTGGTGGTAATCTCGCGTGTGCAGGACGGTCGGCTGCTGGAGGTCAACCCGGGTTTCGCTGCTATCACTGGCCACAGCCGGGCGGAAGCGGTCGGTCGCTCCACGCTGGATCTGGCGCTGTGGGCCGATCCGGCCGACCGGGAACGGCTGGTGACCGACTTGCGGTTGTACGGCCAGGTCCTGTACCGCGACGTCTCGTTCCGACGCAAGGATGGCGCTCTGCGCACCGGGCAGCTTTCCGCGCGAGCCATCACCGTCGACGAAGAACCGTGCTTGCTGTTCGTCATGCAAGACATCACCGAGCGCAAGCGGGTGGAGACCGCGCTGCGGGACAGCGAAGCGCGGTATCGGTTGCTGTTCGAACGCGCCAACGACGCCATCTTCGTGGTGGAAAAACCGACCGGGCGCTATCTGGCCGCCAATAGCGCCGCCGAGCGACTGACCGGCAGAAGCGTGGCCGAACTCCAGATGCTCCGCACGCCCGACATCACCCCGACCGGCGCGCCAGAACGCCTGTTCCAGGCGTCGGGAACGACCGAAACGACCGAATTGGGCGAGATCCGTTACCTTCGACCCGATGGCACCACCCGAACGGCCCTGCTCAGCGTGATTCCCGTGAACGCAGCGCTGGCGTTCGGCATCGCGCATGATGTCACCGAGATCAAGGCCGCCGAACAGCGCATCGAGCATCTGGCTTACTACGATGCCCTGACTGACCTGCCGAACCGGGCGCAGCTCGCCCAGCGGGCGGAGCTGGCCTTGGCT
>Ga0209253_10003369_pt1 | contig 14084 bp, 10 predicted proteins | sample FrelakmetBRP12BR_FD_187145 | JGI IMG/M metagenome (GOLD analysis project Ga0209253, IMG submission 187145) | Freshwater lake sediment microbial communities from the University of Notre Dame, USA, for methane emissions studies - BRP12 BR (SPAdes)... | ecosystem: Environmental > Aquatic >...
CTGGCTAACAATCACTTTCTGAACCGCCCGGTGCGGACCCGCATGCCGGGTGGTGTGGCAGGGGTCGTCGGGGAATGCCCGACGCCCCTATGCCGATTCAAGCACCTTCACGGTGATCACCTTCGACGGCATCCTGCATCAACAACTTGATGGGGGGTCAATTTTCAGCGGGAAAAAGGGGTCAGTTTTGCTGGGAATTTACATTCAGGGACGTTACAAGTGGTTGTAGGTCTCGTGTCGGAGCGAGACTCAAGTCGGGGACAGGCTATTCTGGGCACCTGCAACCCTGGAACTGATCGTGGACTTTGAGCGACGGGACCGATGAGGGCCGAGATGTAATCGTCAGGTGCAAACCGGTTCTTGTGACCAGATTCAATGGGATAGGGGCCAAAACATGGAGTGCAGGTTCAGAAACCGAACGGCAAAACTCTGCGCCCGCAAAGCTCGAGAGATTCCTGCTGGTCTGTAGTCAACCCCCCTCCTTACAACCCATACCGCAAAGAAATCTCGGAAAGTTCTGAAGCATGAGGAATTACTCCTCCCAGAACAAGGTGAAATGAGGATCTATCGACATTGCCTTCCTGCAAACCGGCGGATTTTCCTGCCATGCTCATTCTCTGATTCAAGTTCACCCGGACGGCCTGGGGAGGTCGGTCCTTTTCAAATTCTCCTAAGGTCAGCTGCGTCAATTCGCGATATTATGCGAGCATGCCACTGTTCCTGCTTTCTCTTCCTGCGGGAGGGCCCAACTGTAACGATATTTAAAGAAGTGGTGTGATAGGCTGTCGATTGCGTGACCGGCTCTAGAATTGAAATGTGATCTTCGTTGAAAGGGAGTTATTTTTTGCGTGACCCGTCAACACGCCAGTTCAATAGAACTTGCGCTTGACTATCATCAATGCTAACTTTGCCTAGCATGGTTTGACATTTGCCTCAGAACGTTCCCCCAAGGAGTGCATAGGCCAACTTCGCCGAAGTCCTCCAGAATCAGCTCCTCTTCGTAAGTTCTTCTACAGCCTCACAATTTCAAACACCATGCAAGCTCGCTGCTTGGAGAATGCACCTATGCTCCACACTCTTGCAGTAGTGTCTAAGTTCTCGCGACTAGTGTTTACCACATTGACGCTCGTGGCCGCTTGTTCATTCCAAGCGTTGCCCCAGTGGGTACAGACGAATGGACCCTATGGTGGTCAGACCTACGCGATTCTGGAATTCACAGACCTTGGAGGAAGCAAGAGCCTCCTTGCCGGGACTGATGACGGGGTCTTTCTTTCGAGTAATAGTGGTGCAAGCTGGACGTCCACAAGTGCCGGCTTGACAAACAGAACAGTCTACACCCTGGCAGTGAGCGGCACGAATCTTTTCGCGGGGACTGCTGCCGGGGGGGTCTTTCTGTCGACCAACGGCGGGGCAAGCTGGACTGCTGTCAACACAGCATTGACCAACACTTCTGTCTATGCCCTTGCGGCAAGCGGCACGAATCTTTTCGCAGGAACTGGAGGCGGTGTTTTTCGTTCGACAAATAGCGGCACAAGCTGGACGCCGGCGAGTACCGGTCTATTGAACACTAACGTACGCGCTCTTGCCGTGACAGGCACAAATCTCTTTACCGGGACCGTGGGGGGTGGGGTCTTTCTTTCTACCAACAATGGTGCAAGCTGGACATCGGTCAGCACAGGATTGACGAATAGCGATGTCCGCTCACTTGCTGTCAGCGGCACGAATATTTTTGCAGGAACCTATGGAAGTGGGGTCTTTCTTTCGAGTAATAGCGGCACAAGTTGGGTACCCACGAACACGGGGATGATAAACACCGTTGTCTATGCCTTTGCGGTGAGCGGCACGAATCTCTTTGCCGGGACTGGCGATGCCGGCATCTTTCTTTCAACGAACAACGGGACAAGCTGGGCAGCAAGGAATACCGGCTTGACGAACAACTATATCCAGGCTCTTGCCGTCAGCGGTACAAATCTCTTTGCTGGGACAGGTGGAGGTGGGATCTTTCTTTCGACTAATAGTGGCGCAAGCTGGGCATCTGCAAGTGCCGGCTTGACAAACAGCACAGTCCACACCCTGGCGGTTAGCGGCACAAATCTCTTCGCCGGCACTTATGGCGGCGGCGTCTTCCTCTCCACCAACAACGGTGCAAGCTGGGCTCAACGCAATAGCGGGTTGACACTCCTCGATATTTTTGCTCTTGCTGTCTCCGGCCCGTATGTCTTTGCCGGAAACGGCGACGGCGCCTTCCGCTCCACCAGCAATGGTGCAAACTGGACTCATATCAATAGCGGATTGACAGTCAACATTGTCGACGCTTTTGCCTTTATCGGCCCGTATGTCTTTGCCGGAAACGGCGGCGGCGTCAACCGCTCCAGTGATAGTGGTACGAACTGGATTCAAGTCAATAACGGATTGACGAATATCCAAGTTCAAGTTCTTGCCGTCTCCGGCTCGAATCTCTTTGCCGGGACCTATGGCGGGGGTGTCTTCCTTTCCACTGACAACGGCACAAGTTGGACTCAAGTCAATAACGGACTGACAAATACCGATATCTTTGCTTTTGCACCCAGCGGTCCAAATCTCTTTGCCGCGACTGGAGGTGGTGGAGTCTTCCTCTCCACGAATAACGGTACAAGCTGGAGTGCGGCCGGCTTGACAAGTCTCAATGTTCTTTCATTGGCCGTACTCGGCACTTATCTCTGGGCGGGAACGGAATCGGACGGCGTCTTCCTTTCCACCAATAGCGGCGCGAGCTGGACCCAGATTAACACCGGATCAACAAGTAATAATGTTCGGGCTCTCGCGGTAAACGGCACGAATCTTTTTGCGGGAACCTATGGTGCTGGCGTCTGGCGCCGGCCGCTATCGGATTTTGGCTTTCCTACGGCAACGACGAATGACGCCAGTCCGATCGGCCCAACTGGAGCGACGCTGAATGGGACAGTGAACCCCAACGGGCTTGCCACGAATTACTACTTCGAGTATGGACTGACAGCGGGATACGGCACAACTACGACTCAACAGAATGCTGGATCAAGCGCAAGCCCGGTGACCGTGAGTACGGCTGTGACTGGTCTCGCGCCCGGGATGTTATACCACTACCGATTAGTGGCAACGAATAGTGCGGGCACGACGCCTGGGAATGACGTCACGTTCACAACGACCAGCGACTCGAATCTCCTGCCCAATCCATCATTTGAGTCAGGTAACCTCAGCGCGCCCGATGGGTGGACTACGTTTCTCCAATATGCTCAGTACTTCTGGAGCATGAAACATGCTCACACCGGTGCCTATTCAGTTGGTATAAGCAATGCGACCGAGACCTATCGGGCTTATACCTGGTATACGAAGGATCTCATACCCGTTGCTCCAGCGGACAGTTTCGAGATTTCCGCCTGGTTCCTCTTAGAGACTCCTCCACCAGCAGACCAGAATATTGGTTTTGGGGTCCACGAATACGACTCCAATAGACAACTGATAACCGGTTGGACAAGTGGTGTGTATTTTCCGACATCTGGGGCTGTCGGCAACTGGAAGCAGTTCGTTTGGAGGGGACAATGTTCACCTCAGGCCGCATATGTGTCCGCGGAAGTTGGCACCAACATTGGCACGTCGATCTCGACAATGTCTCCCGCCTATTTTGATGATGCGAGGTTCGTTATTACTGGCCGGCTGACACTGCCGGTAGCCCCGCTTCTTAGTTGGCCGCTCTCGGCGGCATCGGGGTTGCCCAAGATATTGATCTTGAGCTGGAACCCTGTTCGCACGGCAGCATCGTATGATCTTCAGCTTTCCACTGACTCTTTGTTTGTCCACATTGTGTTGGAGGATTCCGCGCTGACGGCAGTCTCCTTGCAGGTTGGCCCGCTGCAGGACTCGACCACGTACTTCTGGCGTGTTCGTGCGAAGAATGCACTTGGGTTCGGCGATTTTTCATCAACGTGGAGCTTTACGACTATTGCTACCTCAGTGCCTGCCACCCCTCAGATTCTGGCGGCGAGCGGTATCGGTTCGAGAGAGTTCAATGCGAACTGGAGTCCCGTGACGGGAGCAACAGGCTACCAGTTGGACGTGGCGAAGGATACGGTATTTGCACAGAAGATACCGGGATATGATAGCCTCAACGTGGGTAATTTCACAAGCCAAAAAGTGACCACACTAACTCCAGGCACACGGTACTACTATCGTGTCCGGTCTGTGAATACAGTAGGGACGAGTAGCAGTTCTAATCTCGTTCCGGTTCTGACGTTGCCCGATGCACCATCGCTCACTTCGCCGGCCTCCTTTCTGTCGGATCAGCCCACAACTCTTGCACTGAGTTGGAACCCGGTCCAGGGGGTCACCTCCTATCAACTTCAGCTGTCGACGGACTCTTTGTTCGCGGGGACTGAAGTTGATGATTCAACACTCATCGGCACGTCCAAGCAAGTAGGTCCTCTGAAGAATGACACAAAATACTACTGGCGGGTGAGAGCGATGAACAGTTCCGGTGCAGGTGCGTACTCTGCCACATGGAACTTCAGGACTGCAGCAGTGGCGGTTCCCCCTTCGCCGACGGCGCTGGCTGCGACTAGCCGCGCGATAACATCATTCACCGCGAACTGGAGTTCCGTGGTAGGAGCAACAGAGTACCGATTGGATGTTGCGACGGACAATTCATTCACGGCCATGCTATCGGGATACAACAATGTGAATGTGGGTCTGACAACAAGCTTCGGCGTGACTGGTCTGAGTCCGAACACACAATACTATTACCGCGTACGTGCAGTGAATCCGGGGGGGCCAAGTGGGAATTCCAATGTTGTTTCGGCTTTCACGCTCGCGAGCTACCCTTCGACGTACTCGCTTTCAGCAACAAAAGGGTTTGTGACAAGAGGTTCCCTGACTGAGTATTCATCGTCCGATTATCAGTTGGTGGGCTTGCCTGGCAATTCGAGTCAGTTGATAAGTGGTTTCCTCAATGGACAGCAAGGTTCCGCGTGGGAGGTTTACTGGGATAATGGGAAGCAGGGGAAACCGCAGGACTATTATGTGAAATATGATGGTGGCTCGAACTTCGTCTGCGCGCCAGGGAAGGCGTTTTGGCTTCTGCATCTTGGCGATTGGACGATCAATAACCGAGTGGTCAATTCGGCTGCGCTCAATGCGAACCGCGAGGCATCGATAGCTCTCACGGTGGGCCAGAAGTGGAACCTCATAACGAATCCTCTTGACAAACCCCTCTCATGGTCGAACATCACCTCTATCAATAGGATTAAGGACTCGATCTATGCTTGGACAAGCTCGGGGTGGGTGCGTGCGGACATTTTCTCCCCCTATCAAGGGTATCTATTCTTCAATGATTCCAACTTAGCATTCATTAGAGTCCCATTCGACCTGGCTTTGCCGAAGGTCTCGGCGAAGTCATTGGCTGAAATAGATGGCTGGAGGATAAACGTTGTCGCAAGGTTCGGCAGATTCCAGGATGAGACTACTTCGTTCGGGGTTTCACAAGGTTCGAGCAAAGGGTTAGATAGATACGAGCAGCGCAAGCCGCGGAGTTTCGCGGGTATTCCTGATGTGTATTTTGACCGCAAGGAATGGGATGCGCAGTACTATGAGTTTGCCACGGATGTCCGCCCGGGAGTGGATGAACTGGAGGCTTGGGAGATGAAGGTGAGATCGATGGAGAGGAAGGAAGTGGAGCTAGAGTTTGTTGGAACGGAAAGGGTTCCGGAAAACTTCGCGGTGTTCTTGGTGGATGGGACAGGGGGACGTGTTCTCGACCTTCGGAAGAAAGCGAAATATGCGCTAACGCCTGGAACACAGGTTACGACATTGTCGGTTCTGGTGGGGCAGCCCGGTCTTGTTGCTGAAAGAGTCAAAGGTATTGTGCCGACCGAATTCGCATTGCTCCAAAACTATCCCAATCCGTTTAATCCGAGTACCACAATTCCGGTTTCGATCCCGATGCGGGGCAGAGTAGCGCTTACGATCTACAACGTGCTGGGCGAAGAGGTCATCGATATATTTGATGGAATCCTTGACCCGGGGCAGCACTTCTTCCAGTGGGACGGTAAAGGTGCCGGAGGAAATGCCGTTAGCAGCGGGATATATGTATGTCGGTTTGTCGTTGATGGAACGATGCGCAGTGTGAAGAAGATGGCATTGGTCAGATAGGGCCATTTGTTCCCCCGCAGGAGCACGGAATTCCTTGGCATGAGACACGCGACAGCATATCTTGAGGGCTCCGGACTCGCACAACGAGGACGGCCTCGACCATAAAGGCAGTACAACCGATCAGGTCAGGTCACAGCCGTTACCATGTAATAGGGGAGAGCCACATGCAAACTGAAACGGATCGAAGTAGGCTACGATGTTTGTTCGTCATTGCACTATTGTTCCTCATGGTCTCATCTGCAGTATCTGTCGCGCAAATTCAGCCTGCAGATCAGATTTCTGTCGAAAATCAGGAGTGGACAGTACATGGGGACACCGTCACTATCACATATGATCTCATAGCGCCGGCCAGTGAGACCTACAAGGTGACGGTCTTTCTTTCCAGCGAAGAGAACAAGTTGTTCAGAATTGAGCCCGAGAGTGTAAAGGGCGATATAGGAGAAGGAAAGTTCGCGGGCAAAGGGCGTACCATCATCTGGTACTACCGCAACGATCTCCCTGCAGGCTTGAAGGGAGGTGGCTACTACTTCACAATCACTGCTGACAGAGCGAGTGAATTTCCCTGGCTCTATGTTGGCGCAGGCACAGTGGCTGCCGCCGGGGCAGCGATCTATTTTCTCAGCAACAAGGACGAGCAAGTGACAGTTACACCCTCCCCCCCAGGAGTACCTCTGCCCCCACCGAGACCTTAGGAGCGGCAATGAGAATTGGATCTTTTCTTTGTTCGGCCCTGGCGATCCTTGCGTTCCGAACGGCGATCGCTCAGGTTGAGGTTCGTACGCGGAGTGGTTCATTTGAAACCACAGGGAAGCCGCCGATCCTGTCGTTTGAGGCCTCCTTCGTTGAACCATCTGGTAACCGCTATCTCGATGCTGGTGAGACCGCAACCATCAAGCTCGCTATTAGGAACAAAGGTGCCGGTCCTGCACGAAATGTTGTTGCAAGGTTTGCATCCGTATTGGCGATTCCCGGAGTCGCCTTTGACAAAGAAATACGGGTTGGAAATGTCCTCCCAGGTGAAGGCAAATCCGTCACGCTGAGCGTTTCTGCCCAGGACACTGTCAAAAATCAGAAAGTCTCACTGAGAATCGACGTTCTCGAAGGCTCAGGGTACGACGCTGACGCGGTCACGATGATGTTTGAGACCCGTGAGATGGGTGTCCCTCAACTGAGAATCGTCCAGTTTGCCATTGATGACGATACGGAAGGAGAATCTCAGGGCAACAATAATGGAAAGATGGAGCGCGGCGAAACGGTTGAAGTCGCAGCTATTCTGCAGAACATTGGCAGCGGTGATGCCAGAGATGTGAGTGTTGACATCTCTCTCAGAGACGAAGGGCGGAACCTCTTCTTCCAGAGTGTCTCCAGGACTGTTCGAATAGGAAATATCCCGCCTGAACACTCCGAACGGATCAGTTTCGCGATCTCAACCAACAAGAGATATGCTAGAGACACAGTTCAGGTGGCCCTGATGATACGTGAGAGGCGACCCGAATCATCGGTGCGGGAAAACCTCAATATTGAGTTGAACAAACAGCAGCGGAGTCTGCAAGAAATCGTAGTGGCAGGTGCCGAGCGCAAACCGGAAACGGGGACCATCATCGTTGCTCCCTCTCTCGTCCCGGATGCGGATGAGGTTCCCTTCGCAGCGACTCCCAAGCATGATGGAATCGCTGTCGTAATCGGCAATAGTACCTACGACAACAAGGACGTCCCACCGGTGGAATTTGCAGTCCGCGACGCTACTAAGATGAGGGAGTATCTTGAAAAGACTTTGGGCTTCAAAGAGGAGAATATCATCTACGAGGAGAATGCTTCAAAAGCAGCCTTTGAACGGATTTTTGGGCTGACTACAGACTATCGGGGGAAGCTGTTCAACTACGTCGGCAATAGAAAAGTTGATGTGTTTGTGTACTATTCTGGTCATGGGGCTCCCGACGTGGAGTCCAAGCAAGGGTACATTGTTCCGAAGGACTGCGATCCGATGTATGTGCGAATTAACGGATACTCTCTCAGCACGCTTTACGCTAACCTGGATCGCTTACAAGCGAAGAGCTTTGTCGTCGTTATTGATGCCTGTTTTAGTGGAGTTAGTGCGGGCGGATCCCTTCTGAAGTTCGCTAGTCCGATCTATATGAAGATTGAAAACCCGCGAATGTCTTCACGTAATGCCAGCATCTTCTCCGCAAGTGCTGCGGATGAGATCAGCTCCTGGTATCCAGAAAAGAAGCACGGACTCTTCACCTACTTCTTTCTCAAGGCTCTCAAAGGGGAGGGGGATACAGACCGGGACGGCAATGTCAGTCTGGGCGAAATTCAGAAGTATGTGAGTGAAAATGTTCGTTATGTGTCCCGAAGGTTCAACAGAACGCAGACGCCACAGATCATCGTTGAAGACCCCAAGAAGATTGTTGTTGAGTATCGACGTTAAGGGGGAGATTCCGGCTTTTCCTTTTACGGGCAATGCAGTGAACAGCTGCAATTGAACGGAGATCGAGACGAAGTGGGAGGGTATCAAACGCCAGCTCAAGCAGCGACGCGGCAACCACAATCAACAAACACCAACTTGGGAATGCCAAAAACTCTCCGTTAATCCCCCCCCAGTTGTCCCAGAGCATCTGAAGGCGTACACCCGGGCTTTACCGGCGCGAGATACTCAAGTCGGCGAACGGGAACCCCTTTCTGATCAAGAACCTGCTCTGGCATGGATCCAGGCAGAGGCGTCTTGGGCTTGAGGAGATCCGGAGTCTCCGGAGGGTGGAGGAGGGGGCATACTTCAACATGGGGCCGTTGTACATTTTCAGTGCCGGCATCTTCACGCTTTTCAAGATCTTTTCGATCGGCACCGACAACCGGGAGTTCTACATTTACTTCTCAGCTCTGGGGTTCCTGGTATTTGATCTTTCGGGTCTTCCGGACCTTCTTTCTCTTCCGGCCGCAGAGGACGGGGAGGTAGAGTGGAGTCATTCATTAAACTGACCAACGACGTTTGCTGAAGTGTTTTCGCTGACAGAGGAAATCGGTCTGGCGTTTGAAGCGATACGGACGAGCCGCCCGTTTGCCACACCGGCGCGACCTGGCTCATTCAGAGCAATGTCCCGTTTGCCTACGTGAAAAAGATCCTTGGTCGTTCTGATGTCACTACCACGATGATGTAAGCCCATACTGCCATGGTCCACCTCCGTGATTCCCTCTCCCGGCTCGATTCCTTCATGGGAAGTTGAACTCCTATTCGCTCTTGCGGTCCCGAAAAGCCCGGGGCCCGGCCTTCGTGACCGCGGGGTAGGGTTGTGGTGCCCCATTTCTGTGCACGATCAGCCAGTGCGATGAACTTTGGGGGATGCTGCTAACATATCTGTCACGACGCCCCTCTTCAGGTACCATGGAGGGGCGTTTTGTTGGCTCTTTTTGTGCGGTTGCCGAAATCAGCCTGTTTTGAGGCTTGACACCCCTCATTCGTGGTGGGTCGAGGAATAGTCGCGCTCGTGCGCCCTTCTATGGCCCAATGATTGGCATTGATGGGGCAGCTTTTCCTGTTCCTGGTCGTTTGAACGCTCCCCTCTGCGCTGCAGGGATTCTTTCTCTGGGTCAAGCTCTACTCCCACCTCCAGACCTTTCGGCTTTCCATCGATTTTAGCGGGTAATAGTTGTTTTTTTGTACGCAAATGCCGATTATCGCATATCGCGATATGCGATAAAGGAGAAACTATGAAGCCGTTAAGGGGAATGAGACCACAGGACATTGCCGTCCTGTTGAAGATCGTTTGTCTTGGCAAATCCAAATGGAAAACCACCGACTTGGCGACTCAGCTTTTCATAAGCCAATCAGAGGTATCGCAGGTATTGCACAGGAACCGGACCGCTGGACTGCTGGATGACTCCAAGCGGAATGTTCACAGGAAGTCGCTGGCTGAGTTCTTGATTCACGGCCTCAAGTATGTGTATCCACAAAAGCCAGGGGCTATGGTCCGCGGAATTCCGACTGCCCATTCGGCGCCACCGCTCTCAAGCGTGATACAGTCTGGCGGAGAGGTATACGTCTGGCCCGATGACGAAGGCACCGTAAGAGGAGAGATGATCGAGCCCCTCTATCCGAGCATCCCAAAGGCGGCGAAGGCAGACCAGGCGTTCTACGAGCTGCTAGCACTTGTCGATGCAATTCGGGTCGGAAAGTCAAGGGAATACAAAATCGCTGCTGACGAACTGCAGAAGCGAATTCTGACACGATGAACGGAACAAATCGGGAAAGACTGAAGATCGTTGCAAGAAGCTTGGGAGACATGTGCGGCCATTTTGTCTTTCTCGGGGGAGCGACGGTGGACCTCTATGCTACGAGCCAAGCTGCACCTTCACCGCGCCCGACCCTGGACGTCGACTTAATTGTGGAAGTCGCCACGGCCATGCAACTTCATGAACTCGAAGAAAAGCTCAGGAAGAAAGGATTTGTAAACGATCGCAGCATAGATGCCCCCATTTGCAGGTGGATCTGCCAAGAAATCACGGTTGACGTGATGCCAACACGATTCGAGATGCTTGGATTCACAAATGATTGGTACGAGGATGGATACCGTCATGCGTATCGAGTCTCGCTCGGCGAAGAAGTTGTAGTCAAGATACCTGAGGCGCCTTACTTCCTTGCTACAAAAGTGGCCGCCTTGTATAACCGGGGGATGACCGACCTGCGGACCAGCAGAGATTTTGAGGATATTGTCTATATTCTACGGAACCGCGATTCCGTCGTATCCGAGATACGCGCGGCCGACAATTCGGTCAGAGGCTATCTAATCGATTCATTCACCAAATTGCTTTCCGTCGATGTGATTGATGAGGCGATATACTCTGTTCTCGACTTTGGGGAGCCAGCTGGGACTCAGAGCAAAATCCGATTGATCATGGAACAGATCGGTTCGCTAAAGAATCCTTGATAATACCAGAGGTGAGAACGTGACGTGCAACAACCCTCGGCTTTCGAGACCGGCGGTCGCTCGCCAGAGGGAAAACGACCTAGTCACGTCCAAGCTCCCGCAGTCGGCGGGTTGAGTCCACAAGGGGTAATAACGCAATAATGCGTGGTTATGTGCCATGCGGCCGATCAGGCATGGGTCATCAAGATGAAGGTAGGAGCACTATGAAGGGGCTGTTTGCTGCACTGTGTGCGGGCTTGCTCCTGTTCGAATCCTGCCAGGACTTGGGGACCTCATACGAGGGCTCGTTCCTTGGGACCTTCTCCTTCAGATCGTTTGACACCCTGAAAGTAGAGGTGGCTCACGGTAGCTTGAGCCTCTTCAGGAACGATTCAACAGTGAGCGGCCATTGGAGCTTTGCGGATGGGAGATCCGGAGAGTTGGAGGGGACGGCGAGCAATAGTGACCTCTCTCTCAATCTCAACCCGCACTACGTCGACAACAATCTGTTGCTCCGGGGTACCATAGCAGGGGACAGCTTTGCAGGGACCTGGGAGCAGATCGGTTTCCCGGGCGTGATGGCCCGAGGTACCTTCGTGGCAGTCAGGATGCGATAGGTGCGGCGCACTCCAAGCATTCGGAGCGGATCGTCGGCCCCACACGGCACATAACAGCAGTAAGCCCGACGCTCACTCGTTGTGAAAGGCGAAAAGATCGCTGGTCGTGCCCTACAAAGCGTGCTCGCTCAACCCCTGCCGCCCTCTGCTAAGGTGAGAGCCGGGAGTCACAGCGGTGGGGGTGTGCGGGCTTGGTGCACACGGTAGGCGCAACTATCATGGAGTTTCAAATGAACCAACAACCACGTCAACGGATATCGACAGGTTCACCTTATGAACCGAAAGTCGGAATTTCACGGGCGGTTCGAAGCGGTCGCGTTATTGCCGTAACGGGAACTGCACCCTTGGGACCGGACGGCAAGACAGCGGCAATAGGTGACCCTTCGGGTCAAGCACATCGATGTCTCGAAATCATTCAAGCCGCCATAGAAGGGTTAGGTGGAAAAATGTCAGACGTCATCCGCACCAGAATTCTCTTGACACGAATCGAGGACTGGGAGACGGTAGCCCTGGTGCACGGTGAATTCTTTGCAGACATACGACCCGCCAACACAATCATGCAAGTTGTCCGGTTCATCGATCCTGATTGGTTGATTGAAATTGAGGCAGATGCTATCATCGAAGAATGATCCGTTGTGGCTGCGCCTGACACGCCAAACAACGACGCTCACATCAATTGGGAAGGCGGGGTGAAATCCGGGATTGGCAAGAAGTATTGAGTTCTCTCAAACCCGCGCCGGGGCTGAGGGTCAGAATTGATCATTCGCAATCGCCTTCGCGGGGTCGCGTTGTTTGGCGGCACGTTCAGCGCAAGCTGAGATTCATTTGGTGAGATGTTTTGCCGCGCCTCGACTTGACAAGGAAATGCACTATCGTTGTCCGGAAACCAGTGAGACGCGAATCTTCGATGAACTTCTGGTTTACGCCTTCTGAATTGACGTACTGAATCACGATCTCTTAGACATCTGGAAACGGAGGTGGAGAATGAACCCTTCCTTGCGAACACTCTTACACGTGGTGGTTTTACTTATGGGGATTGCATTGATGGTTGGGGGAATCGTCACGGGCAAACACGGCGCGACGGTTGTCGGCCTACTATGTGCTGCTGTCAGCGTCCAGCAATGGATGAAATGGAGCAAAGAACGCTCGCGGGATAGCAAGAATCCAAATGCATCCTAGACAGACGGGTACTTGATGTACACTAAACTGGAGGGTGAGAAATGAACACCCAATTCCTTGTCCTTCTCGTTCTCTATGTAGCCTGCCTGACAACCCGCAGCACGTACGAGGTGTTCAAGAAAGCGGGCAGGGTAGATCTGAAAAGCAAGATTCTCTTCTCTCTGATCTTTTCGGTGATGTGCCTGATGTGGGTCAGCTGGTTCATGATGTGCCCGGTCGATCCGTACGCCATCAACGTGCCGGTCACCGTGCGATGGATTGGCTTCGGAGTATTTCTGGTCGGCTGGGGTCTCGCCCTCGGAGCTCTGATTCAGTTGCGGGGTCTGGAGGATATCGATCATTTGGTGACCGGAGGGCTGTTCTCAAAACTCCGCCATCCGATGTACACCGGCTTCATCTTCTGGATCGTGGGTTGGTCGGTGTACCATGGCGCTGCGGTCAGCCTGTTGGTCGGGGTCCTTGGCATCGCCAACATTCTCTACTGGCGACGATTGGAGGACGCGTCAATGGAATCCCGATATGGCAACCTGTATCGTGAGTACCGAGAAGGCACATGGTTCTGATCGGGTTTGTGCTCAATGGTTCCCTAACCAGCTGGCCGATCAATGAGGACTGACTGATGCATAAGTCGACAACACTTGGCGATTACATAGTGATGGCGCTGTCGGTGGTTTTGGGGGGTGGATCGTTCTTTCTGCTTGCCTTGATGGGTTCATTCCAACTTGTGCATCTCGGGTTTTCGGACCCCGTTGTCCTGCTATGGGACGCGATCCTGTCGATGGCGTTCTTTCTTCAGCATAGCGGGATGGTTCGCAAGGCCTTCCGTGCCCGCATGGCGGTGTTTATCCCCCCACGCTATCACGGTGCGATCTACTCCATCGCATCAGGTGTAGTGCTGGCGATCGTTGTCGTGCTCTGGCAGCGGTCGGAAATCCAATTGCTCAGACTTGAAGGTTTCCCTCTCTGGATAGCACGCGGCTGTTCCCTTCTGGCGATCCTGACATTTGCCTGGAGCATCCGTGCACTTGGCTCGTTTGACGCGTTCGGCCTGCGTCCGATCAAGTCGCACATACGTGGTCAATCGGACCAACCTTTTCTCTTTGTGGTCCGGGGTCCCTATCGGTGGGTTCGGCACCCCTTGTACTTTTGCGTGCTCGTGCTGATATGGGCGTCTCCCGAGCTCACTGCTGACCGCCTGCTCTTCAATGTCCTATGGACGGCATGG
>Ga0209253_10003371_pt1 | contig 14083 bp, 12 predicted proteins | sample FrelakmetBRP12BR_FD_187145 | JGI IMG/M metagenome (GOLD analysis project Ga0209253, IMG submission 187145) | Freshwater lake sediment microbial communities from the University of Notre Dame, USA, for methane emissions studies - BRP12 BR (SPAdes)... | ecosystem: Environmental > Aquatic >...
ACAAGGAGAGCTACTTCGACATCGTGATGGTCGGGATTGTCGGCGCCGTGCTCGGGCTGGTGGCCGTCATCGTGCTCGGCTCGATGTTCGGGTCCTTCTGACAGCCTGCCGGACCGGACGACACGGGCATCGAGTCCGACGGGCTGGTCTACACCCAGCGCTTGTGGCGGAAGTACGCGACCATGCCCACCACTACGCCGAACATCGCCGCGACCGAAACCCAGAAGCCGTAGCTCCTGTGCAGCCCCGGGATGAAATCGAAGTTCACCCCGAAGACGCCGGCGATCGGGGTTCACCAGCGGACGGGCGCGGCGCAACTTCGTCGATCAGGGCTTGGCGTCCGGCGGCCAAGGCAAACCCTCTGCCATGGCCGGCGGCAGGGCCACGATGCTCAGCGGCATCGCTGCCGCGCGCGCGTTTGCCTGTACGAGCTGACGGACATGGGCTCCGCACCGCCATCAACATGTCGGACGTTCGGAGCGCCGGCTGTGCGAAGAGGTGCACCTCAACTTGGCGTATCGCTGGTTCCGTCGGGTCGGCCTCGAGGATGCGTTGCCGGACCATTCGACGCTCTCGAAGAGCCGGCGAGAAAGGGATCGAACCGCATGTGCCGGTGTCGGACAGGACACGGTCAACGCTGCCGTGTCCCATATAACCTGCGCCAACTCCGGCTGATCGCGTGCTGCAGCCCTATGCTGCCGCCACAATCGGCGTGGGCCCCTGCGCCAACATCCCTGGCCCATCGTCGTCGTCGTTGAGCCGCGCAATGCGGCTCGTCCTCTGCCCGCACCGCGCGGGCGTCAACCAGCGCCGCACCGGCGCGCCCACGAGCCTTGGGTCAAGGGTTCAAATCGATGGAGCGACTTCCTCCAGGAGACACCATCGACGCCAAGAGCCGCGTGCCGCCGTGGCAGGCAGTACAGAACCGGTGCAAACGGGAGTGGTGTCCCCGACGTCCCTTGTAGATCTCGCCACGCCGAGGCGCGGTGAGACGGACAGAAACACTGAGCACATCGTTCCGACGCCGGTAGAACCGCAGGAAACCGACGTTCACGGCGCGCACGGCATCTTCTGAGCAAGCGTCCGCTGCGGCATGGGCGGGACCGCGCTGCTGGTCCGGTTCGCCGTCCGTGAAGATCGCGGCACCGCGCTGTGCGGCCGGCTCGCGCGCGCGGTGCTGCCCCGGCCTTGCCCGCCGGCCGGGCATCGCCAGCGCCCACCTCTTCACCGCCTCGGTCGCGGCACCAGTGACGCGCGAGCAGCAGATTCGCGGCAGGGACGCAGGACTCGACTGCGCGGTGCCGGCATCCGGCTACGGGAACGATGTCGTTGCGAGCCTCGCGGAGCGCGAACTCCAGCCGAAACGCCTTTCGGCGCGCGGCGCGGGCAGTGCATCGACGTCGTCGGGCCTTCCGGGCGTGCTTCCCGCGGCGCCCGCCGGCCCCTGATAGGCGGGTCAGGCCAGCACCGCAGCCATGGCCTGCGCGGTGCGCTCGACATTGGCGCGGTTGAGCCCTGCCATGCAGATGCGGCCCGAGCGGATCAGGTAGACCGCGTGCTCTGCGCGCAGTCGGTCGACCTGCTCTGAGGTCAAGCCGGTGTAACTGAACATGCCGCGTTGGGCCAGCAGATAGCCGAAGTCGCGCCCGGGCAAGAGCGCGACCAGCGCCTCGTGCAAAGCGCGGCGCATGGCGAGAATGCGCCCTCGCATCTGGTCGACCTCGGCTTCCCACATCGAACGCAGCTGCGAATCGCAGAGCACCAAGGCAACGATGCCGGCGGCGTGCATGGGCGGATTGGAGTAGACGATCCTCACGGTCTGCCGCAACTGGCCGAGCACCAATTCGGCCTCGCGCGCCGTCGGGCACACGACCGACAAGGCCCCGCAGCGCTCGCCGTACACGCTCATGTTCTTGGAAAACGAGTTCGCGACCAGGAAGGAAATGCCGCTGGCGGCCATCGCGCGCACCGCGAAGGCGTCCCCGATCAGGTCGTCACCGAAGCCCTGGTAGGCGAGGTCCAGAAAGGGAATCAACTCGCGCTGCCTGAGCAGCGGAATCAATTGCTCCCACTGCGCGCGCGTCAGATCGACACCGGTAGGATTGTGGCAGCCCGCATGCAGCAGCACGACGCTGCGCGGCGGCAGTTCATCCAGCGCCTCGCACAGGTCATCGAAGCGGACACCGCGCGTGGCTGGGTCGTAGTACGGATAGGCGCGGGCCTCGAAGCCGCTGCCTTCGAATATCGAACGATGGTTGTCCCAGCTCGGATCGCTGACCCAGAAGCCGCTGGCCGGAAACCAGCGCTTGAGGAAATCAGCGCCGACCTTCAGCCCCGCGCTGGATCCGACGCTCTGGATCGTCACGACCCGGCGATCGGCGAGCGCCGCGTGATCCGCACCGAACAGCAATGCCTGCACGGCGGCGCGCGCGCCCGGAGCGCCCTCCATCGGCAGATATGGCTTGGCGGCGCCCGCGGCAAGGAGGCGCGCCTCGGCCGCCCGCACGCTCGGCAGCAACGGAATGCGGCCTTCTTCGTCGAAGTAGATGCCGATCGACAGGTTGACCTTGTGCGGCCGTGGATCGGCGTTGTACCGGTCGACTAGCGCGAAGATCGGGTCGCCCTGATGCAGCGCGACGTGCTCGAACATGGAACCTCCTGGTGGCGAGGCGGCGACCGTGCTGCGCACCTGCGCTGCCGAGCTCAGTTCGGCGCGGCCGCCTCCTGCGCCGCCCGCACCTCGACCCGCACCTGCTCGGTCAGTTCGGCCTTGAGCGCAGCGAAGGCGGGCGTGGTCTTGACCGAGTAGTGGCGCGGGTGGGGGATGTCCACCCGCCGGTCGACCTTGATGCGCCCGGGGCGCGCGCTCATCACCACCACGCGGCTGCCCATGAACACGGCTTCGTCGATGTCGTGGGTGACGAAGAGGACGGTCTTCTTCTCGGCTTCCCAGATGCCGAGCAGCAGTTCCTGCATCAGCTCCCGCGTCTGGTGGTCGAGGGCGCCGAAGGGCTCGTCCATCAGCAGCATGCGCGGGCCGTTGGCAAGCGCCCGCGCGATCGCGACGCGCTGCTGCATTCCGCCGGACAGCTGCTTGGGGTAGTGAGTCTCGAAGCCCTGCAGCCCCACCTTGGCCAGGAAAGCTTGGGCGATCTCGAGCTGCTGCGCCCGCGGAAGCTCGCGTTCACGCAGGCCGAAGCAGACGTTGTCGCGCACGCTCAGCCAGGGAAACAGCGTGTAGCTCTGGAAGACCATGCCGCGGTCGGCGCCCGGGCCCTCGACGTGCCGTCCGTCGAGCCGCACTTCGCCCGCGGTCGGGTGGTCGAGCCCGGCAACGATGCGCAGCAGCGTGCTCTTGCCGCAGCCGCTGGGCCCCAGGATGGTGATGAAGTCGTTCTCGGCCACGTCGAGATCGGTGGCCTGCAACGCCAGCGTCTTGTCGAAGCGCCGCTCGAGGCCGCGCACGGCGAGGATGTCGCCCATCGGTGTGCTCCTCAGCGGCCCAGCTGCGCCCAGGGGAACAGGCGGCGGTTGATCCACTTGAACAGGAAGTCGCTCACCAGCCCGATGAGGCCGATGACGATGATGCCGAAGATGATCTGGTCGGTGGCCAGCAAGGCCTGGCTGTCGGTGATCATGTGCCCGATGCCCGAGCTGGCGCCGATCAGCTCGGCCACGATGACGTAGGTCCAGGCCCAGCCCAGCACCATGCGCAGTGTCTCGGCGATCTCGGGCGCGGCCCCTGGGATGAGCACGCGGCGGATCAGGCTGGTGTCGCTGCTGCCCAGCGTGTAGGCCGCCTCCACGAGATCGCGCCGCGTGTTGCCCACCGTCACCGCAATCATCAGCACCAGCTGGAAGAAGCTGCCGATGAATATGACCGCCAGCTTCTGCGCCTCGCCGATGCCGGCCCACAGGATCAGCAGCGGGATGAAGGCCGACGCCGGCAGGTAGCGCGCGAAGCTGACGAAGGGCTCGAAGAATGCCTCGACGGGCTTGTAGGCTCCCATCAGGACCCCCAGCGGCAGCGCCAGCACCGCGGCAATGACGAATCCGCCGAGCACCCGCCACACGGTCATGCCGATGTCGTAGCCGAAGCCCATCTCCGCCAGCAGGCGCCAGCCGCTCGTGATCATCTGCAGCGGGTTGGCCAGGAAGGTCTGCGAAACCAGGCCGCCGAACGTGACTGCCGCCCACAGCGCGACAAAGGCGACGAAGAAGGCCACCCCTAGCACGGTGCGCGTGCCAGGCGCGACCGGCGTGAGCGGCTTCATGCCGAACAGTCCATTGGCACGCCGTCCCGCCGGCGCGTTGCGGGCCACGGCGGGCGCTGCCGTGGCAACGGTCTGGTCGCTGCTCATGGCCCGGGTCCGCTACTTGATGAAGCGGGTGTCGGCCAGCTTGGACATGTCGGGCAGCTGCTTGACGATGCCGGCTTCGAGCAGCAACGCGCCCGCCTCCTTGCTGAACTGCGCGTGCTCGCCGGCGAAGAATTTCTGGTTCGCGGCGCGGTCCTGCCAACGCAGGTACTTCTGCGAGGCCTCGAACGCCTCGGCCGTTTCCTTGACGTCGGCGCCCATGATCGCAAAGCTCTTCTTCGGGTCGGCCTTGATCATGTCCAGCGCGTCGAAGTAGGCATCGACCAGCGCCTGCGCCGCCTTGGGGTTCTCCGTCAGGAACTTCGGCGAACAGCCCAGGGTGTCCATCACCATCGGGTAGTCGAGCGTGGTGGCGATGATCTTGCCGGACTCGGGCTTGGCGCGCACCGCCGACAGATAGGGCTCGTACGTCATGCCGGCGTCGATCTCGGCGGTGTTGGCGATCATCGCATTGGCGGCGGCCTGCGGCGACAGGTTGACGACCTTCACGTCCCTGATCGACAGGCCGTTCTTCTTCAGCATCCAGGCCAGGCCGAAGTACGTCGTGGTGCCGGGCGCATCGGCCGCAACCGTCTTGCCTTTGAGGTCGCTGATCTTCGCGATGCCGGGCTTGACCACCATGCCGTCGGCGCCGTAGCTCTTGTCGAGCTGCAGGATCTGGACCGTGGGCACGCCGGCAGCGTTCCAGCCGATCCAGGTTTCGACCGTGGTGGCGGCGCACTGCACGTCGCCGCTGGCGATGGCCAGGTGGCGGTCCTTCTGCGGGATCTTCTTGATCGTCACGTCCAGCCCGTGCTTCTTGAACAGGCCGGCCTCCTTGGCCAGCGTGAGCGGCGCGAAGCCGGTCCAGCCCGATATGGCGAGCGTGACCTTGGTCTCCTCGGCCTGCACTGCGGCGGCGAGGGTTGCGGCGGCGATGGCGAAGAGCGTTACGACAGGTTTCATGGTGTGACTCCTTGTGGGTTGGGGAACGGGAGGGGCGGCTTCAGGCCGGGGTCCACAGCGCGGGCAGGCCCGGGATGGTGCGGAAGACGTCGGACAACGCGCCGTCGGCGACCAGCCTGGTGGCGCGCTCGATGTCGGGCGCGAGGTAACGGTCGCGCTCGACCGACGCACACTGCTCGCGCAGCAGTGCATGCGCCGTCTCGAGCGCGGGGCTGCTGGCCAGCGGGCGCAGGAATTCGATGCCTTGCGCCGCGGCGAGCAACTCGATACCCAGGATGTGCGCGGTATTGCGGATCATCGGCTGCAGCCGCCGCGCGGCGAAGGTGGCCATCGAAACGTGATCTTCCTGGTTGGCCGAGGTCGGCAGCGAATCGACGCTGGCGGGGTGCGCGAGCGACTTGTTCTCGCTCGCCAGCGCGGCGGCGGTGACGTGGGCGATCATGAATCCGGAGTTCAATCCCGCGTTTCCGGTCAGGAACGGAGGCAGGCGCGAAACGCCGGCATCGATCAGCATCGCGATGCGCCGCTCGGCGATCGCGCCGACTTCGGCGATCGCAAGGGCACAGCCGTCAGCCACCAGCGCGACGGGCTCGGCGTGGAAGTTGCCGCCCGAGATCATCTCGCCCCGACCATCCGGATCGGCGAAGACCAGCGGGTTGTCCGTCACGGCGTTCGCTTCGATCAGCAGCACCCTCGCCGCGTGGCGCAGCTGGTCGAGGCAGGCGCCCATCACCTGCGGCTGGCAGCGCAGGCAGTACGGATCCTGCACGCGGTCGTCGGCCTGCTCGTGCGAACGGCGGATCTCGCTGCCGGCCAGCAAGGCGCGGTAGTACCGTGCGGCGTCGATCTGCCCGGGCTGGCCGCGCAGCGCGTGGATGCGCGGGTCGAACGGGCCATCGCTGCCGCGCGCCGCGTCCAGCGTCAGCGCACCGATCACCAGCGCGGCCTCGAGCACCGGCTCGAAGGCGAGCAGCGCGTGCAGCGCCAGCGCGGTCGAGGTCTGCGTGCCGTTGATCAGCGCGAGCCCCTCCTTCGCCGCCAGCCGCAGCGGCGCGATGCCATGCCCGGCCAGCACGGCGGCGGCGGGACGCCGCTCGCCGTCGACGACGAACTCGCCCTCGCCGATCAGCGCCAGCGTCATGTGCGCCAGCGGAGCCAGGTCGCCCGAGGCGCCGACCGAGCCCTGGCTCGGCACGAAGGGCACGAGGCCGGCGTTGTGCACGGCGAGAAGCGTGTCGATCACGACCGGCCGTACGCCGCTGCATCCGCGCGCGAGGCTCGCGGCCTTCAGGGCCAGCATCAGGCGCAGCACCGGCGCGGCCAGCGCTTCGCCGACGCCGACGCTGTGCGACCGGATGAGATTGAGCTGCAACGTGGCCAGGTCGGCCTCGCTGATGCGCGTGCTCGCGAGCTTCCCGAAGCCGGTGTTGACGCCGTAGACGGGCGCATCGCCTTCGGCGGCGCGCCGCACCACCGCCGCGCCGGACAGGATGGCCGGCATCGCCGCGGCGTCGAGCGCGAGATCCACGCCGCCACGGTGAACCGCCAGCAGGGTGTCCAGCGTGAGCGCGCCGGGCCGCAGGATGGTTGCCGTCATTCAGCGACCCATCATCGGAAGCTTCAGTCCCTGCTCGCGCGCGCAGGCGATCGCCTCGTCATAGCCGGCATCGGCGTGTCGCATCACGCCGGTGCCGGGATCGTTCCACAGCACGCGCTCGACGCGCTTCGCCGCCGCGTCGCTGCCGTCGCAGACGATCACGACCCCGGCATGCTGCGAGTAACCCATGCCGACGCCGCCGCCGTGGTGCAGCGAGACCCACGTCGCGCCACCCGCGGTGTTGAGCAGCGCGTTGAGCAGCGGCCAGTCGGAGACCGCGTCCGAGCCGTCCTTCATCGATTCGGTCTCGCGGTTCGGCGACGCCACCGAGCCGGAATCGAGGTGGTCGCGGCCGATCACGATCGGCGCCTTCAGCTCGCCGGACCTGACCATATCGTTGAACGCAAGGCCGGCGCGGTGACGCTCGCCAAGCCCGATCCAGCAGATGCGCGCCGGCAGGCCCTGGAACGCGATGCGCTCGCCGGCCATGTCGAGCCAGCGATGCAGGTGCGCGTCCACCGGGAACAGCTCCTTCATCTTGGCATCGGTCTTGCGGATGTCCTCCGGGTCGCCCGACAACGCGACCCAGCGGAACGGCCCCTTGCCGCGGCAGAACAGCGGCCGGATGTAGGCCGGCACGAAGCCGGGGAAGTCGAAGGCGTTCGCGACACCGCGGTCGAAGGCGACTTGGCGGATGTTGTTGCCGTAGTCGACGGTGGGCACGCCCATCTTCTGGAACTCGAGCATCGCCCGCACGTGCACGGCGCAGCTCTTCGCCGCGGCGTCGCGCAGCGCGTCGTGCTGGGTCGCGTCGGCCTGCGCGGCCTTCCAGCTCTGCACGGACCAGCCCGCCGGCAGGTAGCCGTTGACGAGGTCATGCGCCGACGTCTGGTCGGTGACGAGGTCGGGACGCATGCCGCCCGCCTCCTCGCTCAACCCGGCACGCCGCACCAGCTCGGGCAGGATCTCGGCCGCGTTGCCCAGCAGGCCGATCGAGACCGCCTTGCCAGTCGCCGTGTAACGTTTCAGCCGCGCGAGCGCGTCGTCGAGGTCCGTGGCCTGCTCGTCGAGGTAACGCGAGCGCAGCCGAAAATCGATGCGGCTTTGCTGGCACTCGATGTTCAGCGAACAGGCTCCGGCGAAGGTCGCCGCCAGCGGCTGCGCGCCGCCCATGCCGCCAAGTCCGGCGGTGAGAATCCAGCGGCCGGTCAGGTCGCCGCCGTAATGCTGGCGGCCGGCCTCGACGAAGGTCTCGTAGGTGCCCTGGACGATGCCCTGGCTGCCGATGTAGATCCAGCTGCCCGCGGTCATCTGGCCGTACATCATCAGGCCTCGGCGGTCGAGCTCGTGGAAGTGCTCCCAGGTCGCCCACTTGGGCACCAGGTTGGAGTTGGCGATCAGCACGCGCGGCGCGTCGAGGTGGGTCCGGAACACGCCCACCGGCTTGCCGGACTGGATCAGCAGCGTTTCGTCCTCGCCCAGCTCGCGCAGGCTCTCGAGGATCTGCTCGTAGCAGTCCCAGTTGCGCGCGGCCTTGCCGATGCCACCGTAGACCACCAACGCGTCGGGGTTCTCGGCCACCTCGGGGTCCAGGTTGTTCTGGGCCATGCGGTAGGCGGCCTCGATCAGCCAGTTCTTGCAGGTCAGGGCGCTCCCGCGCGGGGCGCGGACGGGGCGCGGCACGGCAGCGCGGTGCACGGGCGAAAGGTCGTTCATCGAAGCCTCCGGTGGCGATGGGGCAAGACGCCGCAATGCGGAAGGACTCTACTTGTCTAGACAAGCCTAGTCAAGTAGAATTTCCGCCATGGCTTCCCCCAAACCCGCCGTCCGCCCCGCCGCACCGACTTCCGCGATGGCGCCGTACCTTTACGTCAAGCAGCACCTGCACGACGGGCTGGCGGCCGGCCGCTGGACGCCGGGCGCACTGATGCCGTCCGAGGCCGAGCTGGTGGCGCAGTTCGGCGTCAGCCGCATGACCGTGAACCGCGCGCTGCGCGAGCTGCAGGCCGAAGGACTGGTCGAACGGGTTCAGGGCGTGGGCACCTTTGCCGCACAGCTGCACAAGGTGGCCTCGACGCTGACCATCCGCGACCTGCACGACGAGATCGCCGGGCGCGGCCATCGCCACGACGCCGTCGTGCACCTGAAGCGCGAGGAGCCGGCGACGCGGGACGTCGCGGCACGCCTCGGCCTGCCCGAAGGCGCGCCCGTGTTCCACACGCTGATCCTCCATCTCGAGGATGGCGTGCCCATCCAGTGCGAAGACCGCCACGTCAACCCGGCCTGCGCGCCGCATTACCTGGACATCGACTTCACGCAGACGACCCCAACGCATTACCTGCTCAAGGTCGCGCCGTACTGGGATGCGCAGTTCGCCATCGAGGCGGGCCGCCCGAGCGCGCGCGAGGCTCGGCTGCTTGGCGTCGCGCGCGACGAGCCCTGCCTGATCGTCACGCGGCGAACGATGAACCGCGGCGCCGCCATCACCTCCGCGCGCCTGGTGCATCCGGGCTCCCGCTACCTGATCGAGGGGAAATTCGAGCCATGACGCTCGAGCTCGTCGCCCTCGATCGCATCACGCCACGGCCCTGGCGAGAAGGCGGCGGCGTCACGCGCGAGCTGTACGCCCGGCCCGCAGGCGGCATCGCTGCATGGCAGCTGCGCATCAGCGTCGCCGATGTCGAGCGAGACGGGCCGCACTCCGCGTACGGCGGCATCGACCGCCGGTTCCCGGTCGTCGAGGGCAACGGCGCGGCGCGGTACTTCCCCGGCGGCAGGCGTTGTGGTCGGGCCTTGTGCTCGCTGCTCCCCGCGAGTCGCTCGGCACCCATCGGGCGGCCGGCGGGGCGCTGACGTGAGCGATCTCACGCTCTGGCGCGACGCGCGTCTGGCGACGATGAGCCCCGGCACGCCCTGGGGCTGGATAGACCGCGGTGCGCTGCTGGTCGACGGCGACACACTGCGCTGGGTAGGACCGGCGGACGCGTTGCCGGCCGCGCTGGCGCGACAGGCCGTGCACGAGCGCTCGCTCGGCGGCGCGCTGGTCACGCCAGGGCTGATCGATTGCCACACCCACCTCGTTTACGGCGGCCAGCGCGCGGACGAGTTCGAGCAGCGGCTGCAGGGCGCGAGCTACGACCAGATCGCGCGCGCCGGCGGCGGCATCCTCGCCACCGTGCGCGCCACGCGTGCAGCCAGCGACGACGATCTCTACGCGCTCGCTTCCCGGCGCGCACGCGCGCTGATGGCCGAAGGCGTGACCACTATCGAGATCAAGTCCGGCTACGGTCTCGCCGCCGGGCACGAGGCGCGCTGCCTGCGCGCGGCGCGACGGCTCGGTCGCGAGCTGGCGTTGACCGTGCGCTGCACGAGCCTGGCCGCACATGCGCTGCCGCCGGAGTTTGCGGGCCGCGCCGACGATTACATCACCGCGGCCTGCGATTGGCTGCCGGCGCTGCACGCCGAAGGCCTCGTCGACGCCGTCGATGCGTTCTGCGACTCGATCGGCTTCACGCCGGCGCAGACGCGGCGCATGTTCGCGGCGGCCGTGCGCCTGGGCCTGCCGGTCAAGCTGCATGCCGAGCAGTTGAGCGATCAGGGCGGTGCCGCTCTCGCCGCGTCGTTCAAGGCCCTGTCCTGCGACCATCTCGAACACCTGAGTGCGGCGGGAATCCGGGCGATGGCCGACGCCGGCACGGTGGCGGTGCTGCTGCCCGGCGCATACTACTTCCTGCGCGAGACCAGGTTGCCACCGGTGCAGGCGCTGCGCGAGGCCGGCGTCCCGATCGCAATCGCCAGCGACCACAATCCGGGATCGTCGCCGGGTCTGTCGCTGCTGCTGATGCTCAACATGGCCTGCACGCTGTTCCGGCTGACGCCGGAGGAGGCGTTGCGCGGCGTCACCGCCAACGCCGCGCGAGCGCTCGGGCTCGGCGACAGCCACGGCGTGCTGCAGGCGGGTAGGCGCGCCGACTTCGTGGTATGGGATCTGGAGCACCCCAACGAGCTGAGCTACTGGTTCGGGCGGAATCCGTGCCGCGGCGTCGTGCACGACGGCGTGCCCTCGGAGGTCAGCGCGCAGCACGGCGCGGAACCTGGCGCGATGCCGCGATGAGCGACCTCCATGTCCTGCATCGAGGCAGCACGCCGCTGCTGGTCAGCCTGCCGCATGTCGGCACCTGGATACCCGACGACCAGCGTTCGCGCTACGTCGAGCGCGCGTTCGATTTCGAGGACACCGACTGGCACCTCGGGCGGCTTTACGGCTTCGTCCGCGAACAGGGCGCATCGTTGATCGTGCCGCGTGCCAGCCGGTACCTGGTCGACCTGAACCGCCCGCCAGACGACGCGCCGATGTACCCGGGCGCGAACAACGTCGAACTGTGCCCGATGCGGTTCTTCAACGGCGACGCGCTGTACCGCGAGGGCTGGGCGCCCGGTGCCGCGGAGATCGCGCGCCGCGTTCGCCAATACTGGCAGCCCTACCACGACGCGCTGCGTGCCGAGCTCCACCGCCTGCCCGACCTCAACCTCGGCACCGCCGGCGGCGCGTCTTGTGCCCCGGTGATGCGCAGCGCGCTGGTCGACGTTTTGGCCGGTCAGACGGGATTCAGCCACGTCGCCGACGGCTTCTTCAAGGGCGGCTACATCACGCGCCACTTCGGTCGGCCCGAGAATGGGATTCATGCCGTGCAGCTCGAGATGGCCCGGTGCTGCTACATGCAGGAGACGGCGCCTCATGCGTGGGACGAAGCCCGGGCCGCCGTGGTCACGCCGCTGCTGCAACGGCTGGTGCGCACGATCCTCGACTGGGTGCCCTGAATCGACGAGCGGATGGCGGCGGTGAATGATCCTTCCCTGCTCTGGGCGCAGGATGCCTGGGTTGGCGGCGGCTGGCGCGCGCGGGTGCTGCTTCGCATCGGCGCCGATGGCCGCTGGGCGGATGTGCAACCCGACGTGCCGGCACCGGCGCAAGCCAGCGTGCTGCCGGGCCCGGTGCTGCCGGGCGTGGTCAACGCCCACAGCCACGCCTTCCAGCGTGCCTTCGCCGGGATGGCCGAGCGGCGCAGCGGCGCGATGGACGACTTCTGGACCTGGCGCGACCGCATGTATGGCGTCGCGCTGCGCATCTCGCCCGAGCAGCTGCACGCTGTGGCAGCGCAGCTCTACGCGGAGCTGCTCGCCGGCGGTTACACCCATGTATGCGAGTTCCACTACCTGCAACACGCGCCAGATGGCTCGCGCTACGCGGATCCGCTGGTGATGGGCCGTGCGCTGGCGCGGGCGGCGCAGGATGCCGGCATCGGTCTCACGCTGCTGCCGGTGCTCTACGAGCGCGCAGGCTTCCGGCAGCCGGCACTGCGCGACGACCAGCGGCGCTTCGCGACGTCCGTCGAGGACGTGATCGCGCTCAATACGGGGATGCGTGCGCTGGACGCGGGGTCGGTGATGGCCGGAGTGGCCATCCACTCGCTGCGCGCCGCGGCATCCGAATCGGTCGCGGCGCTGGCCGATTGGCACCGCCACGTCGACGGGCCGATTCACATCCACATCGCCGAGCAGACGACCGAGGTCGACGAATGCGTTGCCGCCACCGGCCTGCGGCCCATAGAGTGGCTGGACCGGCACGTCGCACTCGACTCGCGCTGGCAGCTTGTCCATGCGACCCATGCGACCGAGGCCGAAATCGAGGCTGCGGCCCGCCGCGGCGCCGGCGTGGTGATCTGCCCTACGACCGAGGCGAACCTCGGCGATGGTCTTCCCGACCTCTTGCGCTGGCTCGACCAGCGCGCGATGCTCGCCATCGGTTCGGACAGCCACGTCACGCGAAACTGGCCCGCCGAGTTGCGCCTGCTCGAATACGGGCAACGCCTGCAGCTGCACCGGCGCAATGTCGCCGCCGCACCCGAGATCGGGCTGGACGCCACCGCCACGCGCCTGTTCGACCGCGTGCTCGCGGGGGGCGCGATGGCCGCCGGGTTCGACGCCTGGGGGCTGGTCGAGGGCGCGCGCGCCGACTTCGGCGTCCTCGACCTCGCGGCACCAGGCTTGCTCGGCGCTCCGCCGTCACAGCTGCTCGACGCGCTCGTCTTCGCGGCCGACGCACCGGCGTTCCGCGAGGTCTGGGTTGCCGGGCAGCGGCGCGTCGTCGACGGGCATCACCTACAGCAGGCGAGCACCGCCGGCGCGTTTGTGCAGGCGATGCGGGAGTTGTGGTCGCAGGGCTGAACGCGAATCGGCTCGGGGCCCGGCCCGTTGCGGTGGCTGGACTTGAGTGATCGGACCGACGCCGCCCGTCACGCCGCTCGTGATCAGCGGCACCCTGGATGACCCTACTGGCAGCGGCTCGCCGGTGCGCGTGGCCACGGGCACGCTGCGTACCTGCCTGTCCGCGCCCCTGCCGGGGGTGGATTGGCTGACGGCCCGCGGGCTGCCGGAAGACGGGACGCCGGGTTGCCGCGAGGCGTTCCGCAATCGTGCGAACTGAGCTCGTTCTTCGTCGCACGGGCGTCATCGCCGTGCGGCAACGATCACCGCGCGCCTTCGACCGCGCACAGCTTCCACGGCGCCAATTGGGGACTAGAATTCGGGCGTTGCAGCATGTCCGCTGCAGACATCCGCCCTGCCCAGTCCGCTTCGGTCGTTACCCGCCATTGAAACGCCACGACGGACCGCAATGACGGACGGCGCCGGCCTGAAATCCCGACCCGTGGGAACGGCGGCACGCGCATCGGTCACTTGCCGCCATGCGCCGCACCACGGACCGAGCCTGGCCCTGGCCCCAACGACCTCGAGGAACCTGCGTGAACACCAAGACTCGATCGGCGGCGGACCGCTGGTCTCGCTCGCGGTGGCGACCAATATCCTGGCCGCCCTGACCGGTTCGGCGTCGGGTGGACTCACGATTGCGCTCGAAGCTCTCGGCGGCCCGTTCATGCAGATGGCCGCAGAGCTCCACATCGATCCCGCGCTGATGCACCGCGTGGCGGTGATCGGCGCGGGCACCCTCGACAGCCTGCCGCACAACGGCGCGGTGGTCACGCTGCTCGCCGTGTGCGGATCCACGCACAAGGAGAGCTACTTCGACATCGTGATGGTCGGGATTGTCGGCGCCGTGCTCGGGCTGGTGGCCGTCATCGTGCTCGGCTCGATGTTCGGGTCC
>Ga0209253_10003372_pt1 | contig 14081 bp, 16 predicted proteins | sample FrelakmetBRP12BR_FD_187145 | JGI IMG/M metagenome (GOLD analysis project Ga0209253, IMG submission 187145) | Freshwater lake sediment microbial communities from the University of Notre Dame, USA, for methane emissions studies - BRP12 BR (SPAdes)... | ecosystem: Environmental > Aquatic >...
CGTTCCCCATCCCCACTGAATCTTCAAGAGCGCGTATTCTTCGTCGAAGGGGGCTCGACGCACCGTGACATGAGGGTGCAGGAAGCCGCCGCGCTTTAAAGAGTACCTTTGACTGTCGAACTTAGCCTCTGCCAATGAGCCTATGGTCTTCAGAAAGCTCAGGCTGCCGACCTCGCTCCCGAACTCCAGGAGCTGGTACACCCGTTTCATCCTCTGTGGCTGCTCCAACGAAAGAGTTCGGGTCACATCGCGCCTTCTTACCATCTTGCTCCTCCATTCAAGGAAACGGCATGTTGATCGCCGTGGCGGCTACCACGGTAACAGAGCTTGCCTCCTCGTCCGATATCAATACCGCTGCATACCAAAGAAGAAGCGCGAGCAATAATGGGTCTGGATCGTTCCCTGAGTGACTTTCTAGAACGAAGTCCCCTCTCCTCTTTAATAATCCAGGGACATGGGATAGGGAACAGACGTGTCTTCCATCCTCGGCAGTGAACCTGCACTCCGCTTTCCCCAGCCTTGGTCCGAAGAATAGCAACTTGATACCGTTGGCGAGAATCAGCTCACCAGTCAGGCTGAATCCCCAATTGAACCTCAGTGTTCCAACATCCTCATCGAAACCCTCTTTTCGGATGGAGATGAAAGGGCGAAGGAAACCTCCCCGCTTGAATGTGAACGTCTTGCCAGCGCATTGGCCACGGGCCAATGACCCAAATATGCCAACGTATGTCAGCTTGGCGACCTCACGACCATCCAAGGTTAGAAGATATTCTCGGACAGTGGCCTTGGGCTGGCTCCATTTCATCCGCTTACCGATTTCTTCGCCTCTTGAGGACATTCTCTTCCATATTAGGCAAAGGCTTATCTAGCTTATTATTTTTTCCAAAATGGCGGTCGCACAGGAAATTTGGAGTCGAAGAGTAATTGAAAAAAGGGAGGGATTCCTGGGCGCTTTCAACGCACCTCACCGAGTACGCGCTCCAGCGCTCTGTGGGAGGTTGGATCCAGCTTGGTCTCCTGCTGTTTGAGGCGCGCCTCCATCTCCTCAACGCTCTTAAGTGTGGCGAGGAAGGCGACGATGAAGGATTGAGTCCCCACAACCTGAAAAACCGCCACCTTCTCCCCCAGCCTCAATTCCCTTTTTTCTCGCCTTGCCTGGAGGTTGAGGAAAGGCGCCAGCTCTCCCGGAATCTCACCTACGGTGTAGACGCCGACGAGCTGCGCTTGGTACATGCACCCACCTCAGAAATTGAACTTAACCTCGTGCGCCTCAAGGCCCAGGCTCTCCCGGGGTAGTCCGAAGGCCATTCCGTAAAGCTGCGATAGGTGGATGACCGGGATATCGAACCCAGGTAGGTCCTTCTGCGACCGGTCGTATTGCAGGTGGCAGAACGGGCAGACATCGATGATCATCTGGCCATTCACGGTCTTGATATTCTTGAGCTTCTCCTCGGTCATCTTGAGGGCGGTCGCCGAACTCTTTGACCGGACGCCCCCGCCCGCGCCGCAGCACATCATCTTATCGCGGAAGTTGATGCTCTTTACGCCAGTGACCTCGACCAGTTCGTCTAGTAGCTTGGGCCTCTCTGGATCGTCCAAGTTCTTCAGTTTGGCGGGCTTGAGGAAGTGGCAGCCATAGTGGACGGCCACATTATAGTTCAAGGGGTTCTTGACATGCTTCTTGATCTGCTCCAAGCCGATATCGTGATAGAGCACATCTGCGAAATGCCTTACCTTTATGCCGCCTGAATAGCGCATGCCTACCTTACCAAGGATCTGATTGACTTCCTTTAGCTTCTCAGGGTGATGCTGTAGAACATGATTCGCCTCAAATAACGAACCGAAGCAACCATTGCAGATGGTCATGATGTCCACGCCCTGCTTCTCTGCGAGGGCAAGGTTCCGAGCGGCCAATGCGAGCCAGGTGCTCTGATCGAATGAACGGATAACGCCTGGGGCCGGGCAGCAGCCCGCTCCCTGGAGCTCGACCAGTTCGACGTTCATGGCCTTGAATACCTCCCTGGTGGCCAGCTCGATCCCTGGATACCTCAATGGCGCAACGCAACCTATGAACAACGCGAACTTGTTGGCCATTTACTACTTCCCTCCCTTGATAATCTTATCGAAGCCACACTCTTCCATTATCTTCCGGAAATCATCCATGGCTTTCTTGTCTCCCACTGTAGTCGGAGGGTTCTCTGGCAGGCCCATTTTCACACGGAGCTTCTTTACGTCTTCGCCGAAGGGGATAGTTGACCCTATCCTCAGCATGTTCTCTCCGATCTTCTTGTGTTGCTCTGACATGTAGCCTGCGCGCGTCGCCATATTCCTCAAGATGAATAGGATATCAGTGATCTCGACCTGCCTGGGACAGCGTTCCACACAGGAGTAGCAGGTGGTGCAAAGCCACAGCTCCTCCGCGGGAAGGATTTCGTCCTTCAGGCCTAGCTGAGCCCTTCGGATGATCTGCCTGGTCCTGAAAGCAGTGAGCCTTCCGGACGGGCAACTTCCCGTGCATGTTCCACATTGGTAGCAGAGGTTCAATGTCTCTCCACCAGGACCCCCTTCCAAAACTTTCTTTGTGAACTCTGGATCTGGTTCAACAACCTTGTTCATCGAATTCGCCTTGAACCTGAACTCTTGGGACATTATTTAAAGGTATACAAAAAATTCCCTATGTGTTACCTTTTTAGGTAATACCTATCAAATCATAACCTTTCTCTTTTCAGTTCACGAAGAAGCCACATCACCTCGGGGCTTTCCTCCCGATATAAGGCCAAGACCTTATGAGTAAGAAGATATGGATCTGTGGCGCTCATCAGCTTTAGGCCTTTTTTTAGGGCCAGCGATTCGTTGATGAAATAACTCTTGTTCGAGCGTAAGAGCGGGGAAATCGAACGAACGGTGCCATCGATAGTGTAAACGACATTGGTCGCGTCCAGATGACGGAATCCGATCCTTTGAGCACCATATCTGAACCTGAGATATGAGGGCCCTTTTTCGACGTGAATCATGCGGTCGTCACCCACCTCATCGAACATGCCTTCTTCCATTTCATAGGCGTATAGCGGGTCATCCAGCACGACCACGTCCATCAAGCCAGCCTTGAAATCCTTGAGATTGCGCTCATCGTCCGAGATTATCAGATCGTATTGCGCCTCGGAATCAAGGCCAGAAAGGACCAAGAGCAGCAGATCTTCGGTTATTATTGTGCAACCGACCACGATGGACTCGCCCAGCTTCATCCTTTCGAGGAGGGCGGCATATTCTAAGGCGATCTTCTTCCCCTCCTCAGTAAGGTCCGTGCCTATCGGAGATGCCTCGAGGAGCCTCGCCTTGACTTTTCTCTCAATCTGGTTGAGGTATCTATGAACGACCGGGGTGGCTAGTTCGAGCTTCTCTGCCGCTCTCCTTTGGCTTCCTTCCCTGTACACCGCCAACAACACGTCCAGCTGATGCGGGGTAAGGGCGACCCCATTTACCCTTAATGATACAACCGGTTTGAGGTCCATGGAGACAACAGTGTATCCGCGGATTATCAATCCTGCTTCTTCCTGCCCTTCTTGTTCGCGAAGTGGTATCGCATCTTGTTCCAATAATGCTCCTTCCAGCCCTCTTCGTAGCCGTCCGCTTACTCAGAGGGCACCTTCGAGTGCACCATGGTCAGTTCGGTCCCTTCGCCAACCTTCTTCAGAGTGATCTGCAGGACCGAGGCAGGATACCCCTCCGGCCATTCCGAGGTGGTCCATTCTTGCACGATTCTCTTCCCTCGTACGAGCTCCAGATTCTTGGCGGTTATGTAACCGCCATACGCAATGAACTCTCCTCCGACCTCGGAGCTTCCCGAGGCCGCGTCCCCTGTGAATATCGCGTGCTTCTTGGGGTCCATGAAGGAATCATAGACCTCGTCTGGTGAAGCAGGGAATACTTCAATTTGCTTGATGGTCCTGGTCTTCATTTCAGCACCTGCTTAGCTTTCAGCCAAACTGGCTGGTTATTAATGTTTGTAATTAATCTTCAAAGGTAACAGAAATTGGGTTTGGAGATGGGGGGGGCCGAAGGTCAATGATCTCTCCATTCGCATTAGTGGTTCAAAACTCTTTTATCCTTAGCGCTCTTCCTCCAGGCAGAGATGAGGAAGCGCGATTATCTCGTCATTGGTATTGGCAGCCCTGTCATCAGCGATGATGCCGTCGGGATCCGTGTGGCGGAGAGAATCATGTCCATGCATCTGCCCCATGTCGATGTGGAGGAGGCCAGCGTAAGCGGCCTGGATATGATCGAGATAATGATGGATTATAAACGAGTGATCATCGTTGACGCCATCGTTACAAGGGAGCATGAGCCTGGAACCATACTCGTCCTACGACCGGAGGATTTCTCTTCCACGGTGCATGGTGTTAACCCGCACGAGACGAACATCGCCACTGCGCTGGAACTAGGAAGAACCCTTGAGCCAGAACGTTTTCCCAAGCAGATCTTCTTCGTAGCCGTCGAAGCGCTGAACACTTACGACATCAGTGAAGCAATGACCCCTCCAGTAGAGGCAGCCTTGCCGAAAGCGGTGGAAATGGTCCTAAGCCTCTTGAGACAGTGAAATACGGACCTTTTGGTCTTGGTGAAGATGGAAAAAGGGAGGGAGTCATCACTTCTCCAGTCCGACCAGTTGGTAATTTCCAATCTCCAAGCGGAACAATTCCTCTGGAATATTGGCCTGCCTGAAGCACGCGATCTTCGGATTCCTGAATCAGAAGTCCAATGACTCCAGCTCCTTAGAAAGCGCCCTACCTTCTTTTTTAGGGGCGTTAAGCGCGATGCTGTGCTTGCCCTGGTTGAACATGGTTTGGGCGATGCGTTCCACATCTTCCTCGGTCACCTTTTCCAGCTGCTCGAGTATCTGCGCCCCCGTCATGAGCTTGCCAGACTGGAGAAATACCTCTCCCAAGAAGAACATCCTGTTTTCCACTGGTTCGAGCTTCCTGACGATCATGCCCTTTATCCAGCGCTTGGCACGAGTGAGCTCGCCCTTCTCCAATCCCTGGTCCTTGAACTTCCTCATCTCCTCAGATACCAAGCGGAATACCTTGTCCGCGTTTTCGAAGGAGGTGGAGAAGAAAGTGCCTAGGACGCCGCAGTCGCTTAACGCAATGCTCATAGAATAGATGGAGTACACCAGACCGTTCTCCTCCCTCACCTTCTGATAAAGCCTTGAGGAGGTGCCTGACGCCAAGACGGTGCTGAGAAGGTTCTGAGCATACCTGTCGGGGTGCGAGGCTTTCACCCCCGGAAAACCGATGGCGGCATAGACCTGGTTCCCCTCCCTGGGGAACAGCTCGATTCCGGGATGGAACTGGGGGGTCTTCCTATTCACCCTCCTGGTCGCCTTGGGCATCTCGTCGAAGCTCTTCGCCGCCCATGTGACGATCTGGTCCGCGTCCACGTTGCCTGTGGCCACCACCGCCATGTGCGGCGGGCGATAATACGATCGGTAAAAGTCCTGGATCATTCTCAGGGAAAGGGGCAGGACGCAATCCACCTCCCCTCCCTCGGACTTGGACATGGGATTTCCCTTCCAGATCGCCCTCGCCAATAGCTCATGGATGTAGTTGTCCGGGTCGTCCTCGGCCATCTTGATCTCCTGGATGACGACCTTCTTCTCCGTCTTCACGTCCTTGGCGTCCAGCAGCGGCCGGCTGATGATCTCAGCCAGAATGTTTTGCGCCGTTTCAAGCGTTTCGTCAAGCGTGGAAATGAAATAAGAAGTTAGCTCCTTAGAGGTATATCCGTTAAGCTCCCCGCCCGCGGCTTCGATCTCTTGCGCTATCTGCTTGGCGGTACGAAGCTCCGTCCCCTTGAAGAGCAGATGCTCGAGCATATGCGCGATGCCGCACTTGCTTTGAGGTTCGTCCCGGGAACCTACGCTTATGTAAACCGCGAGCGCCGCCGCTCGGGAATAGCTCAATCTATCCACGATGATGGGGATCCCACCAGGCGTTTTCCGAAGTATGAGTTCCTCTCCCTTGGCCTTCAATTGCGCACCTTCGCGGACCCCTGTACCGTACCTGGTCGATTTTAAGCTATGGATATTGCTTCCATTCCTATTAGGTTTCAAAATGATCAATCCAGTTCCCTCGGAAAGGGTTTAAGTAATTCCGGGTCCTATTTTCAGCCCGGGGATGATGGTGCAGAACGACCTATTCATTCACGAATACAAGCATTTGAAGATCGACAAGGGGATGGTCGTGATAGGGTTTCCGAGCATTGGATTGGTGAGCTCCATCGCCGCCAATTTCATAGTGAAGACGCTCAATCTCGAGAGGGTCGCCGCGATATTGTCCGACGAGTTCCCGCCCTATACCATCGTCCACGAGGGTGAGGTTGCGCCCCCGGTGCGGATCTATGCGGGACAGAGGATGTGCGATGAGAAGGGGGAGAAGTGCGAGCAGCTCATCGTGATCACGGCCGAGTTCCTGCCCGCTCCCAATCTCCTCCGCCCGCTCACCGACCTCATCCTGGATTGGTGCAAGAGGAACGATGTGAACACGATATTGACCCTTGAGGGAATGAACCTGGGCGAGAATCCAGAGAAGGGAGAGATTTTGGCCGTGGCCACGGGCGAGAGGTGCCGGAAGATGCTAGAGTCCTATGGATTGAAAGAACTGAAGGAGGGCATGGTCTCCGGTTTCTCGGGGGTGTTTCTCTATGAGGGCGACCGGCTTAATATGGACGTCATATGCCTGCTTGGGCCGGCCCGGCCGGACTATCCTGATGCCCGGGGCGCGGCCCGGCTTCTGGAGCAAGTGGTCAAGATGCTTCCGGAACTGAAGCTTGACCCAGAACCTCTGTTCAAGGAGGCGGAGCAGGTGGAGAAGGACATGAAGGCGGCATTGCAGGCGATGAGGCCCGGCCCGAAGAGAAACGATGAGTCGCATCTGTACGGGTGAAGAAAGGGGCTGACACCTTTTATCATTATCCAAATGGATAATATTACTGGCCTCTACTAATTTATAAATAGCCAGCAGATTATTCTTTTTCCTACCAGCATGGAAAAGAAGAGGTTCATTCGAAAGGTGTGCCTTCTCGGCGATGGTGGGGTAGGTAAGACAAGCTTGGTACGCAGGTACGTCGAGGACGTCTTTCAGGATGAGTACATCGTCTCCTTCGGTACCAAGGTGACGAAGAAGGTATTGGACCTGGGAGATGTAGAACTGACCCTGATGCTTTGGGACATCCTGGGGCAGAAGAGCGGTGACGCTTTGCACTCCGCGTATTACAAAGGGGCGAGCGGCGCTTTGCTGGTTTGCGACCTGACCCGTGGGGAAACGGTGGAGCGCCTCAACAAATGGAGGGACGACTTCCTACGCGTGGCACCGAGGGCGAAGATCGTGCTCGTGGCCAATAAGTCCGATCTGGGTTGCAAGGTCCCCCAAGACAAGCTTGATGCTCTCTCCCGCATGACGGAAAGGGGCCTCATCATGACCAGCGCCAAGACGGGCGATGGAGTGGAGCGGGTATTTCTGGAGATGGGCAGACTGGTGATGGAGGATGGGAAATGAGCGTTAAAATGAATCCGTTCTTTGTGATGCCGGGCTCGGCTCTTCTCGATCTCAGGGAGGAGCTCGAACTGATTGAGGACGATAAGGCCAGGGAAACGTTGGCCCGATATGGCTATAGAGCGGGCGTGGGGTTGATACGGGCCCTCGAGATCGAGATCTCCTCTATGGAAGAACTCAAGGCGGTCCTGCCTCAGATCTGGTCTGAGACCGGGTTGAGCAGGATGAACATAAACGAGGCTACAGAGAGCGAGATCGTAATCGCCTTCGAAGAATCGATCGAGGCCGCGCAGAAAAGGAAGTGCGACTTCACCCGTGGGTACCTCGCGGGCATGGTTTCCTCATTGCTAAAGAGGAGGTACGAGGCGATGGAGGAGGCCTGCATCTCCGAGGGCGTGCAAAAGTGCATCCACCATCTCAGACCTGTGGAGGAGGCGCCCAAGCAGGCCAAACCTAAGGTGGTCACGGAGCGCAAGCACAATCTGGAGTGCGGCTATTCATACCTCATCGAGTCCGAGGACCCCTACTCTGGCTTCGACATTTTCGTGGACCACGTGGCGCATGGAAGCAAGGGCATGTGGATCGCGCGGGAGTACCCCGAGAAGCTGAAGAAGAGGTTCGATATCAGCGATTGCCCGTTCATTTGGCTCTCCTATGAGAGGGACATAAAGTACGCCCGCGAACCTACGAACATCCCTTTGATATACGCCGAGATCAAGGGATTCCTCGATAACTCCGAGGGCGGCATCGTGCTCATCAGCGGCATTGAGTACCTAGTATCGCAAAGTACTTTCATAAAGGTCCTGAAATTCCTGCAGCTCTTGAACGAGAACGTGGCCGTGAAGGACGCTCTATTATTGCTTCCCGTGAGCCCGCAGGCTTTGGCGTCCAGAGAGGTAAAGATGTTGGAGAGAGAGCTGCGCGTCTACGACCCCCATAAGAGCATAGGAAAACCTGATGTGGAAGGGAGATAAACTTAAATCCTGCGATAAGATAACATCGAGGCATGAACCTTGTCCCCAAAAAGTTTTTCATCACTTCTGGGTGTGCTGTAAGTAAGGTTTCAGATCTCAACGCGTTCGATGAGGCTTTGAAGGCCGCGAAGATCGGTGAACAGAACTTGGTTTCCGTGTCTTCGGTGCTGCCAATCGGCGCTAAGCAGGTTCCAGCCAGGGAACTGGCCATGGGGCAAATAACCTTCTGCGTGCTGGCCCAGATGAGGGGGGGCGAGGGAGAGATGATATGCGCGGGCATAGCCTATGCGTTCCGAAAGGACGGCAAGGGGGGCTATGTCGCGGAGGGGCACATGCACGGCACGAAAAAGGCCCTGAAAGAGGTCTTGGAGTGGAAGATGACCGAGATGGCCAAGCTCAGGGGCATCGAGCTCAAGACCTTACACTACGCCATCGAGGAGCTTTCCATACCCATGGACCACTACGGCGCGTGTGTCGCTTCTGCGGTCTTCGTCGAGTTCTGATGTTCGGTGTCATCGTCTGTCCCAAATGCCATAGGGCGCGAGGTGTCGAATTACCGAGCAAGAGCGCGATGTGCGTGCATTGTGGGCGAGCCATCGATGTCACCAAGGCCAAGGTATACTTCAAGACCGCGTCGCAGGAGGAGCTAGGCCTGGCGGTTAAGAAGATGAGCGAGTCACTGGCCGTGGACATCGACAAGTACCCGGCGGAGAGGAAGAGGAAGGCCCGGATCGTTGACGAAAGGTCAAAGGTGCAAAAGGTCAAGATGAACGAGGAGGAGCTGCGGGAGTTGGCTCTCCGGATGACCCGAGAAAAAGGGGAGTTCGACCTACTTGACCTCATGGGCGCCTTGAAGCTCAAGGACTTGGACGATGCCACGGAGATCGTGGAAACCATGCTCGCGGCTGGCATCATCTATGAACCTAGATCGGAGCGGTTTAAGGCGTTACATATCTAGAGATTCCAACTTCGATGGTGACCTGGCCTTCCAATCCGATATTGGGGAATAACGAGGAACGGACCTTCACCTTCTCGGCGCTCGGCTCATAGGAGATGGGCTTGTATTCATCGATGTATATCGGCCTTTCGCCTATGGGATAGCTGTCACGGTCGTAGGTGTAGGTGAAGGTATGGTAGTAATCGATCAGGTGGTTCGCGTTTCCGTCGTCCGTATATTCGACGAAGCGGTCCGGCTTCCAGACAAGGAAGTCGCGGTTGACCGTGTCGATGGGCACATACTCCCCACCGCCGGACTTTAATGGAATGTAGCTTTGCACCCAGCCGTGCCCTCCCCAGCTTTTATCAGAGGAATCATAAAGGGCTCCGAATTGGAGCCAAGCTGGCACGCCGACCGCTCGAGCAAGTGCGCAGAACAATATCGCTTGGTCATCGCAATCGCCCACCCTAGATGATAGCGTCTCGACGCTGCTAGATGGGTCGGCGACCTTAGGCTGGCTCGGATAGGCGATGTTGGCAGTGATCCAATCATTGATATGGGAAAGGATGAGGTAGACGTTCTTCTCGGTCCCGACAATGTATGAGGCTACGTCCTCGATCCCCTCATCGACCACGATGATCTTCCATTGATCGTGCAGATAGTAGGCCTGCAGCGTCGGGGGGATTTCGGAGATATTGGCGGAGCCCTCTTCGTCGATGTCCCAGAAATGCGTGTCGACCCGGACATCATAGGTTATGCTCGCTTGGTAGGTCTCGGAGAATTGCAGTTCTCCGTGCTGCCATTCATACCAATATCCCCCATACTTCATCGAAGTGGAAGCGGGAGCAGGGGAATAGGTAAGGTTCCTGACGAACTGCAAATCGTAGGATGGACCTCCGATGTCCGTGGGCCTTGGTATGTCCAGGGTAAGATTGTAGATCGTCCCGCTATTGGCATCCACCTTCAGGTCCCTTTGCACCTTGAACACTGCGAACTTTGGCACCTTTTCCTGGAAGGACGAGAAAAAATCATTGGCGATCCAGTTCTGAATGCTTGGGGTCATGAGAAGAACGATCGCGATTATTAGCACGATGAGCACGGCCGCGATCTTAAGCGGTCTCCCTGTGGAATCGTTAGACACTGAATCTGGCAGTATCGAGCCCGGTATTCAACCTTTCGTTCTTTTCTCGAACTTCTTTATCTCGGAAGATATCAATTCCGGGAGTGTCTGGACAGTGATCTGATAGTAGGAAAAGGCCGCTACGACCATGGCCGCCGCGAAGGCCACGTACATCCAGGGCGAGCCGAAGGTGAAGAACCCAATCATGATCAGATTGAAGGCCAAGTGAACCAGTACAGCCTGGGCAAAATAACCGAAGGGCAGTCCTCGAGCTGAGCCCACGCCAATGATCGTTCCTGTCGCCCCGTTCAACAAGCAGAACTGGATGGCAAGGAAGATCATGATCGAGTAATCTCTGGCGTTCAGCGTATCGCCCTCCCCAGTGATGGCCATGATGAACTGGTAGACGGCCCCGAAAGCCATCATGCTCCCTATCCCCAGGCCCAATACCAGCCCATAGAAGGGTGTGTCCAGGTGCTTTTGGAAACGACGGAAGTTGAGGATCACCAGTTTGACGAGCTCTTCGATCACGGCGAATAGCAGGGCGTAGAGCACGAAGTACATGGGAAAAATCGACTGGATAGAGTAGAGGACCACCCCCACGATCATGCCTATGGCCAACATGGGGAAGAGCTTCCGGTCGTCGAAGAAGGGCTTCTCCACCTTGGGGTAGGTGTAGTCCTTCATCGTCCAGTACATCAGGGCCAGGGCGGGCGCGATCCCTATGGCCCCAGCGATCAACATGTCGTAGTTCATTACGCGTCCTGGGAAAGAATTTCACTATTTAACCTTGCGGTGCGAGCGCTTCGCTCACGCTTTCGTTCCTTCGGAGGTCACCAGTTTGTCGAAGTAATGTGCCACCACGCAGGCCTCGGTGCACTTGCCGCATTGCGAACAGCGCTCCTCGTCGACCAAGGGACCGCCCTTCAGGGCAATGGCCTGGCGCTTGCAGTTCTTCACGCAGATTCCGCACAAGGTGCACATCTGCGCTCTCAAGTACGCCTTCACCCCGGACTCGAACACGCGCTCCGCTTTCTCCGGCGTAGGACCCGTGCCCACCACTTGGCCACCGCCAAATACTTTCACCGTGGAATCGCCTGCCTTGGTCAAGGCGATCTCGTACTCATCGGAGTACCTGGTCCGCCCCACGGTCTTAAGCACCTCGGCCACTTTCGAGAAGGCGCGTTTGGAGGGCACGAACACCACTCCCTCCACGGAATAGCCTCCGGTCGCACAAGGACTGAGGCCTTTGACCAGAGCGAGCCTCATCCGGTCGCTGCGCTGGCGTGGCACCTGGAAGTCTATTTCCTCCGCCAGTCGGCGCATCTTTGCTGGCAGCACCTTCCAGCGCCAGAAACCGTAGCGGACGAAGTCCTTACCCACGCCGTTCGCCTTCGACCATTTCTCCAGATAGTCCGTCCAGCGGCGATGCAGGTCAGGGTGGATGGCTTGCGTTCCCTTCCACTCGCTGGCCAAGCAGGAGGGGCACAAATAGCAGCCGATGCGCTCGAAGTCCTCGTCATAGAGGGGGTTGTAATCCAGCCCTTTCCACCATATGTACCCCCAGACCTCCGCGGCTATCCAGTCTCGAATGGGATTGAGCACCGTCTGATTGGGCACGAATGGATTGCTTTCCACGAAGCTAGTTTCCGCCCGAGCGAACGATTCCAAGGCGCGGTTGCCTTCCACGGAAATCGTCCCACCAGGGAAGTTCCTCCCGATGAGATCGGTCAAGGGGGCGAGCTTGCAGACCTTGCAGCACCAGCGGAAGTCCTTCGCTGGAGGGCCGAAGGTGTCCACTTGCTCCCAGAAGGTCGTGGCCGCGTCCGCCACGAGAAGCTTGACATGGTTCTTCCGGGCGAACGCATGCACATAGGCCACCGTCTCCGGGAACTCGAGGCCAGTATCGATGAAAAGCATGGTGAAGTCCTTGAAGGCTCTGCGGACGATGCCGTAACAGGCCAATGAGTCCTTTCCACCGCTGAAGGAGAGGGTGACCGGGAGCTTATTATTGGAGATGAAGGACTTCACGTCGCTCACCGCCTTGGACTCCAGAGATGTGAGGTGCATTCTATTGGCGCTCACGAAGTGCGTCCACGACCCTCCCAATGGCTTCCATGGTGCGAGCTTGCCCACTTCGCGAATGTGCACCACTTTCTCCAAGCTAGATATCTTGGAGCTGGATGTCTTGGCCACGCCAGCGCAGATCATGCTGCCTACTAACACGATCAAAGGGTCGTCCGCCTCGAAATCGCCTCTGATCTCCAGGATGTCGCTGCCGACAAGGTTCTTGCCCTTCATATGGCCGGTCTGGTGCTTCGCAATCAAGAGCCCCCGCTTCGCGTCCTTGCCGATCAAGTTAGCGCCCTCCAGCCTGAGATCGAAAAGGAGGTCGTTACGTTTCAAATCGAAGCGCAGGACGCCGATCACCTTGCCCCCCAGCACTACCTCATCGGTGCGGTCCTCGCCGGCCACCTTGTTCAGGAAGACCTGCTTGCCCTCGACCTTGTTCCCTGCAAGGAAATGCTTCTCGAGGATGGAGCACAGCATTCGCTCGCTTTGCCCCATCGCTGGCCGGATGTCACCGGGTGCCGAAACCAGGAAAGCGTTCCCGGCCGAGTCGCACCTGTCGCACCCATCGCCCAGGATCAGTGTGCCGCAGTGATCACACCATTTGAATTGGATCTTGCCGTGGTGATATCGCGCCATCTCGACTGCAGCAATAAAACCTGCCCCTACTTCAAGCTATGCCGATTGGATTCCGGTCACGAGGCTGGCCTTAGCGAACCTCCTAAGAATAGAGATATATATGTGCGCTCTCAATCATGCGGAAACCCGGACAGAGAGGTAACTAATTGTACGATGAGTACGGAACATTATACGTCCCTCCTGGATATGGGAGAATTCGTTTCGGAAGGCAGGAAATAATCCAGATATTCATCGCCGTGGCGGCGCTCACCTTCGCCTTCTTCATGATCTATTACAGGATGGTGAACAGCAGCTCCCTCTACGTCATAACATTCCTTCTGGCCGTCTCGGCCATTGCTGTGATCACGGGGTTCCTGTTCCATGAGCTGATGCACAAGTTCTTGGCGCAGAGGTACGGAGCTTGGGCGGAGTTCCGCATCTTTCCCTTAGGGCTCCTCTTGGCCGTGTTCTCTGCCTTCCTGGGCTTCGTGTTCGCAGCCCCAGGCGCGGTGTACATCCAAGGCCGGATAAGCGACAAACAGAACGGAATGATCAGCGCCGCAGGGCCATTGATGAACCTGGCCATAGGTTCGGTCTGTACCTTCATTTCCTTAATTCTGCCGTTGAGCGATGTTGGCTTGGCGCTGCAAATAATCGGTTCCATCAACCTGTTCCTGGCCGTCTTCAACCTTTTCCCCATACCACCGCTGGACGGATCCAAGGTATTGAAATGGAACATCGGAATCTACGCCGTCGTCATGGGAGCGGCGATAATGATGCTACTGGTAAATTGGGGTTACATCCAATTT
>Ga0209253_10003373_pt1 | contig 14078 bp, 11 predicted proteins | sample FrelakmetBRP12BR_FD_187145 | JGI IMG/M metagenome (GOLD analysis project Ga0209253, IMG submission 187145) | Freshwater lake sediment microbial communities from the University of Notre Dame, USA, for methane emissions studies - BRP12 BR (SPAdes)... | ecosystem: Environmental > Aquatic >...
CGGACACTAGTGATTGTGTCCCCCTATTTGTCCCCCTGTTTGAACCTTTTGCCTCGAAAAGTCGTCTTAATAATTGAAAGCGAGATTCTGTATCTTAAAAGGAGGCTGCAATGAAGTCTAAAGCCATTATTTTTGCTGCCATTTTCCTTGCCGGCTCTCTTGCTTTTCCCGCAGAGGAAAGCAAGACATTGAGCCTCGCCGCGGAAGGGATCACTCAGTTCGAAATCAACTGCGGCGCGGGATTCCTAAAGGTCCAGGGAATGGAAGGGCTCAAAGCCATTGAAGTGAAAGCGGAGATCCACGCCGGAGGGGTCGATGAAAAAGGCATGAAGAAGTTCATCGAGGACCATATCAAGCTCACCCTCGAGAACAAGGGAGGCCGGGCGGTCCTGGTCAGCGAAGTCAAAGAACATTCTTTTTCCTTCGATGATGTCCGGATTGACCTGACGGTGAGTTGCCCCAAAGAGATGAACCTCAATGTCGATGACGGCTCCGGTGGAATAGAAATTCGGAACCTCGCCGGAAATCTGAACATTGAAGATGGCTCGGGCGAAATGAAGGTCGAAGACATTCAGGGAGACCTCGAAATAGTTGACGGCTCGGGCGAGATAGAGGTCAGAGACATCACCGGCAACGCATCAATTGAAGACGGGTCCGGCTCCATGACGGTCCTGAATGTGGGAGGAAACCTCACGATTGAAGACGGCTCCGGCTCCATTAACGTCGACGGCGTGGGAAAAGATCTGATCCTGAAAGACACGGGCAGCGGAAGCGTGAATTCCCGGAATGTCAAGGGCCGGGTCATTGAGGACGAAGATTAATCGTAAGCAGCTCCGTTTCCGTGATATTGAGGCGATGCTCAAGAGAGGGTGACGCGGCTGGGGGGCCCCCCGACTACCGGAGCGTTTGATGCTTCCGGAATCTCTTTTTACGTGATCAACAGAATGGGCCGCGAGGATGTCGGGGGGAAGCCGTGGCAGGCCCCTATTCCAGAACAAAATAATCACGGAAACGGAGCTGCTTCCCGATTAGTTTCGCTACGATTTCTCCCACTCTCTCATGATTTCGCCGAAGCATTGCAGCCCACTGAAGATGACGGTTCCATAGCCGTGCCCCGGCTGGGTCCAGGCCCCGGCGAGATAGAGGTTCTTGATTGGAGTCTGCTGCGGCAGCCTCTTCGGCATGGAGTTGTCCAAGGTCTGGTCGAAACCATAAACCGCCCCGCGATAGTTCAAAGTGTAACGCACGTTGGTCAAAGGAGTCCCGACTTCCTTCACCTCTATGGCCTTGCTGAGTCCTGGCAGCAGCCTCTCTTCGACCTTTTTGATTAAAATATTGGCCAGCCGCTCCTTCTCGGCCCGGTAGGCGTCCTTTTTGCCGGTGAAATAATCGGCTTCGAACTTTTTCCAAGGTTCATATCCCTGCAAAACAATGATGTTGACCGTGTTCTTGCCTTCGGGCGAGTAGCCTTTGTAGAGGTTGTCATAGAGAGTCAGGCCGAAGCCGCCGTTCTCGACGTCGGCATCGAGCGCAGTCTTGTAGCCGGCGTCGCCGTCATACCCGGGCTCGTAAAAGATCTCGGTGTCGGTGATGCCGACTTCCTTGATGAGATCTTTCTTCAGCCCCAAAAAGACCTGGAAGGAAGAGAGGCTGATGCTGAACCCGTCCAGCCGGGCCAAATAATCCTTCAGGTATTCTTTCTCGTCTATCATTTTGTGGAAGGTGTCAATTGCGCTGGCATTGGAGATGACGACCTTCCCCTCAAATGCTTTCCCGTCGGCCGTCCTGACGCCATAGGCGGCATGCTCTTTGACCATGATATTTTCCACGCGCGCCCCTAACGCGACTTTTCCGCCGTGCTCCTCGATGAACCTGACCAGGGCGTTGCTGATTTTCTGGGATTTGCCGATCGGGTAATACCCCCCATCCTCCAAATAGCCGATGAGCGGCATGCCGTAATAGATGCTTGCGAGCTTGGACGGCGGCAGTCCGAAATAGCCCCACAGAGACGAGACAATAGCCTTCAGTTTGGGGTCCTTGATATACGAGTCCTGGAATTGTCCCCAGGTGCTCATGACGCTCTTGAAAAGATTTGGATAATCTTGGGGAAACTTCGACATGTCGACGTTTCCGCCCGCGGCCGAGTATTTATTCAGGTCCGCAACCAGCCCCCGCATTGCGGCAAACAGGTTTTGGAGGGCCTCTTTTTCATCCGGAAAATATCCTGTCAGGATCTTGATGTAGCCGTCGACGTCCCGCGACGGCACGCGGATGTCATAATCGGGGAAAATAGCCCGGTAGAGGACCTTGTGAGGCACGAATTCGACATCCTGGATCTCTGGAAACCCGGGAATGAGGTTGTGGATGCCGTTGCGCTCGCCTGCTCCTGTGGAGTGGAGCGACGCGTCGAACTCAAAACCTCCGGGGCGTTTGAATGTCGTGGCGTATCCGCCGGGGATGCGGTGCTGCTCCAGCACGAGCGGCCTGAAACCCTGGCGGGCAAAGGCGGCGGCGCAGCTCAATCCTCCGAGCCCGGCGCCGATGATGACGGCATCCCACTGGTCCTTTGCCGGCGATGACTGCTCTCCCTTTGGAAACGAATCCCAGTCAAGGGTGAGCGCTGGGATCCCGGCCAGCATCGCTTTTAAAAAATCCCTTCGAATGATTTTATTTTTGGGCATCGCTGTCTCCTTCCTTGCGCGCATTTTGTCATTACTATAAGAAATTGGGCCTGCAAAAGCAACAAAAACGGGGACGCTTCCCAAGGGGACGTTCCCTGGGGGACGGAAAGGTGAGGAGGCACGACGGATGCAGAATGGGGCCCTTCCCCTGCGGGAGTGTCCCCGCTTGTTTTAAGCGGTTCGCGGCTATTGGGCGGTTTGCTTGGCCAGTTCGGCCAGGTTCATGCTGTCGATCAGTTTTCTCAGGATGGCGGCGTCGCTCATCCCGTTGCCCTTCAACTCGACCATGAACCGGTTGGCCACGACCAGGCTGATTTCGGCCGATTTGTATTCTCCGGTTTCAACCTTTTCTGTTCCCGGGAAGCCCTGGATCTTGACCGACTTCTCATAGCCGTTCTCGGTCTGGTTTTCGAACTCGGTCATACCCATCATGGAAGCTCCGACCGCGGCGAACGGAACTCCCGCCATGTCGGAGATTTTAACTTCTATCGTCTCTTCGCCCTTGGTATATTCGAGAGTGGCTTCTGATGTGGACATTCCCATGGCCGTCGATGTCTGGCCGCCCGGTTTGCCCTTGGTGAACCCGGCGATGTCGATCTTGGGAAGAAATCCCTGCAGCTGCTTAAAATGGACCGGCTTCTGTTGGGCCAATGCTGTGGCTGCCAGAAGACAACACACCCCTGCGACCATGACGATTCCGATTGCTTTGCGCATTCTGACCTCCTTGTGGCGATGCGATCGTTAAAGTGTTAATAGGACCAGCCCTAATGGCTATTGTTCCTATATGTTTTATAAACAGAGTAAATTCTTACAAAAAAGAAGCCCTCTGTCAACTCAATCTTCCAGAGGATTCACTCTGCGGGCTTGCCTTCCTCTCGCCCATTTGATTAAATGAAAGGGGCATGAAAAGCCTGAAAATCCTTTTTCTGATCTTGCTGCTGGGGGTCGCTGTCTTTCTCTTTTCCAATGCGGAGCCAGTTTGTCTTATCCGGATCCCAAAAGCAGACTCAACGCAGTGGAGCCTTTTGGCCGGTCTCCGCGTCGATGTCCTTCAAGAACTGGAGACCTGCTTCATCGCCAGGGCGCAGCGGGATGATTTCCGTTTTTTGAGAAAAAACGGCCTCCGTTTTACCGTCCTGGATAAAGATATCCAGGGCAAGGAATATTTTCTCGTCCGGGCAGGCTCCAGGGAAAAATTGCCCGTGCTTCAGGCCCGGGGCCGGCTGATCGAAGTCGAAGGCGGAACACTTATCGGCTGGACAATGCGCGAGGACCCGTCCTCGCTCATTCCTTCGGACGTTGCCCGCAAACCCTTGCCGACGGGTCCGATTCTTTCTTTTCTCAGGCGGCCGTCTCCTCGTTTGGCCGTCCAGGAATTCCACGCCGTCAAGGACAGCCTTGTTCAGTTCATAGTCGACCACGTCTCCAAGGACAACCTCAGAGGTCTTGTTCAGAGCCTCCAGGCCTTCCAAACACGGTTCTCCTCGACTCCGAACTGCGAAGCGGCGGGCGAGTTCATTTTTAATTACTTCCAATCGATGGGCCTCGAACCGAGCTATGAGCCCTTTGAGTTTGAAGGCGCCTATTCTTCGAGGAATGTCATCGTTGATAAGAGGGGGGAAACGGATCCCGGCAAAATTCTGATCATCTGCGCTCACTACGATTCCACATCCAATATCCCGACCACGCTCGCTCCCGGCGCGGATGACGATGCGAGCGGCGTGGCGGCGGTCATGGAGGCAGCCAGGATTCTCCGGCCTTATTCTTTTGATTTTACCGTCCGGTTCATCGCTTTCTCCGCCGAAGAATGGGGCCTCTACGGGAGCAGGAATTATGCGGCGCAGGCAAGAGACCGCGACGACGAAATCATCGGAGTTATCAACTTGGACATGATCGCCTACGCCAATCTCATGCCCGAGGACCTGGAGCTTTTCGTGAACAGTAACTCCGAGTGGCTGGGTGAACGGTTTAGGCTTGCGGCCGGATCGTATTCCGGGCTTCGGGCTAACCTGATTGTCGACGCTTCCATGGTTTATTCGGACCACGCCCCTTTCTGGGACACCGGATATCCCGCCCTGCTAAGCATCGAGGACAGTCCGCTCACCAATCCTTATTATCATCAAACGACAGATACAGCGGCCACGCTGAATTTTGATTTTTTCACCGCCGCGACAAAGGCCGCGCTCGGAACTGCGGCTGAGCTCGCCCAGCCGCTGAAGGCAGGATATCCGAAGAGCCCGACACGACTGGCCGCTCAAACCTACGGTTATAGCTCTCTTTTCAACCCGATCCGGACGGTTTATCTTTCCTGGACGGCGAGTCAGGATGCCTCTGGATACAACATCTACAGGAGCTCGGCCTCGCATCTCAACTATCAAAAGGTCAACTCGTCTCCAGTCCAGTCAACGGCATTCATGAACACGGTCCTTGATGCCGACACGTTTTATTATTACGTTGTCACGGCCGTTGGCGGCGGAGGGCTGGAAAGCAATTACTCTGGCGAAGTGGAAATCGAGCCGATTCCGGTATCTTCAGGCCGGAAAATCAGCCAGGATTCTTCGTCCCTCGAACGGCGGGGGCAGCGATGAGCCGGAAAAGCCCGGTCGCGGCTTTCCTTTTCTTCTCTGCTGTCCTATTTGTCTATCCCCAGGCTTTCTCGATTCGAGCCGGCGGAGGAATCATGTTTCCACAGCAGGATTCGTTCAGGAATGTCTACGGGAACGCGTATCCTCTGGTGGTTGAGGCAGGAGTGCGGTTGACTGAGAGATTCGGGCTTTCTTCCGGCGTGAATTGGATCAGCAAGAACGGCCGCGCTTGGCCGCTCGACCAGGGGCAGGACGAATTCCGCGTCCATTTTGATATGATTTCTATCCCGGTTTCCGTTTTTTATAAATTCGCGGGCAGGCTGGGGGGCGTCCCGCTGGGAATCATGCTTGGGTTGGGGATCAGCTGGCATTCCTACAGGGAAACCTGGGAAACGGTCGAATTGAGATATCAGGATAGTCAGCTCGGCCCCCTCGTCTACGCCGCGGTGGATTTTCACCTCTTTTCCTGGGCCGGGTTCTTCACCTCCCTGCGCTGGGAGAGCGTGCCCACAGGCAACATATCGTATCTCGGAGACAAAATTAACCTCGGCGGGATCCAGCTCCTGGCCGGAGTCGCTTTCTATCTCAGGTGATTTTGAGGGGGGCGGAGTAAGCATCTCTTTTTCTGCGATGTATGGATACGGGCTTTGAAAGGACTCGGCTCCCCGCTCCGATCTGCGGCCTGAACAGGCACGGGCGTGTGGGCTCGAAGGCACGCAAATTTGCCCCGGCGAGGCGTGGGTCCTGTCACAGTGCGTCCCCGTCCGTCCTCGCTAAAGACCCCCCCCCCCGCCCCATTCGCTCGGCCGGCGCGGGGACTGACACCGTGCCACCCACGCCTTTATGTTTGCTATCCACATGGCCTTCCTTACCCACACACCTCGCCCTATTCGAAGCTGACGATACTGAGGCCTGCGGCTGCCCTCGCAAGACGGGCTCTCAGGCTGATCTCCGCGTGATGGTCGCTCGAGCCCTTTTCAAAGCCCTGCTCTCACAGAAAAGGATCTGCTTGCAGGCATGGAGTATTGCTGGATTCAATTCTCCACTTCGGCTATAATAGCGAACTTTGAATACCGACAAGGAGGACGGCATGTCCAAAGCTGCCCGCTGTGGAATCGCTCTAAGCGTCGTGGTCTTTGCGGCTTTTTCCTTTCTTTTATCCGGCCAGTCGGACCTCTCGCTGGATGAAATCTTCGCCAGAAACGTCCAGGCGTCGGGCGTCCGGGAACGGCTCTCCCAAGTCCAGAATATCTCCTTTAAGATGGGCGGGACGCGCTGCTTCGCCTCGGCTAACGGAGAGCTCAGGCTGGTGAGCGGCAAAGATCCCGTCATCACGGAGGTTATCCTGGTTAAAGGCGCCAACGTCCGGCGGAATTCCCTCAACGCCATTACCGAAATCAGCGGACCCCAAAAAGTCCTCTACCAGACAATGGCACAACTCTATGCCGGGCTTTTTTCCCTGTCCAAGTTCGAAGGACGGCTCAAGCTCCAAGGACTCAAGGCCTACGGACCGGAAAAACTTTGTCATCTGCTGATGAACTCCGACGGCGTCGAGGTCGGCTTTTTCCTGCGGACCGATGATTTCTTGCTGAAAAGGCTCGTTTTTAAGGGCTTGACTCCGGATGGCGATAAATATGAGGTCAACTATGACTTTGCGCCCTTTGAAGAGACTGAAGGCTTGAGGATTCCCCTCTCCTGGTTCAGCTCTCAGGTGGGGACGCGCGGCACCCTGGCCGAAGTCACTGAGGTTAAAACGAACCAGCCCTTGCCCGAGGATCTCTTTGACCGGCTCGAAGTCAATGTCGGGACGACCGAGGCCTCGGCCGGAGAGCTCAAAGGAAATGTTCTCGATCTGAATTCCTCTCCCTTCGGTTTGACAGTCAGCACCAACTGGACGAAAGCGGACATCGAGAAAGCGGGCCTCCGGACGGGCGACAAGTTAACCCTGCTTGTCGAGGGCGCCGAAACGGAACTCGTCTTTTATGCTTCGGAGAATGAAATCCCGCCCCGCGAAGAGTTGGCCAAGGGCGCGCGGCTGCTGATGCCGATGCCCCGGGGCGGCGACAATTACGTCATCCAATTCTACGGCGTCGACCCGGGCCAGACAGCATCCAAATTGAAGCCCTTGGCGGCCATCCAAATTAAAAAGAAATAATTTCGAAGGAGAAAACATGTCTCGAATCAAAAGAAGAAATTTCATCGCCACACTTGCCACAGGCGTTTTCGGCCTCGGCGCCGCCGGACGGCTCCAGGCCGAGCAGGCTGTTTCCAACTCCGGTCAAAGGGAATCGTCCTCTCCCAGAATCAAGAAGTACAACCCTCTGGGAAAAACTGGTCTCAAGGTCTCCGACGTGAGCTTCGGCGCCATCTCGCTTTTCGAGACCAACGTGCTTCGCTATGCCTATGACTGTGGAATCAATTACTTCGATACGGCCGAAGGCTACCTGCGGATGAAAGGCGAGACCTACGTCGGCCAGGGACTCAAAGGAGTTCGGGATAAAGTCATCATTACCACCAAGCACCCGCAGGGGACTCCCCAGAAGGCGGACAAGGCGTCCCTGATCAAGCGGGTGGAGGACAGCCTCAAGCGTCTCCAATCCGATTACATCGATATCGCCATGGTTCATGGACTCGGTGACCTCGCGGCCCTGCTCAAGAACGAGGAGATCATGTCCGGCTATGACCAGTTGAAGAAGGACGGAAAAATCCGGTTCACCGGATTCTCCACTCACAATGCCAAGCTCACCCTGAAACAGGCCCTGGACTCGGATTTTCCCCAGGTCATCCTGTTTATTTACAACCATATGGAAGGAAAAGAGGTCGAGCCCCTGGTCAAGGCGGTGCGGGAAAAAGGCATCGGAACCGTGGCCATGAAAATTTTTGCCGGCGGCAAGCAGGGAAATTTGAAAGGCATGATCAGTAAGGAGATCAGCTATCCTCAGGCCGCCATCCGCTGGGTCATGAGCAATCCCGATGTGGATACCTGCATCCCGACAATAAGCAGCTACTCCCATGTCGAGGAATACATCGCCGCTTCGGGCAAACCGCTCGACCGGGCCGCGCTGGCGATGATTTCCCGCTACCAGCAGCAGGCCCAAAACCTCTATTGCAGGGTAAGCTGCACGGAGTGCCTGTCGGCATGCCCCAACAGCGTCGCCGTGAATGACGTGCTCCGTTATACCATGTACTTTGAGGACTACGGCATGCAAAAGGAGGCGCTGGCATATTACGCGGACATGGAGCCGCTTCAAAAGCCCCTTGGTTGCGCGAGTTGCCCCGGGTATTGCGAGACGGCCTGCCCTTATGGGCTGAAAGTCAAGTCGCGGCTGCTGCATTCGCATGATATCTTGACCGCATAGTCTGTCTCGACCCCAGGCGCATTTTCGTTTTCTTGACACCCCTCATACCCTGGAAATATATTCTTAGGGGAAACAATGCAATATCCCTGCTATAAATCCTACTTATTGTTTAGAATTCACCTCCAGTGCCGCCTGATTTTCCGGAAAAACTTCTATTCGCGAAAAGAGCCGCAAAAATTTAGGGACCTCTACCTCGGACGTCCCCCCAGGCGAGATCATCCCCTCTTCTTCTTGTGGGAGACCGACCCTCGCCGGATGACGCGCTGGATCCTGCATGGAGAAGTCATGCTGGCCGTCTGGGATTTGCTCCTGGAGAAGCAGCCCATGAATATCTTCGAATTTGGCTCGGGGTGGTCAACTGCAGTTTTGGGAAAATACGCTGAATACATGGAAAAAACACAGGAAAAACGGCCATTCGTGATCTCTATTGAGCATGATGAGAAATGGGCTTCGGCCACCCAAACGACAATGGAGGATTTTGGGCTGAGCCAGTATAATCGCCTCCATTTCTGTCCATTGGTGGAGCGTATCATCGATGGAGAGCTGGGCATAATTTATGACCTGTCTCGAGTTGATCTCAGGCCAATCGATTTTCTTCTTATAGATGGGCCTCCTTCAACGGCCGGACGGGACCTGACCTTACCGGCTGTCCTGTCAAAAATAGAGCCGGGTTGCTATGTTGTGATGGATGACCTGGGCAGGAGTCAGGAACACCGGGCGGTCGAACATTGGTGCATCAAATACCGGGAACGGATCAGGCTAGAGGGGTATGTCCCGGCAGGCAAGGGCATAGGCTGCCTGGTCAGCGAACCCTGAAGGAATCCCTAACCTAATCTTATGTTTTCTTCCAGCGTGGAACGCCGCGACCCGGAGTCCAGGGCGCGCCCGCGGCTTCAAGTTCATCACCAAGCTTTCTAAGGTCCTGCTCGATCAGGGCCCGCAGGTCCTCGAGCAGTTTCCCGAACTCGTTCGCCGCGATCTCGTAATTATGCTTGGCCGTCTCCGTAATTGGACAAGTCGTGGAAAGCTGGGCGCTGACTCGGTCCAGCAGCGACGGGGCTGTCGGCTCGGACCTGCGTTGGATCAAACGGTCGCCATAGAGCTGCCGTATTGCTTCCCGGAGGCGCTTCTCGAGGTCTTTAATCCGTTCTCCCAGCTTGGGGTCAGCTTTGGGCGTTTCCATCAAAGCCTTCTTCATAGACTGGAGGCTCGTGACCGCTTCCTCCGCCGCCCCGGCCGCTCCCATCATCGCCCGCTGGAGCGCGCCGGCCTTTTTCTGGAATTCGACGAGGGCCTGGCGGTCTTTCTCCGGAAGGCTGGCGAGGTTGAGCGATTCGACCGTGAATGTTTGCGACTGTCCCAGAGGAATGAGCACTCCGTCGATCTTCTTGGCCAGTGACAGCGTGAAAGTTCCCGGCACGACGAGCGGGCCTTCTGGCTTGCCCCGCCATTCTTCCCATTCCGACATTTCGGGCGTCATCGGCTCGATCGCGGGATAACGCAGGTCCCAGGCTACGCGATGGATTCCTTTGCTCGCAGGCCCGGTCACGCGGCGCACGACCTGGCCGGCCTCGTCCGTGACGGTCAGGACGATCTCCGGTTTTTCCTCCGCCTCCTCCTTTCTTAGTTTGTCCCAGCCGGGGAAGGGGATGGGCTTTTCCGCTTTACCCAGGTTCTTTTCCTCTTCGCGCCGCGCCTCAGCGCCGGTCTTCAGCGATTCCTTGAGATAATAGGTGAAGACCGCGCCAAAAGGAGGGTTGGGGGCCAGGTAGAGCGCATCTCCAAGAAAAGCTTTGCCCTTGTCCTGAAGAGGCATTTGTTGGATGTAGAGCAATGCTTTCTTAACAGGGAACACTATTGTCTCTTTCTCGAGCACTTGGTCATTGATTTCCCGGAGGGGCGAATAATCGTCGAGAATGAAGAAACCCCTCCCGAAGGACGCGCCGACAAGGTCGGTCTCCCTCTCCTGGATTTCGATGTCCCGGAAGGAGATCGTCGGAACTCCGCCCGAGAGCTTCACCCAGTGTTTGCCCCCATCGACAGTCGCATAGATTCCGAACTCGGTCCCCGCGAATACCAGGTTCTTCTTCATGTTGTCCTGGGCGACCGACCAGACAACTGCTCGCTGGGGGAGGTCAGCGGCGATGTTCGTCCAGGTCCTGCCTCGGTCGCTGCTCAACAGGAGATAAGGCTTGTAATCTCCTGCTTTATGGTTATCAACCGCTGCGAAAACGGTATCCTTATCATGCTTTGACGCCCTGATCCTGTTGACGAAGAAATAATCGGGGAGGCCGATTATTTTGTCGGCTTTGCGCCAGGTTTTTCCGCCGTCTTCCGTGACCTGGATGAGGCCGTCGTCGGTCCCCACATAGATCAACTCCTCCTGGAGAGGAGATTCGCTAATTGCTGTGATTGTGCCGTACATCGACATGGCGCCCTGGTCCCAGAGGGCATCAACACTCCAGGTCTTCCCCATGATCGGCTGCTCGAGACGGAAGATTCCCCGGGTGAGGTCGGGGCTAATTTTCGTCCACGAGTCGCCCCGGTTGTCGCTCCGCCAAAGCTGCTGTGAAGCGTAGTAAATGCGCGTATGTAAGTGAGGGCTGATGAGGACGGGCGAATCCCAGTTGAAACGCAGCGGCGGCTCGCCCGCCTCCGGCTTCGGGCTGATATTGAGATATTCCTGGCTCTTTTTGTCGTAGCGAAAAAGATTCCCCTCCTGCATTTCCACGTAGAGGATGTTCGGGTCAGTCGGATCAATCGCGCTGGCATAGCCGTCAGCCCCGTACGTCCCGATCCAGTCGGAGTTGCGGATTCCATTAACATTCAGTGTGCGGGACGGGCCAAGCTGGCTGCCGTTGTCTTGGGTGCCCCCATGCACATTGTAAAACGGGAGCGCGTTGTCCAGGGCCACTTTATAAAATTGGGTCACCGGGAGGTTTTCGAAGAACCGCCAGGTTTTTCCCCGGTTGCGGCTTTCGTAGACGCCCCCGTCGCACCCGGCCAGAAGATAATCCGGGTCTCCGGGGAGGAACGCCAGGGCATGGTTATCGACGTGCTTGCTGGTTTCGCCGACCCGTCGGAACGTCTTGCCTCCGTCATCAGTGACCATTATGAAAACATCCATCTGGTAGACGCGGTCAAAGACGTTGGGGTCAGCGTAGATCTCCTGGTAGTAATGCGGGCCGGTCCCATTGCTTATATAAGGATTGCGCTTCTCCCAGCTTTCGCCTTTGTCAGCCGAGCGGTAGAACCCTTTCTCGTCGCGGCCGGCTTCGATTGTGGCATACACGACACGCGGGTCGAAGGGCGAGACGGCCAGCCCTATTTTTCCTAAATCTCCCTTGGGAAGCCCGACCGCGAGCTTCCGCCAGATCTTGCCGGCATCCTCGGTTTTGTAAATCCCGGATTCGGGGCCGCCGGCCATGAACGCGGCCACGCTGCGCCGCCGCTGGTAGGCGGCCGCGTAGATGATATCCGGATTCGCCGGGTCGAATTCCACGCTCGTGATTCCTGTGTCCTTGCTGATCTCAAGAGATAAGCTCCAGGTTTTTCCTCCGTCGACAGTCTTGTAGAGCCCCCGCTCTCCGCCAGGAGACCAGAGAGGGCCTTCGGCCGCGACATAGACGACACTGGAGTTGCGCGGGTCGACGAGGATCCGGCCGATGTGCTCCGACTTGGCCAGGCCCATGTTCGACCAGGTCTTGCCGCCGTTCAGGCTTTTATAAACGCCATCACCGAACCCGACATGCCGGCCGCTGACATTCTCTCCGGTCCCCACCCAGACGATCTCAGGATTATTGGGATCGAGACTGACGCACCCGATGGAGTAAGATGCCTGGCTGTCGAAGATGGGCGTCCAGGTGGTGCCGGCGTCCTCGGTCTTCCAGACTCCTCCGGAGCCGGCAGCCACATACCATATGGTTTTATTTTTGGGGTGGATAACGATGTCGCTGATCCGGCCGGACATCAAAGCCGGTCCGATGTTCCGCAGTTCAAGTCCGGAAATAGCCTCGGATGTGAGAAGGACCTTTTTCTCCGGCTCATTTTTGGGTTTAGGGTTTTGAGCCAGCGCCGGAATCGCCACAGCAAAGACCAACACGAGCGCGAAAACTAGAGTTCTTTTCATTCTTTCCTCCCGTCTTTTTTCGGATTTGTCCAACATAGCACTCCAGCGGAAATCTTGTCAACCGCTTAAGCAGCAACAACGGCAGGCCTATTCCCAAAGAATTGCGATGGCGTGTATAATACTCAGGAATTTGAGGAGTCAAGCCATGAGTAAGTTGATCAATAGCGGACGGGATTTCCACGAGATTATAAAGTCCGAAACCGGAGTTTTTGTTCTCTTCTATGCCTCCTGGTGTCCTTTTTCCCTGGCCTTCCTGCCCGTCTATGAAAAACGGGCTCAAAACTGCGAGCAAATGCTTGTTCGGATCGAGCTCGACGGAAATGAGGATATTTTTGAGCGATACTCCGTAGAAGTCTACCCGACGGTGATCTATTTCAAGCATGGCGAGATGTTCAAACGGCTCGACGGAAAGCACCTGGCAGGGTTGAAGGAAAAGGAGCTCGTCAACCTGATCGCTGCATGCGGCTTCCATCCCGGTTCCTGATTAAACCTTTACAAACCCTGCTCGTCCCGATAAAATAGAGTCCTAAAAACGCCTTGTAACGAGAACAAAGGAGGTTTTCATGAAGGGTGATAAAAAACTCATTGATGTCCTGAATGCCTTATTGGCCGACGAGCTGACGGCCATCAACCAGTACATGGTTCATTCCGAGATGTGCGACAGCTGGGGCTACGACAAACTCCACAAGACCATCGAGAGCCGGGCCGTGACCGAGATGAAGCACGCCGAGAAGCTGATCGGCCGGATCCTCTTTCTTGAAGGGATCCCGATCGTCAGCGATCTGAAAAAGATTCATATTGGGGCCGAGATCCCCAAAATGATGGCGAACGACCACGCTGCTGAAGCCGGTGCCGTCACTTCCTATAATGCCGCAATCAAGCTTGCGGGCGACGTCAAAGACTTCGCCACACGCGAGATTCTCGAGGGCATTCTCCGTGACGAAGACGGCCACATCGATGAGATCGAGGAACTCCAGGACCAGATTGCCCAGATGGGCCTGCCCGTCTTTCTGACCACTCAGGTCTGAGAGGTTATTCCCCGCCCCGCCGAAGAGCGAAAAAGGCGCAAAAGGCTCCTTACAGCCGGGTCGCGGTCCGGCCACCGATGACCAGGCCCGTCACTGCTCCTTTATTATCCAGGTTGAACTGGGCCTTGATCAGGCGCGCTGTGCCGATGTCGTAGCCGGTGAACTCAGTCCCGGTCTGGAGGAGGAGTTTGAGCCTGACCGGGGCGGCCGGGACCCTGATTCCCATGAGCCCCCGCGGTCCCCAGACGCATTGAATCGTTTCCGTGCCCTTCTCAAAGCTGTATTGGACAAGAGTC
>Ga0209253_10003374_pt1 | contig 14070 bp, 4 predicted proteins | sample FrelakmetBRP12BR_FD_187145 | JGI IMG/M metagenome (GOLD analysis project Ga0209253, IMG submission 187145) | Freshwater lake sediment microbial communities from the University of Notre Dame, USA, for methane emissions studies - BRP12 BR (SPAdes)... | ecosystem: Environmental > Aquatic >...
TAGGTCGGCACGCGGAACATCCGACCGGAACACTTGAGCTGCTGGGATCCGTACTTAAAACCCCCGCCGCGCCTGATGCGCGTACCCGTATTGCTCGAATCGGGTCCGCGAGGGTTCTTGGCCCCATCGACGGCCCAGCCATAAGCTTGTGTTTCTGAACCCCAATCCCAGACCCATTCAAAGACGTTCCCGGCCATGTCATAAAGACCGTAACCATTGGCCTTGTAGATCCCGACGGGAACTGTGCCTCCCATGTTGTCGTTTGCCCGGCCCGTTCCCAGCTCGTCTCCCCAGGGGTAGCGCTTGCCCACGAGGCCTCCCCTGGCCGCCTTTTCCCACTCCGCTTCGGTCGGAAGGCGGTACCCGTTGGCCTCCCACTTCACCTGGGCACTGGTCAGGTCGACACGCCCCGTCCTGTAAATATTCGTATGGGCGTCATCGATATAATAAACCGGCTTCCGGCCTTCTTTCTCCGAACGGGCGTTGAGCCACTTCAGCGAATCGTACCAGTTCACCATCACCACAGGTAAATTGTTCCCCTTGCCGGAGGAGCCGTTCATTCCGGCGCTGTCAAAAGTGTAGCCGTGGGCTACGGCCCAGTCATAGACCTCTTTCCAGAGCGCGTGCATCGTCTCATACCTGTCGATGTAGAACTCGTCGAGGTTAACTGTGTGCACGGGCAGCGAATAGCCCATCTTATCCAGATTATCACCCATCTGGAAGGGACCTGCCGGGATGCGGACCAGCGCGGGCTTAGGGGCTCTGGCAAGCGGCGTCGCCATCACCCAGGGGGAATCCCCGCTCTCGCCGCCCGCGTTCACCGCGGTGACCACGAAGTAATAGGGCGTCTTATTTTTAAGACGGCGCACGGTATAAGGACTGCGTGAGATATTGGCTATCTTTATGCCGCTTTTCTTGGAGACCGAAGATGAAGTCGCATAATAAATATTGTAAGACGTCGCTCCGGCAGAGGGCGACCAGGTCAATGTTACCGAACCATTTCCCTCAGCCGCTGAAACACCGATGGGGATCAGCGGAGCCTCTGCAGGAACAGCGCCAACTCCAGGGCCGGCCCCTTCTTGACCGGCTCTCGTCCCGACTTCCGCCGGGGCTTCGGGATCAGGAGACGAGACCGTCCCGCGCGTGACCGCGCAGGCTAACATGACAAGGGGAGACAAAGACAAAAAAATGGAGACGCAAAGCTTTCTGTGCCTCCATTGCATGAATGGCCTCTTGTTCAGCAGCCGAGCTTCCAAGCGCCGGCTTCTTTCTTCAGAACGCAAGCCGTCCTCCCGCCCGCTTTGACTTGAACCTTTATCTCGAGTGGTTGAGGAGCGAGAAGGATACGCAGCGTATAAACACCCTCTTTGAGCTTGACCTCGTCGCCGCCGACGATGCCGCGGCCGGCTTCCTGGCCCTTTTCGTCGAGCACGACATACTCGAGCTTGAGCGTCTGTTCGAGCGCCGAGAGAAGCTCGCCGGCATTCTTAGCGTCGAGGTACCGTCCTTCCGTCGATTTGGCGATGGCCTCGAGCTCTGCCCGCGCTTCCTTCTCCTTGATGTCGAACCCGACGATATGGACCTTGAGTTCCAAGCCGGATTTCTTGACGGCCGGACCGATGGACTTGATGTCGCCGTTGCAACTCTCAATGCCGTCGGTGACCAGGATGACAGATCCGTTGGGAATCTTCTGGAAATCCTTGATCGCCTCGAGGACTGAGAGAACAAGCGGTGTTTTCCCCTTGAGCTGGATTTTGTTTACAGTGTCGATGAGCTGCGCCTTGGCCACGGGCCCGATGGGAACAAGAAGCTGGGTGTCCGTGCAAGCCTTGGAGTCGTTCAGTCCGTAGCGGTGTCCATAGATGCGCAAGCCGACGTTCATCGCGTCCGGCAATCCGTTGATAATCTGAGCCAGCACCTTCCGGGCAATCGTGATCTTAGCTTCCCCGCCGATCTGCCCCCACATCGAGTTCGAGGCGTCCATGATGATCTCGACGTTCTTGCTGGCTTCCTTTTCCGCGCCTTTTTCGAAATCGACCTTGATGAACCCGGAGCCCAGCCTCTTGACCGGGGACATATAGATCGGCACGTGCCCGCAGCAGAACTCGAGCATTAACGCGCCTAGAGCGACTCTGTAGGGGTCCAGTCCATCTTCCTGGCCTGTCCCATTCCAGCTTCCATCTTGATTCTGATGGTCCACAAGGAACCGGCACATCCAATCCTTCCAGATGCGCCAATCATCTCCGCCCGAAAGATACATCGCTCGTGTCCCGTAATACCAATAATAAAACGGGTAATGGTCTCCGGGCTGCTCGATATTCCAGCGCGGGGCGTAATCCTGCATGAAGCGAAGAGCGGGCGGGATGGCCGCATCTTGAGGAAATCCGCAGAGCTGTAAAGACAGGGCCCCCATCCCCGCCCGGGCGCAGGAATCGCCCGAATCCCCGGGACTGTCATACCTAAACGACCCATCTGACTTTCCCTGAAGTGACCGGACAAACTTAGCCGCTGACGGGAAGACATAATCAGGAACAGCAAAACCCGCATTCACAGCCGCCTTGAGAGTGAGAATCTGCCATCCTGAGACCGAGATATCGCTATCGATACTGCTCGGATTGTAGCGCCAGCCGCCGTAAGCGCCGGAATCGGACTTGACCGGCCCTCGGAGCGTCTCGGATTTGTGCTCGGTGTTTTGAGAGCGAATGATGAGGTTGATGGCATCCTGGGCAATGGGCTCGAGGCTCGAGTCATTCAAATTGACAAGCGCCTCGATCAGGCCCAGAGTGTCGATGGCATGCTCATACATATTGTCTGTCCCCAATTGGCCGCCATAATAGGCCTGGTCCTGGGACCCTTCAGGATACTTGGCGCTTGGCTTCCAGACGGACTTGAGATATTGAACGGCCGACTTGATGTTGGCCGAGTAATCCTTCGGGACACACTTAGCTCCAACAAAGGACTGGATGGAAAGGCCGGCGTAAGCATGGTACCCGGACCAGGAGCCGTCTTTTTGCTGTTTGGAGGCGAGCCAATCGAGCGCTTTGATCAGGGCCTGCTGGACTTCCTCGGCGGTGGCCGGCGGCCTTTGTGGCTTTCCAGCATATAGTGCATATTCGCCGCCGATGTTTTTCCCGCCCCTCACTTGGACTCTGAAGTAATATGTCCCCGGCTTGAACTTCATCCTGACGATTTCTTCGCCCTTGCCGGTTTCTCCCCACGACGAATAATCGAGCCGGTTATCTTTGGAGTCACGGAGCTCGAAATTCCATCTCACCTCCGGCACGCCGGAAAGCTGCATGACGATAATTTCGACCCCGGGCGCGGGCACGTTCAAAATATAGTAATCCGTATCATTGTTCGAATTGATCCGGCCGGTCAGCGGCGCATTCAGTTTGACTGCACTGGCCCGTTCCAAAGAGTCGTTCGGCTCGGCTTCCTGGTTTTCCTGCCAGGGCCCGAGAAGTTGCGTGCTGAGCGAATATTTTGCGGCGGTATTCTTCTGACCGCCCCTCACCCATATGTAATAGGTGCCCTGATTTACGGTGAGATAGGCGACCGATTCAGGCTCACCCTTCGACGTCTCATTGATCCTCCAGAGTGATCTGCGGTTTTCGTCCTCGAAGTCGAACTCCGCGTCTACCCCGGGAACCGCCCCGAGGTCAACCCGAATGTGATTCCGTCCGGGCTCGTCGACGACGAGCTTGTAGTAATCTTGGTCACCGTCATATTGATGATAGCCCTCCACGCTCTGTCCAAGACGGAACTGCGTCGCGTTTTCCCAACGATCATTCGGCTCAGCCTCCATCCCGGCCTGCCAGGGGCCCAGGATCTTTGTGCTCAGCGTGTAGGCATCCTGCGTGTTGGTCTCGCGACCCCAGACTTCAATATGATAGACGCCTTGCGCCAAGGCAAGGTTGAAGATCGATTCGGATCCGCCTTCACTCGACTCAATGCCCGACCAGATCGAGTTTCCTTTCTCATCCCGAAGGGTCAGGCTATCATTGACTCCCGGGACAGGGGAGAGGTCGATCTGGACAAGAGTCTTGCCAGGCATGTCATTGGCGACCTTGAAATAATCATAATCTCCCTTCTTCTCGAAATAGCCTTTGACGCTCTGGCCGAGTTTGAGGTCATTGGCCGACTCGAGGCGATCGTTGGGCTCGGCTTCCTGGCCTTCCTGCCAGGGGCCGAGAACGCTCGCGATGAGAGAATATTTATTATTGATATTCTTCTGATAGCCTACCACCCGGATATAATAGGTGCTTTCACTGACAGTAAAGTGCTTAACGGATTCCGGTTCGCCTTTGGAGAAATCGTTGGCGTCCCAGAGTACATTCTCTTTTGGGTCAAGAATTACAAACCTTACATCCACGTCCGGAACAGCGCTGAGGTTGACCTGGATGATGCTTTTGCCCGGTTTATCGATGATGATCTTGTAGTAATCATCATCGCCTTCCTTTTGAAAATAGCCTTCCATGTTTTGACCGAGCCGGAGGTCGGTCGCGTCTTCGCGGCGCCCATTCGGCTCAGCTTCCATCCCCTCCTGCCAGGGGCCCAGATTTTTTGTGCTCAGGGTGTACTTGTCGTTTCTATTGATCTCCCGGGCCCAGGCATTGATGTAATAGACCCCCTGGGCTAAGGCCAGGTTGAAGATAGATTCGGGGCCATTGGTGTCCGTATCATTGACCCTCCAGATCTCACTTCCCTTGTCATTGTAAAGATAAATCTCACTGTTCACTTCCGGGACGGCTGAAAGCTCGATTAGGACGAGGCTCTTGCCCGGCGCATCAATGATCAGCTTGTAGAAATCTTCGTCGCGCTTATGGTCGAAATATCCTTGGATGTTCCGGCCTAGCTTAAGGTCATTGGCCGACTCGCGGCGGTCGTTGGGCTCGGATTCCCAGCCCTCCTGCCAGGGGCCGGCGATCTTTGTGGAAAGCGCATATTTCCCCTTGACTGTTTTTCCGTAGCCATAGACCCTGATGTAGTAAATTCCCGACTCCACGGGAAAGCGGATTATAGATTCAGCACCATTTTCCGGGGCGTCGTTGATTTCCTTGAGCTGTTGACCGTTGGCATCATGGATATAGAGATAGGTGTCTATTCCGGGGACCGCATTGAGGTCGGCCTGGAGATAGTTTTTTCCGGACTTATCTACGGTGAGCTTGTACCAATCGTAATCGTAATCGTTCTGGAAGTACCCTTCGACGCTTTCCCCAACGCGGATCTCCTGCGCCTGCTCGCGGGTGTCATTCGGCTCCGCTTCTTGCTTGACCTGCGCCAGTGCCGGCGCCAGGATATCCACAGATAAAAGCATTGACAAAAAGATCACCAATAACCCTGAAAGACACAGACGGACGAAAAGCCTTCTTTGCATGACATTAGCCTCCCTTTATACAGGGTCTATGCTGAGTCTTTTTTTTAGCCAAATTCCCCGCTTCCGTTTTGAGGATATCAACAGGTTTTTCTCCGGATTTTATGGTGATATTTATCTCCAGGCGTTGCGGTACCAACAGGATCCAGAGTGCACATTCATCCTATCCTTTTCATCTCAAGGGAGCCCAATCCCCTATTAGAATTCATTCTTCACCCACTTTTCATCAAAACCACCTGCACCATTCAATATCACTCCAATCAGATGAGAAAATAGGCCTACAATTTTCTCCCCTATATGTACACCCCATATTCCTAAGCCGCCGAAGATTAAACCTAAAGCGCAAAGCACATATCCAACCCTAGTTTTGGCATGGAGCCAGCAGTAAAGATTTTCAAGAGCGACAATAGCGACCTCGAGAACGTATTCTGCTAGCTGGAGACCTCTTCCGCTAGCACAGATTCCCAGTGTCTCCCCGGTTTTGGGGTTTATCCTCCACCATGCCAGGAGCGACTTCTCTTCCACCTGAATTCTTTCTTGAGGAACCACTACGACGTAGCCTGAAGCTAGATCTCTTTCTATCAAAGCTCGATCGTCTTCGGTGAGCTGGTCTCTCTGTCTATTCTGATCCTGCATGTCCTCAATGATAATCCATTTTGTTCCCAGATGAATTGATTCTTCAAACAACTCAGCCGTATTCTCTCCTACTTCACCTTTCTTTTTAACAAGAAGAGATTCGACGTTTGTATCAATCACTCCCTGGGCTAAGCGCAACTGGAAGTGATCCACTCTCCTATGAGGAATAACAGCCACCTCATTGGCAATGATATCCAAGCCATGAAAGCCCACGAGCTCGAGCTTGGAGTTCTCTCTAATTCCGTTGAAAAAGCTGACGATATTGATGCGATCCATGAAGATGTCGCTACTGGAAGGATGCACATCCGTGCGGACCAGTGCCCAATCATATTCCGGCCCTGGGATCTGTTTGAGTTGACGAGTCTGCTCGCTCCAATCCCTCCTGCCCTTCCCCGGCTCCTCTCGAATCGCATCAACAAGAACCTGCCTATTGGCCAGAAGGTTCCTTATCTTTAGGAAAACATAAAAAGCCGGAGACATACGGCAAACCAGCGGCAAAACTCTGGTTTCACCCAGCAAAGCCAAACCTCTCTCTAATCGTTGTTGCTCGCTAAATTCTTTGAGCTTTGAAATCCCGTTTTTTCGTTGCACAAATCCGATAAGATCAAAAACTGGTCGCCGTATCCTCTGAGGCTCGCTCCCCGGTGAAACGATCTCATACTCCATCCATTCCGCCGTTAAAAAGGATTCCTCCTTTGCATTTTCTTCAGGCTTACTCCCGGAAAGAGCCCCTAGCAGACCCCCAGCAACCCCTGAAGGTCCTGAACGCTGCCTCTGTTTTGCAGGGCTTTTATTGACCTGACCAGAATCCTTAAAGCTTGCCTGCAGAATCTGATCGTTGCCTATGATCAAGGCCGGGCGCCATTCTTTTTCTTGGACAACGTTCTTTTTCAGTTCTTTAACAGGATCTTTGTCCGTAAAGATGTTAAAATCTTTCGGCCAGTTCATAGGGATATGCTGCAACACGATCGGTTGACCGATTATCTCAGATGGGGTTAGGCGGTGCTCAAGCACGGTGTTTTCTTGGAACTCGCCATTTATCCATTTTTCGACGATGACTCTTATTTTAAGGTAATGAAAAACGGCGGGATCCAGGTCTCCAGGCTGAAACGTGTTTTCGAGAGCGCTGATGGCCTGGCCCGCTTCTGCTTTGACCATCGTTGGATCCATGTCAGTCCAGCCCCCATCATTTTCTATTTGAACCCACCAATGATCTAAAAGAGTCCCAAGCGTAGCATCTTCCTCTCTAAGTTCTGCTTCTTTCTGATATTTTTCTAGTGCTTGAACGAGGAAGGCTGTTTGATTAGCGATCCGGCTCTTGAGTTGGTTTTCAATCTCCTCCTGTTGTTTGATATTATCGTAGATTACCTTCGCTAAATTTTCCTTATTCAATTGACATGGAGAAGTTCGTTCCTCGATGAATTCCTTAATTTCCCGATATGAATATTTAAGCTGTTCCAGGTCCGCGCCGGAGGATTCCGGTTTAATCTGATTCACTAAATCTATGGCTTGCTGTTTTTTGAGATGTCCCCTGGCCAGTCTCACCCGATGTCCCGACAGACTTAACAAGTGATGTAGTAAAAGGGCGCGGTCCAGGCTGTTGCCCATGCGGTCATTCAATACGCCTATTGGGCCACGAAGGACTCCTTTATAAGGCACAAAATCTGTGGTGTCTCTGACCCACTTGAAAAGAGCCGCCGGGTCCTTTCCAACTTTATCGATAACGGCTTGCGGATCAAAAGTATCCCGAGGGATCTCCTTTTCAGCTTCCTCAAGGACTCGGAAATAACAATCCAGCTTATCAGCCATTTGATTCCGCTCTTCCTGAGTCAGCGGCCTTTTTTGTCCGGTGTTTTCCCCTGACGCATCGACTCCAGGGGGGCAGCCGGCGCACGGGTCATCGATCTTGTCGGATTGAGTGGCTTTGTCTGATTCTGCGGCTAACTGGCTGCTTGCCCCTTCCACTTTCGCAACTTCATTGTTTTCGCTTTTTTCTACCCGGCCTGATTTTTGCGCCGCCTCTGTTTTTTCCTGACTCTTGGGCTTTGAGCAGGACGTAAAGCAGGACATGTAAAGAAAAGCAAAAATGGTGAAGAAGACCAAGATTTTGCTTTTCTTTAAATGACGGTTAAAGTCGGCCATGACAACCTCCTATGAGAGCCAATTATTAATAAAAGAATAAGAGAATTCCCCTTCCATCTTAGCCCAAAGATACTGCTGTTATTGAATAAATGTCAAGCGAACAGGGGAGTTGTCAAAAGCCGTTGGGTTCTTTTATTGAAGCTCCCACTTTTCCCCGGTTTTTTTCAAGGTCAGCGCCAGCTTTTCTCCGGCCTTTAGGCTGACTTTTTTCTCCAGCGGCTCTGGTGCGAGCAGCACTCGGAGCGCATAGGTCCCTTCCTTGAGCTTAACTTCATCGCCGCCGACAACGCCTCTCCCGGCTTCCTTTCCCTTTTCATCGAGCACCACATATTCGAGCTTGAGCGTCTGCTCCAGCGCCGAAAGGAGCTCGCCGGCATTCCGGGCGTCGATGTAGCGGCCATCAGTCGATTTGGCGATGGACTCCAGCTCCTGGCGTGCGGCTGCCTCTTTGATGTCGAACCCGACGATGCTTACCTCAAGCTCCAATCCCGACTTCTTAATGGCTGGGGAAATCGACTTGATGTCGCCCTTGCAGCTTTCGATTCCGTCGGTGACCAGGATGATGCTGCCGTTCGGGATCTTCTCGAAATCCTTGATGGCTTCTAGGAGAGATAGAACGAGCGGCGTCCGCCCCTTGGTCTGAATCTTGTTGACGATTTCGACAAGCTTGGCCTTCTGGACCGGCCCGATGGGCACGAGAAGTTCCGTGTCTCGGCAGGCATTGTTGTAATCGTCGGTCGGGAAGCGGTGGCCATAGACCCGCAAGCCAACATTAAGGAAATCGGGAAGCCCATTGATCGTCTGGGTCAGCACGCGCCGGGCGGCGGCAATCTTCGTCTCCTTGCCGACCATCCCAGTCATCGAATTCGAAGCGTCCATGATGATCTCGACGTTCTTGGAGACTTCCTTTTCCTCCTCTTTCTCAAACTTGACCTGGATAGAGCCAGGAACTCCGCGCTTGACGGGAGACATATAAATCGGGACATGGCCGCAGCAGAACTCAAGCATCAGGGCGCCGAAGGCCGTCCTGTAGAGAGTCAAAGATTCGGACTCCTCTTGCTGGGTCCCCTCCCAATTCCCTTTCTCACTTTGATTGTCCACCAGGAGGCGGCACATCCAGTCCTTCCAGATTCTCCAATCCTCGCCGCCGGCTATAAACATGGCTCGAGTTCCGTAGTACCAGTAATAAAAGGAATAGCCCTCTCCGGGGTACTCCAGATTCCAGGCCGGCCCGTAGTTTTGCATGTAGCGGATGGCCGGCGGGATAAGGGGATCCTTGGGATGGCCGCAGAGCTGAAGGGCCAACACTCCCATTCCGGCCCTGGCGCAGGAATCACCGGCGTCTCCAGGTGATTCGTAGCAGAAGGAGCCGTCGGCGCCGTGCAGGGAGCGGACAAATTTGGCCGCCGCGGGAAAAACATAATCGGGTACAGAGAAGCCCGCATTTACGGCTGCCCGAAGAATCAGTATCTGCCAGGCTGTGACAGAGATATCTGCGTCGGTATAGTCGGGTTCGTACCGCCAGCCTCCGTAGTGGGGAGAGTCGGCCGAGATGGGGCCCTGCAGTGTCCCCGGCTTGTGCTCCGTATTCTGCGACCGGATGATCAGCTGGACGGCCTCGTCGGCGATCGGATCTAGGCTCGAGTCATTCAGGTCGACAAGGGCCTCGATGACAGCTAGCGTAGCAATTGCCTGTTGATACATGAGATTGGCGGTCGATGTGCCAAACACCCCTCCCAGCTTGGCCGCCTCCTCCGAGCCCTCCGGGTAGTTGGAACTGGGGGTAAATACGGACCTCAAGTAGCCCAAACCGGCCTGAATGTTGGCGGAATAGTCTTTCTGGACGCACTTACCTCCGATAAAGGACATGATGGCCAGGCCGGTATGGGCCTGCTCGTAGTTGGGCCAGGAACCGTCCTCCTGCTGGTTGGAGGCGAGATAATCAAGGGCCTTGACCAGAGCCTGGCGAATCTCCTGATCCGTAGCCGGCGGCCGGTCGGGTTTTCCGGCCCGGAGGATGTAGGGCCGGTCGGTATTCGCACCGCGGCTGGCGACCACCTTGACCAGGAATTTTCCCGCTGGTTGTCTTAGCCTGACGAGAGTTTCACCCTCGGGTTCATGCCGTCCATCCATGACTGATAATTCCTTTCCGGCGGCATCACAAAAAGACAGAACAAAATCGACGTCCGGGGGCGCGGCCACTTCAATGACCAAAATATCCATCCCAGGCGCCGGAATAGTCAGGATATACCAATCTTCATCTCCCTCTTCATTGGCGAAGCCCTCGACCTGGATGTTGAGTGGCAGAGGGTTCGCCTGGGAGGCTTCGTTATTCGGCTCCTTCTCGGTGGCCTGTTGGGCATGAATGAAAACAGGTCCGATCGCAAGCATGATCAGGGCTGAAAAGATCAGAATGCTCCGGATTTGGCGAAACGTAATCTGCATGGAAAGCCTCCTCAGTGTTTCTCATCCACTTTGGCACACAGATGCGAGAGCCCTTCTATGAGGGCCTCGTTTAGGGCGGCAAATCGCCACAGGCTCATAGAAAGAGACCAGGCGACATGCATGGCATGGGCCTGGTAAAACAATAACGAGCAAACGAAGAGACGACAGAAAAGGTGAACAGCGCTCTTGACATGGGCAAACTCCGCGAGGCAGACCAGTTGGGACACGCGGTGGGCGATTTTTAGGGCGTATTCTGCTAGCGCCTGGCCGCCTTCCGGTCCTGAGCCCAGAATCGATCCGCTATCTCGATCGAGACGCCACCATCCATAGATTCCGCGTCCTTCGATCTGGATTTCTTGCTTGGGAGCTATCACAATGTAGTTATCTTGGAGGTCCTGTCGTATTCGGGCGATCATATCATCGCTCGTCTTCAATTCCTGCATAGTTTTGTCTGAAGGATCATTCAGCACCATCCAATCGATCTTCTGTCCCTTGGATTGGGCATAGATCTCAGCGACGTTTTCGACGGCCCCTCCTACTGATTTCATGATCAGGGCCTCGGCATTTGTGTCGAGGACCCCTTGGTAGATTCTGGATTGAAAGAGATCCTTATCAAAAGTTGGCTGGAAAGATATTTCATTGGAAACAATATCGAAACCAGATTTAACGGATATGTTTCCATCCCGATCAACCGAGGGCTTCCGGATAAAATCAATGATATTGGGCTGGCTCAAATAGGTCTCGTCCTTCAACCCGCTCCAGCTCAGCCGGGCTCCAGCCAAAATGTATAAAGGGCCGGGTAGGGGGGTCAGCTCTTGCAGCCTGTCGACGCGTTCTGCCAACTGTTCAGTTGATTCAATGGGCTCAAGGATCTCTTTCACGATCTCACGATTGGAAAGCATGCTTTCAGCCATGAGATGACCGGCAAACTCGGGTGAAATTTGACAAACTTGGACAAGGATTTCAGTTTCACCGAGCAGGGCCAGTCCGCGTTCAAGCTGTTTGAGACTGGTGAGGTTTGGCCTAGGGATTGCGGCCTTTTTTCTGGCAGCGGGTCCGAGCAGGTCAAAAACTTGACGCCGTATCGTCCGGTCTTGGCTCCCAGGCTTATGGACTATGAATTCAATCCATTCCGCGCTTAGGATGGAATCTCCTTTTTTCGATTCTTTTTTGCCTTCTTCGCCCCCCGTGGCTTGAAAGAGCCCACCCACAATATCTGCTTCTCCGGCGCGGCTTTCCTTTTCCCCTGGACTTTCATTCACATCCCCGGATGCCGTGAAACTGGATTGAGTGATCCTGTCGGAGCCGACAGTCAGAACAGGCTGCCATTCTTTCTCTTTCAGCACCGTAGATTTCAAACTTTCGATAAGGTTCTCATTTCCGATGAAGCTAAAACCCTCCGGCCAATTCATCGGAAGATGATGGAGGGCAACCCTCTTTCCGAATAATTCGAATGGGTTGAGTATATATTCTAGTATCGGTTTCTTTTCGCAGGAGCCACCCTTCCATTGCTCGATAACGACCTTTAAGTTTATGGAGTGTATTAATTCTTTTTCGAGCTCATCAGGCTGACAGGTGTTTTCAGGCCGGACGATCGCCAAGCCCGGAGCCGATTGTTCTGAGGCAGGATCAAGGTCAGTCCAGGTCTCTTCATTATTATACTGAACCCACCAGTGATCTCTGATCTCGTCGACACGAGTGCTGAGATCATCCCTTTTCTCCCTAGCTCTATATCGTTCTATCGCCCCTCGGATGAAATTCGTCTGTTCGGTCACCCGCTCACCCAATTCTTTGGAGAAGTTTTCTCTCTCTCGGCTCGCTTGAACAACATATTTCTTAAGTGCTTCCGAGTCTGTTTTATTTTGATCCGGATGTTCTTTGATGAACTTGTCGATCTCAGACAAAGGATCGCTTTGGGATAGCCCTGCCCGCTGCCGAGAAGCTTGGTTCTTTCCCAGCAGCTCTATGGCCTTTTCTTTGGACAAATTGCCTTGAGCCAGGCGGGCTTCAAAGCCTGCTAAGCTCAGCATCTCATGAAGAAGCAAGGCCCGGTCCAAACTATTACCCCTCCGATCCATCAATGTGCCAAACGGACCACGAAGGACTCCCCGGTATGCCACAAAACGAATATTATCCCTGACCCATTGAAACAGGGCGCCTGGGTCATTCCCGACCAGGTCCACGACAGCTTGAGGATCATAATTATCAGCCGGAATTTCTTCGGCCGCCTCTTCCAGTGCTACAAAGTAGCGGTCCAGCTGCTCAAAGGATTGGTCCCGTTCCTCTTGGGTTAAGAACCGTTTTCCTCCCACCCCTTCAGCCGCTCCAGACGGGCCTCCGGAATGTTGGTTTATCGATTCTGTATCCTCGTCAGGACTTTGGGGGCAACCGCAAGGAGTCCCTTCTTCGTCCTGTTTTTTTGATCCCTTTTTTTCAGCCGCTAGCTGTTTTCCTCCTTTTTCTAGGGATAATTTTCCTGCCGTACCGTTTTCTTTTTTCTGCCCTGTTCCGTCATTGCCGACCAGTTTGGAGCAGGATCCGAACCAGATCATGGAGAGGAATGCGCATAGCGTAAACAGGACCATAACCTTGTTTTTCTTAAGACGGGAGTTTAGATCGGCCATAATGCGCTCCTTTTCGGCAAGTGCTTTCCTTGAGTTTATTTATTTCAACTCAAAGGTTTTCTCGCTCTCGTAGCCACGGTAATAAAGAGCTGTGGGGACGCCTTCTGTCTCGTAGAGGAGCTCGAAGCGGACGAAGGACTTCGGCGGGACGGTGAACGGTTCGGGAGGACGATGAAACCCCGAGGACGTTGCCGCTTCATCAAAGTAGACATCTTCGTCGCCGACCTTTAGGATGAACTGATCCGACGTCTGGATCTCGATCCCGCTGTTGACCAAGGACTTGATGCCGAGGTCGAGGATGACCTTCCCGTCCTCTTTTTTCATCCCGAAAAGCATGATTTCCATGGTCTTTCCGTCGATGTGAGACGCCGCTGCCTTGGGGATCTCGGTCAGAACTGCCTTTCCGAGGTTGAGCTTATAAACCTTGTTCTGGATGCGCACCCCGAGGGCAAAATCCGTTGTCCCCGCAGGAACCAGAAACCCAAGGGTTTGGCTTTGGTAGACTTCAGGGGTAAAGCGGATGAAACCCTCCTCCGTGGTCGTCGCCGCGCCGCAATAATAGAGGTAGCCTTCTTTTGTCTGCAGCCAGGTGTACTCTTTGGGCTCGACCTGGATGATATTCCCAGCGGATAAGCTTCGCCCGCCGAGCTCGACAACGGCATACCGCCAGCCGGCCGGTCCCTCCTCGCCTTGAAACTCCCTCTGAAAACTCAGTTTGTTTGCCGCAAGCTCCACAAAATTATCCTTGAACTGGTCCAACGCCTTGCCCGCACCGCTTCCCGCTCCCCGCGCCAGCTTCAGGTCTCCCTTAATCGGGATAAGGATGTGGCCGTAGGAATAATCAAAAAA
>Ga0209253_10003375_pt1 | contig 14067 bp, 16 predicted proteins | sample FrelakmetBRP12BR_FD_187145 | JGI IMG/M metagenome (GOLD analysis project Ga0209253, IMG submission 187145) | Freshwater lake sediment microbial communities from the University of Notre Dame, USA, for methane emissions studies - BRP12 BR (SPAdes)... | ecosystem: Environmental > Aquatic >...
CAGGATAATATTTCCTAAATGCCTCATTAAATCCGGAGTAGACTGAATGAATCCCTTTATATTCGCCTGTTCTTAGTTTCAAAATAGCTTGTTTAACGAATTCCTCATAGGTTAGCTTTTCAGTCATAATTCTTCCTCCTAACAGGATATATCAGCCTGGACGTTAGTTTTTCTCTGCTTGTTTCGGCTTCAGCTCCATGCCGAGTTGTTGCATAAAACCTACGCTATCAAATTCTTCCCGAATCTCCACAACTTTTCCATTTTTAATGCGGAAAATAAGAATTCCGCTGGTTTCAAGCTTATTCCCCGTCGCAGGCATTCCTTGAAATTCTCCTAGGTGTGTTCCCCTCATTATATACCTGCTTATGACTGTGTCTCCCTCAGCGTATGATTGTTCAATACTGATATTAATATCGGGTAGACCCCCATGAATCATCTTTACAACTTCCACAAGTTCTTCCAAGGAGCGGATATCAATGGTTGTTGATGGAGAATACCGGACGAATTCAGGAGCCATCAATTCCTTGATAGTGTCAAGGTCTCCTTTGCTCAATGCTTCCATCGCACGCTTTACCAGAGCCTTATTCTGCTCCTCAAGCTTCGCCTGAGCTCTGAACTTCTCAAGCTCTTCCTTTTCAGCCTTGTTCTGGCATCCAAATGCAAAGCAAAGAAGAACGACCAAAGGAACGATACAAAGAAGCTTTTTCATTTTCCCCTCCTATCCTAATTAGTTGTGATTCAACCTATATCAAAGCGAAAAGGAGAAGTCAATTCGAGGAAGGCAGATGTCAACGCAACATCCGAGGAAGGCAGACCTCCCCCCGCGTGGACAAATTGTGGACAAAACCGCTAAAAACGGCTCAGTTTAGCTAACTTAGGCTAAAATGAAGGAATTAGGGAAACAGATCCAAAGAGAGGCGTCTTGAAATATGACCCGAAACGCCTTCAAGAATTCATCTGAAAATATTAATCTCCCCTTCCCCTCCTAGGGAATTAGGAGGGGTCTAAAATAAGGCTGGTGTTTCGGGATAAGGTCGGTGGGCGGTACTGGGCTCGAACCAGTGACCCCCGGTTTGTAAGACCGATACTCTACCGCTGAGCTAACCGCCCGCATTTTCTGCCTCTAAGTTAGGGGAAAGAGCCTGTCTTGTCAAGGCGCACGCAAGACCATGTTCCGGCACACCCGAGTCAATTTGACATAAAAGCGGCTCTATGCTAGATTTATGGCTCAGTTTTCTATTCTTTATAAAGGAAAAAGCATGTTCGCGATTATCAAGACCGGCGGAAAGCAGTACAGAGTCCAGGAAGGAGATATCCTCAGCGTGGAGAAAGTCCCTGCCGGGGCAAGCCAGAGAATCTTCTTCAATCAAGTCCTCTTGATTGCTGACGATAAAGAGACCGCTATCGGGACACCCTTGATCGAGAAGGCCGCAGTCAGGGCCAAGATTATCGAGGACTTCAAGGACGAAAAGGTCATCGTCTTCAAGAAGAAAAGAAGGAAGCAGTATCGCAGGACGCGAGGCCACCGCCAGGATTTGACCCGGGTCAAGATCGAAAGGATCATCCCCGACGTCAATGCCTATGTTGAAGAAGAAGTGATTGAGCCTGAGGCCAAGGAAGTCAAAGAAGTCAAGCCCGTTGAAGTCAAGGAGAAGGCGGAAGTTCCGGAAGAAAAGAAGCCGGGAAAGCGGGAAGTGAAGGGTAAGGGGAAAGCCGAGGAGCGGAGACCCGAAAAGCCCAAGGGAAAGAAGCCTGCCAAGGCCGAAAAAGTGGCACCGGCCAAGACGGCCCCGAAGAAGCGGGTAAAATAAAGGAGAACGAGGATGGCGCATAAGAAATCAAGCGGGAGTGCTCGAAACGGTAGAGACAGCAGCGGCAAGCGGCTGGGGGTGAAACGTTTCGGCGGCCAAGTGGTCCGGGCCGGGTCTATCCTCGTCCGTCAGAGAGGGACACCCATGAAGGCAGGCTTCAATGTGAGCCGAGGCAAGGATGACACCCTCTTTGCCAGAAAAGACGGCGTTGTTCGGTATGACGATAAAGGAAACAAGGGCAAGTTCGTCTCTGTCGTTCCGGCTTAGAGGCGTTGACTAAAACGAATTCACCTTCTCTCGCCAAAGAAAAACTCAAGACCATTCCTTTATTGTGGAGGTTTTGGCCAAACCAGCATGTTCGTTGACCAGGTCAAAGTCTTTCTTCTCGCCGGTAAGGGAGGGAATGGATGCGTCAGTTTTCGGCGCGAATACGGAGTGCCGAAGGGGGGGCCTGATGGAGGCCGGGGCGGGGACGGAGGCAGCGTTTTCCTGGCGGCCGAGCCGGGATTGAGCTCCCTTTCCTATTTTCGTTTTCACCCCATCAATAAAGCCCGCAAGGGCGCCAACGGCGAGGGCGGCAACCGCTCCGGAAAGAAAGGGGCGGACCTGGTTTTGAGTGTTCCTATAGGAACAGTAGCCAAATCGGTCGAGAACGGCAAGGTCCTGTTTGATTTTCTCCAGCCCGGCGAGAAAATCATGGCGGCGAAAGGCGGGAAAGGAGGCCGAGGGAATGCCTCTTTTGCCACGGCCACGCACAGGACTCCGAGAGAATGGCAGGACGGCGAGCCCGGTGAGGAAAGAGAGCTCATCCTGGAGCTGAGGCTCATTGCCGATGTGGGGCTGGTCGGCTTCCCCAACGTGGGAAAATCCACGCTGATCTCGAAGATCTCCTCGGCCAGGCCGGTCATCGCCGATTATCCTTTTACCACCCTCACTCCCCATCTTGGCGTTGTTGACGTGGGCAGGGAAAAAAGTTTTGTGGTGGCGGACATCCCGGGGCTCATCGAGGGTGCCCACGAGGGACACGGGCTGGGCATTAAATTTCTCCAGCACATCGAGAGGACCAAGGTTTTGGTCCACCTCATTGATGTCTCGCCTTATACGGGACGCGATCCTGTCGGTGATTATCGAATCGTCATGGAGGAGCTCGAGGCCTATAACCCTGACCTCGTCAAGAGGCCGCAGGTCGTGGCGGCCAACAAAATCGACCTCCTGGGAGATAACAAAGAGCGACTCGATGCGGTGAAAAAGTTGGCCGCGCGGAAAAAGCTGCCCTTTTTTGCCATCTCAGCGATGAAGGATGTGGGCCTGAAACAATTGGTTACGGCGATGGGCAAGGCGCTGGCTTCTGCGGAGGAGGCCAAAAAGTAGGCGATGGCCAAGGAGAGGATAGGGCTCTTGGGAGGGACCTTCAACCCCGTTCACAAGGGGCACATCCGGTCCGCAGGGGAAATCTGGAGGAAATTCGCGCTAAATAAAATCCTGTTCATCCCTTCTTACATCCCTCCGCACAAACAGACAGCCGATATCGCTTCCCCAGAAGACCGGTTCGCCATGGTCGAGATGGCTGTCCAGGGCCATCCGCATTTTATGGCCTCTGCGCTTGAGATCGAAGCCCAGGAGAGATCGTACTCCGTCATCACATTGGACAAGGTCAAGGACATCTATAAGGATGCCTGGGTCTTTTTCATCGTTGGCATTGACGCTTTTCTGGAAATCGAGACCTGGAGATCGTACCGGGAAGTTCTGGAGCAGTGCCGCTTTATCGTCACCAGCCGGCCGGGATACCCCCTCGATCGGGCCAGGAAAGTGCTTCCCAAAAAATATGCCGAAAAAATGATCGATCTCGCCGAATCAGGAGAGGTCGGGGAGGAGCTTATCCTTAAGTTCCGGATCTTTCTCGCGCCCATCAGGGCCCTGGACATCTCCTCGACAGAGATTCGCCGGAAAATCAGGCAGGGCCGATCCGTCAAAGGGTTGGTCCCTGAAGCCGTGGAGGTCTATATCAAAAGGAAAAAACTTTATCAGGAGTAAGATGGCAAAAGCAACGACAAAAAAGTTCACCAAGAGGAGCATCCCATCCGAAGTCAAGCTTTCCGTCCAAGCCAGCCAGGCCAAGAAAGCCGAGGATATTCTCGTCCTCGACCTCAGAGAAGTTTCCTCGTTCACCGATTTTTTCATCATCATGACGGGGAATTCTTCCCGGCAGAACGTGGCCATTTATGAGGGCATCGAGCAGGAGCTGAAGAAAGGAAAGCTGATCCCCATGGGAGTTGAAGGCAAAGAGCACGCCGAATGGATCCTGATGGATTACGGAAGCTTCGTCGTCCATGTTTTCTCGAAAAGTGCGCGGGAGTATTATTCTCTCGAGAAACTATGGGGAGACGCTCCAAAGGTAACTTACGCCGCTGGATAAATCCCCCCAAATTTTATATTGACATTTCCATAATAAATTATTATTTTTTATGGACCATTTTGAAGCAACAGGCAAAAAGTGTTTGGCCGCCTGGGAAGTCGCAGGCGAGAACCAAAGATGCGCCTTAGAATAGTTTGGCCCGGCAAGACCAAAAACAGAGAAATCAGGGCCTTGGAGGAGTTTTACCTGGCCAGGATCCGCCAGCTCGAGCCCTGCGATCTGGTTGAGACCAGGGAAGCCAGGGGACTGGATGACAGGCAGGCAGAAAAAATCAAGGAGATTGAAGCAAAAACCCTTGAAAAACACTTTGAGGACGATTATATTATTTGCCTCTTTGACCAAGGACAAGAGATGAGCTCACCGGATTTCGCGAAATTCTTGGAGAAACAGTCTATGACCTCGCGAAGGTTCACCTTTGTCGTAGGAGGATTCGCCGGGCTGGCCGAGAGGATCATTAAAAGGGCGGACCTGCTGCTCGCCCTTTCGCGGATGACTTTTTCTCACGAGCTCTGCCGCGTTATCCTGCTGGAACAAATCTACCGGACTTTAACCATAATGAAAGGAAGACACTATGCCAAATAAAAAAGGGGACAAGTTAACTAGAAAAGAGAAAAACGTTTACCGGAAAAGCCTCCTGGAACAAAAAGAGAAGATTGTCAGGAAGCTGAGCCAGTTCTATTACGAAAGCAAGGAAGTGGAGACGGATATCGCCCAGGACGTGGTCGACAAAGCCGAGAGTTCCTATACCAAAGAATTCCTTCTCAGCTTGTCCAACGCCGAAAGAGAACAGCTCCATCTGCTTGATGAGGCCATCAAAAGGCTGGAGACCCCGGAGTTCGGCATCTGCCAGATGTGCCAGAAGACGATTGGCAAGAAGCGAATGACCACCCTCCCCTGGACTCCCTATTGCATCGATTGTCAGCAGCAACAAGAAGAAGAGAAGGCTTGAAGGCCGCCCTCCGCAGGTTGATCCCTTCCTGGGGGAAATACGCCGAAATCCTTCTTTATCCCTCCTTTTGTGAGATCTGCAAAACCTTTCTTGAAAAACCGGGAGAAAAGGTCATCTGCCAGAGCTGCCGGGCTAAGATCAGGGCCGAGGCGGCGCCGTCGTATTGTCTTTGCTGCGGCCGATTTTTTGAGGGCGCCGCGGAGCCTCATCTCTGTCTTAATTGCCTGGAGAGAACGCCGCCTTATTCTAAGCACAGGTCATGCTCCAGGTATGACGGGATCATCAAGGAAATTATTCACCTCTATAAGTACAGGGGCTTTGAAGTCTTAGGGCAATACCTGGGAGATTTTGCGGGCGAGGCCCTTAGCGCAGAGGAAGATCTATGGCTGGGCGTGGACGCTATCATCCCGGTGCCTCTTCATCCCGCCAGGGAGAACAAGAGAGGCTTTAACCAAGCCCAGGTGCTGGCCCAGCGGTTGTCCAAAATAAGAAATATCGGGATCTTGGAGAAAAGGCTTGTGAAAGTGAAGAACATTTCTCCTCAAACATCCCTCAAGGCAGAGGCGAGAGCGCGAAATGTGCGCGGGGCTTTCAAAGTGAAGAAAGCGAAAGAGATCAAAGGCAAGATCGTGCTTCTCGTGGATGACGTCTACACAACGGGATCAACGCTCCGCGAGTGCAGCTCGGTCCTGATAAAGGCGGGGGCCAAAGAAGTCAGGGCCGTGACCGTGGCTCAGGCTTAGGGCCTATTTCTTGGACTTTTCTTCAGAAACCGGCTTGAGGATCTTGACCTTCCGTGTTTTAAGCTCAGGCTTTTTGGGCATCGTGATCTTCAAGATGCCATTCTCGTGCTGGGCCTGGATCTTCTCCTGGTCTATATAGTTGGGGAGCGTGAACGATCTGTAGAAAGAGCCATAAGCCCTTTCCAGGCGGTGGTAATTCTCTTCCTTTGTCTCCTTTTCCATCTTCCGCTCGCCATGGATGCTCAGCGTGTTGTCTTCGAGTTTGATCTCGATATCTTTCTCCTCGATCCCAGGGACTTCAGCCGTCAGGACAAGCTCGTTTTCGTCCTCATAAATATCAACGGCAGGAGCCCAGGAACTCGTGACCAGGTCTTTCTCTTCACCGTGGCTGGTAACCGCATCCTCAAACAACCGGTTCATCTTTTCCCTCAGGGACACCAGATCCCTGAAGGGGTCCCATCTGATAATCGCCATATTTATCCTCCTTTTGGCGCTGTCAAAGGCGCTTTCCAGGGCCTCAAAAGGGTGTTTTTTTGGAGGAATAACCCCGGACCAGCACCGTAGCCTCTCCTTTGAGGGCGATTTTTTCTGCTTTTTCCCTTAGCTGCCGAACGTCTCCCCTGATAAATTCCTCGTATATCTTGGTGACTTCCCTGGCAATGACTGCCTCCCTGTTTCCGAGTATCTCCTCCACAAGGGCGAGAAAATCTACTATTCTTCGCGTAGGAAGATAAAAAATGAGCGTCGCCTCTTCTTCCTTCAGGGAGACGAGCCATTTTCTCGTCCCCTCTTTTTTTGGGGGAGGGAACCCGAGAAAGAGGAAACGGTGCGTCGGGAGCCCGGAGGCGGAGAGGGCAGCGATAAGAGCAGAGGGACCGGGAACCGGGACGATTTTTATTCCTGCTTTTATGGCCTCACGGATGAGCCTGAAGCCTGGATCTGAAATCCCCGGAGTCCCGGAATCAGAGACAAGAGCGACATCTTTTCCGTTCTGGAGGAGATCCAGGATCTGGGGGATCTTCTGGCCCTCCTTGGGTTGATAATAGCTGATCAGTTTTTTATGAAGGTCATATCTCGAAAGCAGCTTTAGGGTTTGCCGCGTGTCCTCGCAGGCGATGGCTTCGACCTCGTTGAGAACCCGCAGGGCCCGGAAGGTCAGGTCCTCAAGGTTTCCGATGGGCGTGGCAACGATATAAAGGCTCATGGCTCATCTGTTCCGGTCGTAGGGGTAGAGGAAATCATGGCCGACCGTGCGAGATGAAAGCTTGGCAATGGGAGGCATTTTCCTTTTGAATTCCGAGTTCTTGATCAAGTTCACTATTTTTTCGACCGCTTCACTATCGAAACCGGCGGCGATGACGTCCTTTTTTGCTTTCCTTTCGTCGATGAGCTGGAAGAGAATTTGGTCGATCTCGGAGTAGTTCAGTCCGAGCTCTCCCTCGTCGGTCTGTCCGGGCCAGAGACCGGCGGTGGGCTTTTTCTTGAGAATCTTGGCCGGGACGCCGAGGTGTGCGGCCAGTTTCTTGATCTGCGTTTTATACAGGTCACCAAGGGGATTGATGGCGCAGGCCATGTCTCCGTGAATCGTCCCATAGCCGATGAGAAGCTCAGTTTTGTTGCTCGTGCCCAGGATGAGCGCTTTCTCCCGGGCGGAGAAATCATAGAGGATAGACATTCGTTCCCGGGCCATTTTGTTCCCGATTCTAACCCGGTCTTGGGTGGGATAGCGCGAGAAATAGGCGTCAACCATCGGCGAGATATCTATAACATGAGACCGGAGGCCCAGGCGCCTGGCCAGGCTTTGAGCGTCCCGGACGTCCTCGCCAAAGCTTATTCCGTATGGGAGGATCATGCCGATGACGTTTTTTGGCCCTATGGCCTTGGCCGCCAGGAAAGCGCAGACCGAGGAGTCGAGCCCCCCGGAGAGGCCGACAATGGCTCTTCTGTAGCTGAACCTGGCCAGCTCCTGCCGGATAAAGGCGCAGAGAACTTTCTCGACAAAAGCAGCGCTAATCTTCATATTTGCGGACGATCCTTTGAAGGGCCTGGAGAATGATTTCGGGCTTGTCATCCCGTTTGTAGGGCCACTTCTTGCGCGCGGCTCCAATTTCTTCGAGGTCGAGGTCAACAGAAACCAACTCTTCATCAATGGATGAGGCCCTGACAAGAAGCTTTCCCTTGGGATTAAAGACAAACGACCCGCCGGCAAAGGCTTTGCCGTCCTCGAACCCGACTCGATTGCAGTAAAGAACAAAGGAGGTTGAGAAAAAGGAGATGGCCTCTCCCATGAGTTCCCACATGTGGCTGGTAGCGAACTCCTCCCTCAAAGACACTCCTCTTCCCGGAGCTGCGCTCGTGACGATGATGAGATCGGCTCCGCCGGCGAAAAGAAGATAGCCGGCTCCGTAGCTCAAAAAATCCCGGCAGATCATGAGCCCGGCTCTGCCGAACCGCGTCGGAAAGGTTTCGAAATTCTTGCCCTGGGCGAAGAATTTTCCTTCTTCGAAGAGACCGTAAGTGGGCAGGAAGACCTTGCGGTGGATATGCACGATCCTTCCCCCGGAGAGGTAAGCCGAAGAATTGTAGAAGACTCCCTTTTCTTTCTCCTCAACAAACCCGAGAACGATATCTGTCTTCCGGCTCAATATCTTCAGCGGCTTGAAGGTCGCATCCTGGGCCGGTTTGAGCCCCACTTCTTGGACCATGTCCATCAGGGTATAGCCGGTTAGGCTCAGTTCGGGGAAAACGATCAGGCCGGCTTTCTTCTTGGCAGCTTTTTCGATAAAATGAAGGTGACGGTCCAGGTTTTGCCTGACGTCTCCCAGGCAAGGCGAAATCTGGGCCAAAATGACTTTCATACTCAAAACTTAACATAGTTTGCCCGGGTTTTCAATTTAGAAAAAGCTTTGAAAAAAGTTTCGCCTTGGGCTATAAATATAGGGAAGGTTCAATTATGAATCATATCGCCTTTTACCTGCGCAAGATTTGTTTTAACAAGCTGACCGGACAGTTAAACTTCAAGCGCGCTACTGTCCAGAAGTATCTCTACTTCCGGGAGGGCGATCTCGTCCACGCCAAGACCAATATTCCGGAGGAAAGACTGGGAGAAATCCTGTACAAGCTGGGCAAGATTTCTGAAGAAGCCCATTCCGAAATCGACCGCTACATCGAGCCGAAAAAATCTCTCGGCGAAACCCTCGCTAAAAAGGGCCTGACCTCTCAAAGAAACGTGGAGGACGGCCTGATGTACCAAATGAGAGAGATCACGCTGAGCCTTTTTCCGCATTTCGATGCCGAGATCGGCTTCCAGGAAAAATCTTCGCTTGGTGAAGAAGAATTCTCGGTCCGCGTCAACGTTCCCTATCTCATTGAGGACGGAATCAGGCGGATGAAGTTCCAGCCGCCCTTGCAGAGATTCCTGGAGAAGAAAGTTCCTATTCCAAAAGCCCGGACTATTGATCATCTCTTGACGGAAGAAGAGAAGGAGATTTTGACCAAGATCAAAGGCGAAGAGACGTGCGAAGGGCTGTGGCGTTCCAACAAGTATAATCCCGATTTTTTTTGGAAGAGCCTGTACCTCTTTTATTGTCTAAACCTCGTCGATTTCAGCGACAAGGAAGCCGTCCCCGATTCTGAGCCGAAAGAGGGAGAGCTGGTCCGCTCCGACGTCCAGGCGCAAATGGAAGAAGCATTGGAGTTCAAAGAGAAGATGGCCAACGCCAATTATTACCAGATCCTGGGTGTCGCCAAGACCGCCTCTGAGGATGACATCAAAAAGGCGTACTTTCACCTAGCCAGGAAATTTCACCCCGACCGTTTTGACCGCTCCGTCTTGCCGCAACAGAAGGCGCAGATCGAGGATATATTTGACATGGTGACAAAAGCGTACCGGACCCTGACCAGCAGAGAACAGAGGAAGGATTACGATGCCAAGGGGGCTCCCGGTGAGGCAGAGAAAGGAAAGGACATGCAGAAGAAGGCGGACATTAAGTTCCGCCAAGCCAAGACGCTCTACAGCCAGGCCAGGTACGAAGACGCCGTTGTGCTTCTCGAAGAAGTCGTGAGGCTGAACAGGAACAAAGGGGACTATTTTCTGCTCCTCGCTATGACCGAGGCTAAAATCCCCTCCTTCCGAAGAAAGGCCGAAGAGCACTTCCTCAAAGCGATCGAGATGGAGCCCTGGAATGCGGAAGGCCTTGTCGGATTGGGAGTGCTCTATAAGCAGGAGGGGCTTTTGACCAAAGCGGCCAGGTTTCTCCAGAAAGCCGTGGAGGTCGATGCCGACCATGAAGTCGCTCGCCGGGAGCTCGAGGCCTTAGGAATAAGACATAAGAAAACAGGGCTCAAGGGCCTGTTATCGAAAAGTATTTTTGGCCCCAAGAAGAAAAAATAAGCCGGTCAACTCTTCCCGATAAGTTCTAAGAACTCCTGCTCGTTCAGGGTAGCGACGCCGAGTTCTCGCGCTTTGTCGAACTTTGTCCCCGGCGTCTCGCCGACGACCAGATAATCCGTCTTGCTTGAGACTGAGGACGTGACCTTTCCGCCGAGGCTTTCGATGATGTCTGCGGCCTCGTCTCTCGAAAACTTGGCCAGAGTCCCGGTTAAAACGAATGACTTTCCCTCCAGCGGCCTCGCCCGGCGCCGCTCCTCGCGGGACCTGAAATTGAGGCCGGCCTGCTTCAGCTCTTTGAGAAAGCCGATGTTTTCCGGCTGGCGGAAGAAAAAAATGATGCTTTCCGCCACTGTCGGGCCTACGTCCTCGACTTGGAGCAGCTCTTCGGAAGACGCCCTGGCTAAGGCGTCGAGGTCCCTGAAATGCCGGGCCAGAGTCTGGGCCAGCCTTTCACCCACGTGCCGTATCCCGAGGCCGAAGACGAGAGCAGGGAGGTCACGCTGCTTTGATCCTTCAATCTCGTCAAGCAGGTTTTGGGCGCTCTTCGGACCCATCCTTTCCAGGGCCGCCAGATCGTCGTGGCGCAGAGAATAAATATCGGGAATGGACTGAACCAGCTTCTTTTCCAGGAGCTGGTCCACGAGGGCCTCGCCCAGGCCTTCGATATCCATGGCCCTTCGCGCGGCAAAATGAAGAAGGGATTCGCGCAACTTGGCCGGACAGGAGGGATTGGTGCAGCGGGCGATCGCCTCTCCTTCCGGCCTGAACGCTGAAGACCCGCAGACCGGACAGTGGGTGGGAAAGATGAACTTCCTTTCCCTGCCCGTCCTCCGTTCCTTCATCACCGCGACGACCTTAGGAATGACGTCGCCGCTCCGTTCGAGCAATACATAATCGCCGATCCGGATGTCTTTCCTCCTAATCTCGTCCTCGTTATGAAGCGTGGACCGGGTGATAGTAGTGCCCGACAGCCGGACGGGTTCGAGGTCGGCCACCGGTGTCAGCGCCCCGGTCCTTCCGACTTGAACCCGGATGTCTTTGATCCTGGTCGTGGCCTGGCGGGCGGGGAACTTGAAGGAAATGGCCCAGCGCGGTGATTTGGCGGTCGTCCCGAGGGCCCTTCTCTGTTTTGCCGAGTTGACTTTGACGACGATCCCATCCGTGTCGTAATCGAGGCTCTCCCTTTTCTCGCGCCACTCTTCCCAGAAGGCGATGACGTCTTCGAGATTGGGACACCGGCGCGACTGAGGGTTTGTCTTGAAACCCAGGTCCTTGAGTTCTTTCAGGGCCTCCCATTGAGTGGGCAATTCATCTCCTTCGACGAAGATGTAATAAAGGAAGGCATCGAGCTTTCGGGGCGCCACCTCCCTGGGGTCGAGAAGGCGGATCGAACCGGAAGCGGCGTTCCGCGGGTTGGCGAAAAGAGACTTGCCCTGCTTTTCCTGCTCTTTGTTGATGTTCTGGAAAGACCCGAACGGAAGATAGACTTCTCCCCGGACCTCGATCTCTCGCGAGTCGTTGATAAGAAGGGGCAGGCTTCGGATGGTCTTGACGTTTGAGGTGACGTCATCGCCGCGGACTCCGTCTCCGCGCGTGATGGCTTGGCTATATTTGCCGTCCCGGTAGACGATGGAAATGCTCAGCCCGTCGATCTTGAGCTCGGCCACGTATTCGATCTTTTCACCGGGCAGAAGCTTCTTCGTTCTTTCCTCGAATTCCTTGAGCTCCTCAACCGTAAAACAGTTGTCCAGGCTGAGCAGGGGCAGTTTGTGGATGACCGAAGGGAATCCCTCGATCGGCTTCTCGCCGACTCTCTGAGTCGGTGATTCGGGCGTGACCAGGTCGGGGTAGAGAGTTTCGAGCTCTTTCAGCTCTTTGACCAGAAGGTCAAACTCGTAATCCGAGATCTGGGGATCGTTATCGGCATAATATTTTTTTTCATGGTACTTGATCTCCTCCCTGAGCTTGAGGAGTCTTTTAGCGGCTTGATCCCGAGAGAGGGATTGAGGCATGGCCTTCCCCCCGGCGATTTTATTTTAGAGATTTATTTAACGCCCAATCTTTGCTTTGTCTCTTCAAGGAGCGTGTTGAATTTGGCGACGGCCGCGCCCTGATCAGCCTGAAGTTTTTCGAGAGCCTTTTTCTCGGCGTCGATCCCGGCCATCATCGTTTTCATCTCCTGCTTTTCGGCATCGCTCAGGTCTTCTTCGTCCTTGCCGCCGAACTTGGAGTTGTAGGCCGCCGTCAGGTCTTCGATTTTCTTGCTTTTTGCCTGGATCTGGGTCACGGTCTCATTATACTTGAGGTCCTTGTTGGAGAGGAAGTAAAGGTTCTCCGCCAGGCTCATGGCTTGCTGCGACTGGGAAGGATAAGTGCAGGCTGCTTCCAGGAGATACTTGATGGCTTCGGCCGACAAGGCGGGGTTGGATTTGGCCTCTTTGGCCAGGATGATGCCGATGTTGTAGGCCACCTCGCCGCTTTTTTGCTTGGCATAGGCTTCCTTGAAGTATTGGAGAGACTCGCCGTTTCTGCTATTGCGGTAGAGGGATTTAGCGTAGAAAAGAGTGCTGTCAAAATCCTTGGAAACGGAATACGCCGCCTTGAAAGCTTTTTCCGCGCCGGCATAGTCTTTGGCGTCATAGAGCGTTTTGCCCAGTTTTTTTATGGCGGCCATGATCTGGACATTTTTCAGGATGTTGTAGGAATTGACGAACGAATCCACGGCGCCCTTATAGTCCCTGGATTTTTCCTGGGCTTGTCCAAGAGTGAAATAGCCGGCCCCGATGAACTTGTTCCACTGGGCGCTGTTGGCGGCTTCTTCCTCTTTCGCCCTATTGGCCTTGGCGACATCGACAACTTGGGTGCCGTAAGATTTGGCTTTTTCCAGGTTTTGGCCGGTCTGACTGTAAAGGGCCGAAAGCTGGATAAGAAGCTGGCATTTGGTCAGGTCATCGAGCCCTCCCACAGCCAGAGCTTTTTCTCCATAATCGATGGCATCCTTGGCTGTTTTTCCCGGATATTCAATGAGGGAGAGATTGGCATAAGCGAAATTCTCGTACTGGCTGCCCTTGCCGGCGCATTTACCGAGATAATCCTTGAGGAGCTGGGCGCGCTGGGCCGGGCTTTGGGCGGTCATTGCTTTAATATATGTCTCATCGCAGTCATTGGTCTGGGCTGAGAGCGAGCTGAGCATCAAAAGAGATATCGCAAGCAAAATCAGTGACTTCTTAAACATCTTTTGGACCTCGCACCAAAAATTTGTAGCATGATAACCTGAATAAAGAGTTCATGTCAATATCATCTGCCAAAAATTGTTGCAAATTATATGCCAAGATGGGAAGTTGGGCCCTGATCCTCCTCGAGTGAGAGACTCGGGCACGGTTCCCGTTGAGATATATCCTCTCTATTTGATAGAATAGCCCTCGTGGAAAAGGAAAAATCCTATGTAACCCGTCTCTTTTTTGAGACAGTGGAAAAACCGTTGCGCCGTTCTGTCAGCTTGCGCCGCCATTCGAGCTTTAAAATCGGGGGGAAAGCGGACTACTTTTTCGCGGCCGGTTCGCCCCAAGACCTTGAGTCATGCCTCCGCTTTGTTCGCGAACAGGCTTTGCCCTTCTACGTTATTGGAGAGGGCACCAATATCCTGTTTGATGACGCTGGATTTCGGGGGCTGATCATCAAAAATGAGGTTAAAGGCCTAAACCTTGGGTCCAAAGAAGGCAGAGTTGAAGCCTTTTCAGGCACACTCCTTTCCG
>Ga0209253_10003376_pt1 | contig 14064 bp, 13 predicted proteins | sample FrelakmetBRP12BR_FD_187145 | JGI IMG/M metagenome (GOLD analysis project Ga0209253, IMG submission 187145) | Freshwater lake sediment microbial communities from the University of Notre Dame, USA, for methane emissions studies - BRP12 BR (SPAdes)... | ecosystem: Environmental > Aquatic >...
TGACCAGGAACGAGTTGAGCGCGATCGCATTCGGCAGGTCAGCGCGGTCGTCGACGAGGTGCACCCAGAGGGACTGGCGCAGCGGCACGTCGAACGCGGACACCATGCCGAGCCACAACGCCAGCACGATCAGGTGCCAGACCGCGACGAGGCCGGACCACGTGAGGGCCGCCAGCACGACGGCCTGCACCAGCGCGAGCGATTGCGTCACGCGCAGCGCGCGCCGGCGATGGACGTGATCGGCGACGACGCCGGCGAACGTCCCGAAGAAGAGGATGCCGGCGCTGCCGCAGAAGGCGACGACGCCGAGCAGCCACGCCGAGCCGGAAAGCCGGTACGTGAGCCAGCCCATCGCGACCTGCTGCAGCCACGTCCCCATGACCGACAGGCCCTGCCCGACGAAGAACAGGCGGAAATTGCGATAGCGCAGCGCGCGGAACGTGCGCGCCAGGGCGGGCTTCATCGAAGGGGCTCGCGGCGCGGGCCGCACGGAGCCGCCGCGCCCGTCGCGTTCAGCCCCGTGCCCCGCGCCGGGATGCCAGCGGCGGGCACCGGGCGCGCGTCAGCCCGACAGCCGCGCGAGCTGCGCTGTCAGCTGCTCGCGCGTGGCGCGGAAGCCCGCGAGCCGAGCGCGCTCCTGCTCCACGACGTGCGCCGGAGCGCGCGCGACGAAGCTCTCGTTCGCGAGCTTGGCCTCGGCCTTCGCGATCTCGCCGTCGAGCCGGGCGACCTCCTTCGCGATCCGCTCGCGCTCGGCGGCGACGTCCACTTCGATATGCAGCATGAGCCGCGTGTCGCCGACGACCTGCACCGGGGCATCGGTGGCCGGCAGCTCGTCGACGACCTTCACCTCGGAGACCTTGGCGAGCGCGGCGACGTACGGCGCGAAGCGCGCGAGCAGCACCGGATCGCCGGCGACCAGCAGCGGGACCCGCTGCGCCGGCGACAGGCCCATCTCGCCCCGCAGCGCGCGGCACGCGCCGACCAGGTCCTTCAGCAGCGCCATGTCGTGCTCCGCGCGCGGGTCGACGTTCTCGAAATCCGCCTGCGGGAACGGCTGCAGCGAGATCGTCTCGCCGGTCCTGCCGGCGAGCGGACCGACGGTCTGCCACAGCTCCTCGGTGATGAACGGCATGAACGGGTGCGCGAGCCGCAGCGTCGTCTCCAATTCGCGCACCAGCACCGAGCGCGTGCCGCGCGCGGCCGCCGCGTCGCCGGCGGCCTCGGCACGCTGCAGCTGGACCTTGGCGCACTCGAGATACCAGTCGCAGTACTCGTCCCAGACGAACTCGTAGAGCACCTTCGCCGCGAGGTCGAAGCGGTAGACGGCGAGGTTCGCGGCGATGTCGTGCTTCGCCTGCTGCAGGCGCCACAGCAGCCAGCGGTCGACGAACGACAGCGCCCGCTGGTGGGCCGGATCGAGGCCGCAGTCCCTGCCTTCGGCGTTCATGAGCACGAACCGGGCGGCATTCCACAGCTTGTTGCAGAAGTTGCGATAGCCGTCGCAGCGCGCGAGGTCGAAGTTGAGCGTGCGGCCGTAGGTCGCGAGGCTCGCGAACGTGAAGCGCAGCGCGTCGGCGCCGAAGCTCGGGATGCCGTCGGGGAACTGCTTCCTCGTCCGCTTCGCGATCGACTCCGCCTGGCGCGGGTCCATCATGTTCGACGTGCGCTTGTCGACGAGCACGTCGAGCGTCACCCCGTCGATCAGGTCGATCGGGTCGAGCACGTTGCCCTTCGACTTCGACATCTTCTGCCCTTCCTCGTCGCGGACCAGGGCGTTGATGTAGACGTCGCGGAACGGGACCTTGCCCGTGAAATAGGTCGTCATCATGATCATCCGCGCGACCCAGAAGAAGATGATGTCGAAGCCCGTCACGAGCACCGAGGAGGGCAGGAACGCCTGCAGTTCCTTCGTGTCCTCCGGCCAGCCCAGCGTCGAGTGGCACCACAGCGCCGACGAGAACCACGTGTCGAGGACGTCCTCGTCCTGAACGAACGACGCGGGCTCGCGACCGAGCCTCGCCCTCGCCAGCGCGCGCGCCGCGGCCTCGCCGCGCGCGACGTAGACGTTGCCGTCCTCGTCGTACCAGGCGGGGATCCGGTGCCCCCACCAGAGCTGGCGCGAGATGCACCAGTCCTGGATGTTGTTGATCCAGTGCAGGTACGTCGCAAGCCACTGGTCGGGCACGAACTGCACGCGGCCGCGCTCGCCGGTCTGCCGGTCGGCGATCCCGTCGCCGACCGCCGCGAGGCAGAGGTCCTGGATCGAGCTGCCCGGGAACAGCGGATGCGTGGCCGGTGCCGGCGTCTTCATCGCGACGAACCACTGGTCGGTCAGCATCGGCTCGACGATCTCCTGCGTGCGGCCGCAGCGCGGCACGATCATCCGGTGCGGCTTTTCGCTGACGAGCAGACCCTGGGCCGCCAGATCGGCGAGCACCGCCTTGCGCGCCGCGTAGCGGTCGAGCCCCTGGTACTTCGCCGGCGCGTTGGCGTTGATCGTCGCGTCGAGATTCAGGATCGGGATCGGCGGGAGCTTGTGCCGCTGGCCGATCTGCCAGTCGTTGAAGTCGTGCGCGGGCGTGATCTTCACGCAGCCGGTGCCGAAGGTCTTGTCGACGTAGGCGTCGGCGATCACGGGAATCGTGCGGCCGGTGAGCGGCAGCGTGACCTGCCTGCCGATCAGCGCCGTGTATCGGTCGTCGTCGGGGCTGACCGCGACCGCGACGTCGCCCAGCATCGTCTCCGGCCGCGTCGTCGCGACGACGACGCCCGCCCCGTCGTCGCCGCCCTCAGCGAACGGATAGCGGATCTCCCAGATCTTCCCCTGCTCCTCCTCGTTCTCGACCTCGAGATCCGAAACGGCCGTGCCGAGCGTCGGGTCCCAGTTGACGAGGCGCTTGCCGCGGTAGACGAGGCCGTCCTCGTACAGCCGGACGAAGGTTTCGAGCACGGCGGCGGACAGCCCCTCGTCCATCGTGAAGCGCTCGCGCGACCAGTCGCCCGAGGTGCCGAGCCTTCGCATCTGGTTCGTGATCGTCGAGCCGGACTCCTGCTTCCACGCCCAGACGCGCTCGGCGAACTTCTCGCGCCCGAGCTCGTGTCGCGAACCGCCCTGCGCCTTCAGCTGCTGCTCGACGACGATCTGCGTCGCGATGCCGGCGTGGTCGGTGCCGAGCTGCCACAGCGTGTTGTCGCCGCGCATCCGGTGGTACCGGATCAGCACGTCCATCAGCGTCATCTGGAACGCGTGGCCCATGTGCAGCGTGCCGGTGACGTTCGGCGGCGGAAGCTGGATGCAGAACGCGGGCGCGCCGGGCGCGTGCGTCGCCTTGAAGTAGCCGCGCGCCTCCCAGAGCGGGTACCACTTCGCCTCGATGGCGTGGGGTTCGAAGCTTTTGGCGAGTTCCATGGCGGCGGGCAGCGCCTGACGGGCGGCAGGGCCTGCAAAACCGGAAATTATAGCGGAAAGCGCGGTGCCCCCGCCATCCGCGATCGCGGCGGCGGGCGCCTGCGGCGCGTCGTCGCGCGACCTCGCGCGCGGGCCGCTCAGGCCGGAACGAACTTCAGCGCGACGCCGTTGTTGCAGTAGCGCAGGCCGGTCGGCTTGGGGCCGTCGTCGAACACGTGCCCGTGGTGCCCGCCGCAGCGTGCGCAGTGGTACTCGGTCGCCGGAATGAAGTAGCTGCGATCCACCTTGGTCTCGATGCGTCCCGGCATGACGTCGAAGAAGCTCGGCCAGCCGGTGCCGCTGTCGTACTTGGTCCGCGAGTCGAAGAGCGGCAGGTCGCAGGCGACGCAGGCGTAGATCCCTTTGCGCTTCTCGCTGTTGAGCGGGCTCGTGAACCGCGGCTCGGTGCCTTCCTGGCGCAGCACCGAATATTGCGCCGGGGTCAGGATCTTTCGCCACTCGTCGTCGGTCTTCACGAGCTTCTCGACCTTCGGCGCCTGCGCGCCCGCGAGCGCAGCGTGGCGCAGCGCGGCGGTGGCGGCAACGGCCTGCAGCGTTCGGAAAAGGAATCGGCGTCGGTCCATGGGCTGCTCCGCAATGGCAACGGTGGTTTGTCGCGCCCGCGACCCGTCAACTTACGCGGGCAAACCCGCGGAGCCGCGGCGGGGGGTGGGGCCTTGCGCGTGCACGCGGCGTACCGACAACGAACGACGCGCCCGGCGCTCGGCCGGGCCTCGCCCCGCTACTTCGTCTCCCGCGTGGGCGCCGGGATCGCCGCGCCCGTGTACTCGGCGTCGGTGAGGCGGTACAGCAACCCGCCGGCGTCGTCCTTCAGAACGACGAACCGGCCCGACACGACGATCGGCTCGAAGCTGTACTTTACCGGCGTCTTCGCGATGACTTCGACGACGGCATCCGGGCCCGCCGGCAGGCAGAACGAGCAATGCGGCGGCACGGCCGACAGCAGGAAGCGCTTCTGCTTGTCGCCCATGTCGAGCGGAATGATGAAGCCCTGGACCTTCACGTCGCGCTTGTCGAGCGCGAGCACGTCCTTGGAGAACTCGAGCACCATCTTGCCGCCCTGCTGCACCGGCACCACCTGCGCGAGCGTGCGCCACGACACGACGCCGGCGCGCTCGGGCAGCAGCGTCGCGCCGTACTCGGCGGCGCTCGGCAGGCCCGCCTGCGGGATGCCCGACGTCACCGCATGCGCGGGAAGCGCGAGGACCGGAGCGAGCAGCAACGCAAGAACGATACGCTTCATCGGATCACCCATCGGCGAGCGTGGCCGCCACGTCGAGTCGGTAGGCGCGCCACGCGGGAACCAGCGTCGCGATTATACCCGCGCCCAGTGCCAGCGCGACGACGCCCCATTCCTCCGGCTGCCACGTCCGCGCGCCCGCCGCGAGGGGCGCCGCGGCAGGCAGCCACGTCCCGACCGCCGCGGCGAGTCCGTGCGCGAGGGCAAGCCCCAGCACCAGACCCGTCGCCGCGAGCAGCACGCTCTCGAGCAGGAGCACCGCGGCGACCGTGCCCGGCCGCGCCCCCAGCACGCGCATGATCGCGAGGTCGTAGCGCCGCTCGTCGAGCGCCTGCGCGAGCGCCACGAAAAGGCCGAACGCCGACGCCCCGATCAGCAGCAGCGCGAAGCCCCGGACCACGTCGGTGCCGACGCCGAAGATCGTGAAGAGCCGCGCGGACTCGTACGCGGGCGACGCCGCCTGCAGCACCGTCTCCGCGTTGATTGCGCGCGGCAGGCTCGCCGCGGCGACGGGGCTCTTGTACGTCACGAGCGCGAGCGTCACCTCGCGGGGAGGCGGCGGCAGTTCCGCCGTGCCCGCCGGCGAGGCTCCGCGGTCGCCGCGCGCGTCGTGGTCGCGCTCCTCCGCCGCGTCGTGGTGCTCGTGCACGTTCCACACGCTGGCGATCCCGGTCAGCACCAGCCGGTCGATCACGCGGCCGGTCGGGGCCAGCACGCCGACGACCCGGTACGGTGCCGCGCCGTGATCGCCGCCGCCGTCGGCGAGGCCGTGCGAGCCCGTGAACGCGGCGCCGACGCCGAGCCCGGACGCGCGCGCGACGTCGCTGCCGAGCACCGCTTCCATCGGCGCCACCCAGCTCCGGCCCTGCGCCAGGTCGGCACCGTAGTGCGCGACGAACGCGTGCTCGGTCCCGACGATCCGGAAGCCGCGATAGCTGTCGCCGAGCGCCAGCGGAATCACCTGCCGCACCAGCGGATGCCGCGAGAGCTCCTCGACCGCGGCGAGCGGCACGTTGCCGGGCGGAACGTCGGCGTGATAGATGCCGGCCAGCACGAGCTGCAGCGGGCTGCCTTTCGCGCCGACGACGAGGTCGATGCCCGTCGCCTCGCGCGCGAGCCTCTGCTCGAGCTCGCGCGAGAGCAGGATCACGAGCGTGATCGTCGCCACGCCGACCGCGAGGAGCGCGACATTGAACACTGTCGCCAGCGGCCGGCGGCGCGCATAGGCGAGGGCGATGCGGAACGCGTTCACGCGCCGGTCCCCCGATCATCCGCCGCCGGATGGCGCGGTGGCAGCGTGTACACGTGCGGCAGCAGCGGGCGCACGCGCGCGTCGTGCGAGGCGACCACGAGCGCGGCCCCGCCCGCGATCGCCTGGGCGCGCAGGAGCTCCAGCGCGCTCGCGGCGTGCACGTCGTCGAGATTCGCGGTCGGCTCGTCGGCGAGCAGGACGGCCGGCCGGTTGACGACCGCTCGCGCGATCGCGACACGCTGCGCCTGCCCCTGCGACAGCTCGCGCGGGTAGCGGCGCGCCAGATGGTCGACGCCGACCGCCGCGAGCAGCTCCTGCACGCGCCCCACGTCGTCGGGCACGCCGGCGAGGTATTGCGCGAGCCGCAGGTTGTCGCGGACGTCGAGCGCGCCGACCAGGTGCAGCCGCTGCGGCACGAGGCCGATCGTGCGTCCGCGCCAGCGGTCGCGCGCGCCGCCGCCGAGCGTGCCGAGATCGGTGCCGCCGACGACGACGGACCCGGCGGTGGGCGTCGTCAGCCCGGCGAGGACGTGCAGCAGGGTCGTCTTGCCGCTCCCGGACGGACCGGCGAGCAGCCAGTGCTCGCCCGCCGCGGCGCGCCACGCGTCGATGCGCAGCACCGTCGCGGCACCGTAGCGGTGCTCGATTCCGGTCAGGACGAACATGCAGGGGGCCTAACGCTTCGCCGGCGGCACGAACGCCCCGCACGGCATCGCCGCCGCAGACGCCGGCGTCAGGTGTTTCCCGCGCGCCACTTCTGGATCTCGCGCTCGATCGCCTCGGCGATGTACGCGCGCAGGAGCGTGCCGACCTGCTCGTTGACCGTCGCCACCATCTCGGTGCTGGCGCGGTCCACGATCGGCTGCAGCTGCGCGGCGAGCTGCTCGCGCAGCCCCGTGTCGGTGAAGATGTCGATCCGTTGCAGCACCTGCATCCGGATCTCTTCCGCGATTGCCTGCCAGCGCGCCCAGTCGTCGGCCCCCGCCGGGTGCGCGGATTCGGCGGCCGTTGCCCGAGCGGCTGCCTCGGCAAGCACGTCGGGATTCGCGGTGGGGGACGACGCCACAACCTCCGCTGTTTCGGCAAGGGCAGCCGCGCTCGCGGGCTCGACCATCGCCGGTCCGCCTTCGATCGCCGGTTCCTCCGCCGGCACGATGGGCAGGGAATGCCCGGCGTCTTCCGTGACGGGCGCCTCGCCTTCGAGCCGATCGACCGCGGGCGCCAGGGGTTCCGCCGCGACGTCGGGTTCCAGGCGCAGCCATTCCGACGGCACGCCGCGATCTTCCGGCAATTCGGCGATCGACGCGATCTCGATTTCCTCGACGACGTCGACGAGCTCGGGCACCTGGTCGAGCGCCGCCGGCACCAACGGAAGCAGGACGGCGTCGGGAACGGCCTCCGTGAGCTCGGGAATCTCGGTGTCGATGGCGCGCGCGCGGTTGCGGCGCATCAGCGCGTCGGCCTGTTCCAGCAGCTCGCGTGCGGTCGCCATGGCTATGCCCTGGCCGCCAGGTTGTGCGAGCGCACTTCGTATCCGCGCGCCTTGTAGAACTTCCAGCGCTCGCGGCCGGCGGCCGCGTCCGCCTCGTCGGTGCCCACGATCTCGGCCAGCCGCTCGAACCGCGAAAAAAACGGAGGCGGCGCCGCGTGAAGGTTGATCAGCACGGTCGCAGGACCGGCGTGCTCGAGCGCGTGGTCGACGACGATCGGCGTCTCGGCCGCAAGCGGGCTCGCGAGCCGGCAGTGCGGCAGGAATCCCGTCGCGGGCCAGAGCCAGAGGAACCGGTCGAATGCGGCCGTGCCCTCTTCGCCGTCGGTGAGCACGCGGACGGTGCCGTGCTGCGCCCACGCCTTGGCGACGAGGCGCGAAGCGACCTGGAAGCGATCCGCGCAGTGCGTGTAGAAATCGATCGTCGTCATTGCCATGCCCGCGGTGGGTGGGCCCTGGCGCGCAATGGGATTACTTTGCACCCGGCGAGCGGTCCGGACCTGGCCGCCGGTCGCCGCGCCGACGCCCTCCGGCGGAACCCGGTGCCGTCACGCCGGCTGCTCCTGCGCAAGCAACCAGGTCGTGAGGAGCGGAACCGGCCGGCCGGTCGCCCCCTTCCCCTTGCCGTCCTTGTGCGCCACGCCCGCGATGTCGAGGTGCGCCCAGTCGTACTTCTTCGCGAACCGCCACAGGAAACAGGCGGCGACGATGCTGCCCCCGGCGCGGCCGCCCACGTTTGCGAAATCCGCGAAGTTGCTGTCGAGCCCTTCCTGGTAGTCCTCCCACAGCGGCAGCTGCCAGCCGCGGTCGTAGGCGTCGTCGCCGGCGGCGATCAGGCTGCGCGCCAGCGCGTCGCTGTTGCTGAACACGCCGCAGGCGACGTGCCCCAGCGCGATCACCATCGCGCCCGTCAGCGTCGCGATGTCCACCACGGCCTCCGGCTCGTAGCGCTCCGCGTACGTGAGCGCGTCGGCGAGGATCAGCCGCCCCTCGGCGTCGGTGTTCAGGATCTCGATCGTCTGGCCCGACATGCTCGTCACGATGTCGCCCGGCTTCGTGGCGCGGCCGGACGGCATGTTCTCGCACGCGGCGACCAGGCCGATCACGTTGACCTTCGCCTTCAGCTCCGCGATCGCGCGCAGCGTGCCGAAGACACTCGCGGCGCCGCACATGTCGAATTTCATGTGGTCCATGTCGGCCGCGGGCTTGAGCGAGATGCCGCCCGTGTCGAAGGTGATGCCCTTGCCGACCAGCACGACCGGCTTCTGCTTCTTCGGGCTGCCCCGATAGTCGAAGACGATGAACCGCGGGGGCTCGTTGCTGCCGTTGGTCACCGACAGGAACGAGCCCATGCCGAGCTCCTCGATCTCCTTGCGCTCGAGCACCGTCACCTTGATGTCCGGGAAGTCCCGCGCGAGCTCCAGCGCCCGCTCGCCGAGGTAGGTCGGCGTGCACACGTTGGCCGGCAGGTTGCCGAGATCGCGGGTGAGCTCCATCCCGTGCGCGATCGCGAGGCCGCGGGCGGCGGCGGCCTCCCCCGCGACGAGGTCGGAGCGCTGGGGCACCGACAGCGTCAGCTTGCGCAGCGGGCGGCGCACCTCGGACTTCTCGCTCTTCATCCGGTCGAAGCGGTAGACCGACTCCATCGCGACGACGACCGCGTGCTCGATGCGCCAGGCCACTTCGCGCCGCTTGACCTTCTCCTCGGTGATGTAGATCACCGCCTCGTACGAGCCGGTCTCGTTCAGCAGCTTGACCACCGAGGTGATCGCGGACCGGAATTCCTTGTCGCGGAAATCGCGCTCCTTGCCCAGACCGATCAGGAGCACGCGGTCGGCGAGCGTGCCGCGGACGTTGTGCAGCAGCAGCGTCGCGCCGAGCTTCCCCTCCATGTCGCCGCGGCGGATGATTTCGCTGATATAGCCGTTCGACGCGCGGTCGATCAACTCCGCGGACAACGAGAGCTTGCGATTGTCGAAGACGCCGACGACCACGCAGGCGCTGCGCTGCTTCTCGGGGCTGCCGCTTTTTATGGTAAATTCCATCGCCGTCCCTAGCCTCTCGCTGTTGAGTTTCTTTGCTGGAATGCGGAATAGGCCGCATTATCGGCAAAACGGCCCAAAAAAGTCAAAATTCTCCCGGCGTCATGATTTATCGGCGCAGCCTGGTGCGCGAGCTCACGGCGACGGCAGTCGGCCTGTTCCTCGTCCTGCTCGGAATCCTTTTCACCAACCTGGTGCTGCGCCTGCTGGCCCGCGCGGCCGGCGGCACCGTGGCGCCGGAAGGGCTGCTGGCGCTGCTGGGCTTCAACGCCCTGTTCTATTTCAACATCCTGCTCTCGGTCACGCTGTTCGTGACCGTGCTCCTCACGCTCACGCGCTGGTACCGCGACAGCGAGATGATCGTGTGGTTCACGTCCGGCCAGGGGCTGACCTCCTGCCTGCGCCCGATCCTGTTCTTCGCCGCGCCCTTCTTCGTGGCGATCCTGGTGCTGTCGTTCTACCTGTCGCCGTGGGCGGAGCAGCGCAAGCTCGAATACGAGCGCCAGCTCGAGTCGCGCGACGAGATCTCGCTGATCACGCCCGGGCTCTTCCGCGAGTTCCGCCGCGCGAACCTGGTCGTCTTCGTCGAGAGCATCAACACGTTCGACAACACCATCCGCAACGTCTTCCTGCACTCGGTCGAGGAGGGCAAGGACGTCACGACGGTCGCGCGGTCGGGGACGCTGCGCGAGGCCCCGAACGGCGACCGGTTCATCGTCCTGAGCGAAGGGCGCCGCTACGAGGGCAAGCCGGGCGACGCCGACTACCGCGTCGTCGAGTTCGGCTCGCTCGGGCGCCGGATCGAGCCCGCGGAAATGCGCGCGCTGCCGACGTCGACCAAGGCGATCCCGACGGCGGCTCTCGCGCTGATCGACCGCCCGGTGGAGCGGGCCGAGATGTTTTGGCGGCTGTCCGTGCCCATTTCTGCGCTGGTGCTGACGCTGCTGGCCATTCCCCTCGCCTACGTGAACCCGCGGATGGGGCGCTCGTTCAACCTGTTCGCGGCCGCGTTCGTCTACATGCTCTACAGCAACTGCCTCAACATCGTGCAGAGCTTCATCGCGCAGGGCAAGCTCGGCTTCCTCCCGGGACTCGCGCTGCCCCACGCGATCGCGATCGGCGTCGTGCTGCTCCTCTTCGGGCGCCAGCTGTCGCCGTTCGGCTTCCTGCGCCGGCGCCCGCGGGCCCGGGAGGCGGCCGCGTGAAGACGCTGACCCGCTACATCGGACGCGAAGTGCTGGTGTCGATCCTGCTGATCTTCACGGCGCTCGTCGTGCTGTTCGCCTTCTTCGACCTGATCCACGAGCTGGGCGACGTCGGCCGCGGCGGGTACACGCTGTCGGCGGCGCTGCTCTCGGTCGCGCTGCAGCTGCCGTCGCGCGCGTACGAGCTCTTTCCGGTGGCGACGCTGATCGGGACGCTGTTCGCGCTGGCGCAGCTCGTCTCGAGCTCGGAGTACACGGTGATGCGCACGGCGGGCGCGTCGCTGCTGCAGGTCGGGTGGGCGCTCGTGCGCGTCGGCATCCCGCTCGCGCTCGTCACCTTCCTCGCCGGCGAGTTCGTCGCGCCGCAGGCCGAGCTGCTGGCGCAGCGGGTGCGCGCCCAGGCGCGCGGCGACATGACGCGCGTCGTCGCGCAGCAGTTCCAGTCGGGCTTCTGGTACAAGCAGGACCGGATGTTCGTCAACATCCGCAGCGTGCTCGCCGACCTCACGCTCGTCGGCGTGCGGATCTACGAATTCGACGCCGACCTCCGCCTCCAGACCGTGCGCACCGCGGAATCGGGCAGCTTTCTGGGCAACGGCCAGTGGCGGCTGAAGGGGGTCCGCTCCACGGAGCTCACGCCGACGGGCACGCGCGTCACCGAGGCGGAAAGCTACACGTGGGACACGGTGCTACGGCCGTCGCTGCTGACCGTGTACCAGGTCGCGCCGGAAAAGCTCGAGCTCAACACGCTGTGGGAGAACACGCGGCTCCTGAGCCAGGGCGCGCAGAAGACGACGCGATTCGAGATCGCGTTCTGGAACAAGGTCTTCTATCCGGCGGCCGTGATCGTGATGATGATCGTCGCGCTGCCGTTCTCGTATTTCCAGCGCCGCCAGGGAGGCGTCGGCTTCCGGATCTTCGCGGGCACGATGCTGGGGCTCACGTTCTTCCTCGTCGGCCGCCTGTTCTCGAATCTCGGCGTGCTGAACGACTGGCCGCCGCTCTTCGCCGCCGCCTTCCCGCTCGTGTTCTTCGTCGGCATCACCGCGGCCATGCTCTGGTGGCTGGAGCGGCGGTAGCCGTTCGCGTTCCGGCGTCGATCGTCAGTTGCGCCGGTGGCGGTGGCCGCCCCCGGTGCATGCGTCCCCGCCGGCCCCGCCGGCACCCGGCGCGGGGAACAAAAAAATCCCGGCACTCGCGCCGGGATTTCTCGTTCCGGGGCAACCCCCGGGGCCAGCCGTCGACCGCTCAGCTCGCGGCCGGCACCACGCTCGCGACCTTCTTCTTGTCCTTGCCCTTGGTGGCGAAGGCGACCGTGCCCGTCACCAGCGCGAACAGCGTGTGGTCCTTGCCCATGCCGACGTTGACGCCGGGGTGGATCTTCGTGCCGCGCTGGCGGACGATGATGCTGCCGGCGTTGATCAGCTGGCCGCCGTAGGACTTGACGCCCAGGCGCTTCGATTCCGAATCGCGGCCGTTGCGCGAGCTGCCGCCCGCCTTTTTGTGTGCCATGGTGAATGCTCTCCGTCAGCCGACGATGCTGTCGATCTTGAGTTCGGTGTAGTTCTGGCGATGGCCCTGGTGCTTCTGGTAATGCTTGCGCCGCCGCATCTTGAAGATCCGGACCTTTTCGCCGCGCCCGTGGGCGACGACCGTCGCGTTGACCGTCGCGCCGGAGACGACGGGCTGGCCCAGACGGACGCTCTCGCCGTCACCGACCATCAACACCTGGTCGAGAACGACTTGCGCGCCCACGTCCGCCGGTATCGTTTCGACTTTCAGTTTCTCGCCGGGGGCGACCTTGTACTGCTTGCCGCCGGTTTTAATGACCGCGTACATGGTGATACTCCGCTTGTTTGCCCGTCGTTCGCCGACCGGCTTGCCTATGTTCTTGCGTACCCTGCTTGCGTACCCTTCCCGCGCCGATCGCGGAAAGCCTTGAATTATAAGCGCTTAAGCCAGTACCTGTCAAAGGACCGCCGCGCGCCCGTTCCCGGCCCGGCAGAGGCCCCCCCGCACGGGCCTGACCGCGCGGGGAGACGCGGCCGCAAGGACGCCGAGGGCCCGTCGGTTACAATCGCAGGCCGTCCGCGACCCGATGCCGGACGTCGCCGGCGCCGCGCGCGGCCCTCGCCGCGCCCGGCACCCGGAACGTTCCGCGAGTTTCCACGTGACATTCGAACAGCTCAAATCCCTGATCGCTCCCGAGATGGCCGAGGTCGATCGCGTGCTCCGCGCGAGCCTCGATTCCGACGTCGCCCTGATCCGGCAGGTCGCCGAGTACATCGTCGGTGGCGGCGGCAAGCGCCTGCGTCCCGCCCTGGTCCTGCTGTCGGCGCGCGCGTGCGGGTACGAGGGCCGGCACCACCACACGCTCGCGGCCGTCGTCGAGATGATCCACACGGCGACGCTGCTGCACGACGACGTCGTCGACGAGTCGAAGCTGCGCCGCGGCCACGCGACGGCCAACGCGACCTTCGGCAACGCCGCGTCGGTGCTGGTCGGCGACTTCCTGTACTCGCGTGCGTTCCAGCTGATGGTCGGCGTCGGCTCGGTGCGCGTGCTGGAGATCCTTTCCGACGCGACCAACGTCATCGCCGAGGGCGAAGTCCTCCAGCTCATGAACTCGGGCAACCCGAACCTGGACGAGTCGGCGTACCTCGCGGTCATCCAGCGCAAGACCGCGAAGCTCTTCGAGGCGGCCGCGCAGCTGGGCGCCGTGCTGGGCGGCGCCGCGCCGGAACGCGAGGCGGCGCTCGCCCGCTACGGGATGCATCTCGGCACGTCGTTCCAGCTGGTCGACGACGTGCTCGACTACAGCGGCGAGAAGACCGAGATCGGCAAGAACCTGGGCGACGACCTCGCCGAGGGCAAGATGACGCTGCCGCTGATCCGGGCGATCGCCGTCGGCAGCCCGGGCGACGCCGCGTCGATCCGCGCGGCGATCACCGACGGGAGGCTCACCGACTTCGCGCCGGTGCTTGCCGTGCTCAGGCGCACCGGCGCCCTCGATTACGCGCGGAGCCGCGCCGTGCGCGAGAGCGAGGCCGCGGCAGCGTGCGTGGCCGGCCTGCCGCCGACGCCGCAGCGCGAAAGTCTGCTAGAATTGGCGTCCTTCGCGGCCCGGCGCACGTACTGAAACAGCGCGCCATCGGCATCGCCGCGGGCCCGCGAACACGCCGTTCTCCCGCCGCGGGGCAGCGCAGAAATCCGTGCCGGCAACGGCGGCAACGCAAATTCGGGGTGTAGCTTAGCCTGGTAGAGCGCTACGTTCGGGACGTAGAGGTCGGAGGTTCAAATCCTCTCACCCCGACCAGGTAATCATGCACTGAGCTCGAGCAGCGCCGCATCAATGCTGACCGCT